>Ga0123357_10008574_pt1 | contig 12787 bp, 7 predicted proteins | sample TergutEmb28metaG_FD_89873 | JGI IMG/M metagenome (GOLD analysis project Ga0123357, IMG submission 89873) | Embiratermes neotenicus P4 segment gut microbial communities from Petit-Saut dam, French Guiana - Emb289 P4 | ecosystem: Host-associated > Arthropoda: Insects > Digestive system > Gut ... | reverse complement strand
TTTAGGAATTTTGGCAACTTGACCTAATTTTTTGAAGGCAAAAAACGAGGTCCCCAAATAAGCGTGAAAAGGACAAATTTTCCCTTACCCTTTTCCAGAACCCCCCCCCCCCCCCTTCCAAAAATACACAAATTTCTAATCCTGGAAGTAACGTCTTGTAACAGCACCAAAGTGGTAGCAAAATAATAAACACACTCAACACCATTCACACTGTATAATTTCCCACTTCCTGCCTGCTAACTTCTGATTGAGTTTCGAAGTGTCGTTCGAGGAGCTTTCTACCGGGGTGCTGATAAGTCCTTAGCCCGACCAGGAAGGAAACGAGCTCGGAAGCATGTCAGGGACGCGCGTGATTTCAACATCGAGACGACAGCTGTTGTCAAGTTTCTTTTTTTCTGCAAGGCAAGGCGCTGATGGAAATTCACGTCATTCCGACAGCAACATTAGCTTCTTTCCTTCCTGGTCGGGCTAAGGACTTATCAGCACCTCTGTAAATATGCGGAACTACACAGAAGGTGTCTCAAGTAACAGACTCTAAGACGGCATTATTTTGTATGCTGTCATAACCACAAGGCAACAGACAGATATTTCGGCCTAAAACGGTGACAGTGAAAAGAGGATGGACAAAATTTCATAATTTTTACTCCTTACTACGGTGAGCACACCAGGGGAACATAACGAGCTGGGCATGTCACACGTTTGGGGGAAAAGTGGAAGGCATACAAGGTTTTGGTGAGAAAACCCTGATGGAAGACTACCACTTGGATGACCTAGGCGCAGATGTGAAGATACTTAAACAGAATTGGGGGGGTTGGATTGAGCTGGATTGAGCTGGTTTCACTAGTGGCGGGATCTTGTGAAACGATTATGAACCTTCGAACTCTATAAAATGCGGGGTATTTCTTTGCCAGGTGAACGTCTGTTAAGTTTCTCAAGACAGTCTCTGCTTGCTACATGGATTATGTTATTTCGTCACGGCAAGGCACCGGGTGGTGGCGGTGCTGGTTTGAGAGAAATTTTCGTAATTTGATCCCGTTTCACAGTCGAGCTTCTCCATGCATAAAATAGCCCATTTATGAAGATTCGAGTGAAAGTTTACCTCATTATTCGTGGGGTAAGTCAAGTGGGTGACTGGGAGGAGAAAAACAAACACGCAGTCAAGTACGAAATTCTTGGCTTGGGGCTACGATTTTAAATGGGGTTCGCAGGGCGTGGTTTCACAAGGACACATACAGTCGAATAATAACGTCTTTGAACCAATGAAAGAAGTGTAAATGTTCACTGGTGATGAAAATATTTTAATACTAAGTAACAGCAAATTTATAAAGTATCAAACACTAAGCATTCCGTCTATAATTACCAATATTATCCTTAGCTGCATCATCCCCGTTGTGTTTTACGTACATTAGGAGGGGGTGGGCAGGTCAAAACATAACTGTCTTTGTGTCCTATTTATTAGACTGAAGAAATGTTTCGACCACTGTGGGCCATCCTCAGGTCACAAAAATATATGAGGAGAAAATTTACAGTATAAGAACATTAGTTGTTGTACATATTTTGGGCTTTCAACGAGATCTCGTTGTCTTGCGGTTATCTGTATTGAAATTAATAATATATTCAACAGGTAAAGTGGATAGAGAATAGAGTATATATACATGTTTTACGTGATGTCTTATGACTAAAGTGCCTTGAGTTTAAAGCACAATATAGATAGTGTCAGTGACACAAATGAATGAGTATGAAGCACTCGAATAAAAGAAAAGCATGTCCCAGTGCCCCCTTGTCCACCACAAATCGCACATTGAACTGCACATGGCACGGCCCTGCAATGTCCACAATCATATGCAAAAGTACGTGACAGCACAAGCTACTTCTTATTACATTAATTCTGAACACCGTCCAGACAGTTTTCAATCTGAACTGAAGAACGTCTTGTTTCCTGACAACCGCGCAATGTAAATGCATCTAGCAGTTGCACTGGTTATTCAAGATGTCGATGAACCTGCAAAAGAACGTGTCGGGTATAATTGAAGTCTTTTTTTCGCTTTCAGATCTCAGAAGACGTGCAAAGTGCCGTGAAGATGAATAGGAAGTGCCTCGTTTTAAGAATTACCCTTCTGACGAAACGACCTTTTGACAGGAGTAGAAATACAACTGACATGGCACGTCCAAACGTAAGCATTTACAAGAGAAACGGTACAACGTTCAGGCTGGGATTATGCGCAGGAATTTACCAGAGATAACTTTAGGCCATTGTTGGACCGTTAAGCCACAGAATATTACTAATCCCAGACGTTTCTCAGCATAACGTAGGCCCATTGGTTGCTATTGTGCTCAGATTTCGTCACACACGAGCGATTAGTTAGGAATTTCAAACGGTTTCAAGATATCAATACAAAATCCAGGAAGATAATTTTACCTCACCTACCTACTTTCAGTCTCGTTTTACAGGTCATATAAAAAGATATGCAGTTTGAGTGCTTTCTTACTGTGGCTAGACAGATCTGAAGTTAGAAACACCCACATTCGCTATTAAAGACGTTCATGCAAACAAACAAAAAAAAAAAAAAAACCCCGACGTCCCGTTCTATACCGAAATTTCTCAGTTTTTTTCCTTTGCGCGAATTACTCCAGAATTTCACGTTCATGCCAGGGATGGAAACCTTTAACGAGCATGCAATTCCTGTGTCTAACAAAATTACTGGATGGCCATAAAAACAGGAAACAATTCAAAATCTTTGAGTCAATCATTTCCCTGCAGTGATAACCTGCTTTTCGATAAGACCAACCGTCATAACTAGTTCGCACTTTCAGCTCCATATGTTCCTCAAAGCTGTTGTTTGATGCGGGTTTTAAACTTGCATATTCTACTGAAGACGGTATCTGATAACAAAACATAGGGCCAACGAATGAAAACGTAACAGAAAAATGGAGAAAACTGCTTAAACAGAAGTACGGTAAGTTGCACTCTTCATCTCAGATCATAAGGATGGCAGAATTGATGGCGACGAAATAACCGTCGCACGCTGTATAAAAAGTGAAAAAGAGAAGGCATCTAGCGAACAGATCATATGGGACAGATGGAAAGACATTAAAACGAACTTCATGTTTTCAAGAGGACAAGAATCTACATCAGCAATACTGTGAGGACCCGCATCTCGCAAGGTGAGCACGAGATTCGAATACTATAGCCGAGTATCAACCTTCCAAGTAAGGCCCTGAATCCAAGGTCAGAACGGGGAAATCAGGAGAACAACTCCTGAAATACACGCGACACCACTACAATAAATTAGCCTACACAGTAAAATACGACGGAAAGACCGTCTTATTTGACGGTAAACGAAGCGGAGTGCTGGTGTCACACATCTAACTATAGATATTTCGTCGTTTGAACAGTTCGTTGCTAGGTAGCAAGTTCTACACTGTGGGGGAAAACATCGAAGTACTGTCTCTGGTACTCTACGCCTATAACACAATATGCTGAAAGCTCAAGAGTTACTAGACGTATGAGTACCGCCAGGTTTACCATTTATTTATTGATTCTGTTTCGTAATCTCGCAATAAATAGCGATTACGAGTGTTTTCAAGGCTTCTAGCCATGTTATACAGACTTCAATCTTAGCAACACCGCTGTCAGAACTTCTGCACGGGATTGACTGCTTCGTCATTCTAATGCAACACACTGCGTTCTCGGTCGGATAGGAAATGAATCTCTGTACGTAACTGTTGAATAATTTTTGCGTTCAAAGGGTTAGACACTATACCACGACTGACACGTACCTGACGTAAGGGTAAAACTACACGCTGCTACCGCCTTTACCTCTGTAGGAAATGTTGCTCACCTGAAGGTTGGAAAACTCCACGGTAGTTCTGGGCATGATGGTGAACACGCGAATTCCAAATGCAACGCTCTCTTCAGATCTCTTTAGAAGCCTCTTTACGTACTGACTGTCCAACCATAGCTCCACAGAAAAAGGTAACATATTAAACGATACTGGTTAAACACAATTATGGAATGAAACAAGAAAATGACCAATACTGAGGTCAAGTAAATTACATGACAGGTCTGAATAGTCCAACTTGCCACCAAAATGTGTTCCTTATAGCATCCCATCGTCTTCCTTTGGAACACAACACTTCCATACTTTACAAAACAGGTAAGTATTAAAATTTAGTGGCGTTTTGGTCAGCAATTCTTTCGAAATCATGCAACGTCTAAATATGAGCCTGTTATGAATTCCCTCATCGAAAACCTACTATGGTATTGTTTGATACTAAGAGTAGCGCCACATTTTTTTTCTGCACTGGCAAATCAGACAGTCCCAAATCCAGGGGCGTGGGGTCCTGAACTCCCAAAATAAGCAAGCGAATTTAATGGCTTATACGTGGTTTCGGGGAAGTGCTAGTACTATAGGGTATTACAAACGATGTGATTTACGATTTTGGGTTATAGACAAAAAAAAAAAGTATGAGAATCACAGTACTAAAATATTAGTAAGCACATTGGAACTCGGGAACTCTGTGCGATACCAGACATTAAAAAAACTAAGTGCTCCAGAAGCGTTTTCCTTATGTCAAGCATTCGGCAAACTATAAAATCTCACACTTAGTAAAACCACTGGTCTTGACAGGTGTCATTTTAAAATCTAGGTTCTTGTCCTCCGACCCCTTGTAGCGCCACGCACTGTAAAATTTTGTGCACTCCCGTTTTCAAGGCCTCAAGAAAGGGTAAAAATCTACAAACTTCTTTACAAAGAATCTTGAAAGTCAAGAACCCAGTGACGCACATATGAATGCTGCGTTCGCTTCACCGTTTGAATAGTTAAGTTACCATTCAAATCATGTATGTTTGTGGTGTGGCGTGCCTTAGTCGTTAATTTTTGTGTCTGGTACGACACAACAAGCATGGATATGAAGAAATCTAACGACGATGTTACGGTTTCTCGTCTCTTCTACCAGACAACTTGCCGGTGAATACTGTTTCCGTCTTTTCTACATGAAGGACTGGAGGTTGCACCTAATACACCAGTTCTTGGCTTTAATACATGCACATCTATAATATAAAACAGAACAGCCAATCCCGCAACTCTCGTAGTCTATAACCTGTAAGATTAGTTTTTAACACACACCACCAAGAAGCTGAATGCTGACATGTCTAAATTCCAGTAAAATGTCCGAGTGACGGGGTCTCAAAAGGCAAATAGCAAAATTCCTGGCAGGTGAAAGGGGTTTTTCCTTTTGTCATCGTGTGCACACCAAAGCCGGGGCCCTATGATCCTCCTAAATTATAAGAAATCCCGGAATAAAGAAGCCGAAGCGGTAAGCCGACGAATCGTCTCCATCTTGTGCTCAGGTTTAGGACTACGTGGAGCTTTACCTCCACGTCCACAATCTTCATGCAGTGGTGCCTGGACCCAGCCAATACTGCACAGTAACAGTCAACAACTGACAACAATGTGTCTTTATCTCAGTGCAAAATAAATTCAGAACTCGTCTCTGACTCAATCAAAATATTTTTCTACTAGCACGAAACTGTTTTCAATGTCTCTTTTCACGCAAAACTTTATTAAGCAACGAAGCATCGTACTATAAATAAGGAACGCAGTTTCTTTACTGTACAGTTCAAAACTGTTTCGCGGTTACATCCGTCAGTACGTTCCCTCGGATAGCAAAAAAAATATTAGAAAACAAATTCGAAACGTGCACATTTCGATACGAAGGTCAACACAGTTGATTTGTCGGTCTACAGTAGAGAAAAACATAAAATATTACAGGCAAGAGCTTCAATAAATAATGGTGTTACACAATTCAATACAGTAATGATTTAAAGTCCTGTGATTCTCGGCGGGTGAATTTGGAAGGAAAAAACACAATGTGTGCGTGCGTGTGTATGTGTGTGTGTGTCAGAGAGAGAGAGAGAGAGAGAGAGAGAGAGTGGTATGTCTATGTGTGTGGTGTGTGTCTGTGTCTGTGTGTGTGCGTGGTGTGTGCGCGCACGCACACACACACATACACACAGATCGGTAAACTCGCTAAGTCTACGATATCTGCCTTAAACATTTAAAGCCTAATTGTAAATTAACAATTTTTATTTTCCGTCACAACAACAATAACAGCGTAGGCTAATGCTGTGGTGACGGAAAATAAGAATTGTTAATCTACAATAAACTTAATGATTTTCACACACAACGGGATGACTTATTTTAGCCTAACTGTAAGTATAAGTGCCACCTACTGTAATAGTAAGAAATTCGATCTTCTGCCAAACATGGCATTTATCTGTTCCTTTTGATTTTCACAATAAACGTAAATTATTTTACCAAACAGCAATAATCGGTCTGTCTTTATAATGTACACGTACTGTGTTCTCTGTCAAACAGCAGCAAACCCCTTTATATAGGCCTATAATTTAGATGAACGCTGGTCTTTAGAGGGAAGGAAGGAAGGTGCAGCGAGTATTGCATAGAAAATCACGTTTTTCAAAACCTGAATGTTCAGGTATTCCAGAATATCACGTTTCGAAGGATCGCACTGCCTTGATCTTCAGCGTCAAGCAGTCCAAGAGAAGATAAACTGCTTGACCACTCGAAACATCGGTAACTATTTACCACTCGACACGGCGTAACGTTCCCGAAGACGCGAGTTTTCCGAAATACCGCTGTGAGAACTTCAAAACTCGCACTATTAAAGGAAATACAGGCGATCTTAAACCCGCTTAATAGGTCGGGTTCTCATAGCCGTGACTGGAAAGTTTCTTCTAGAACGTGATGCCGTCTAGTATTGTAGAGAGGCACCGGCGTTTCAGAAGAACCTGCTGCCTCCAACTTCTACCCCGACGGCGGGATTCAGCAGAACTTCTCGAAACGTCTGTACATATCTATAATAAGTGACGGTGTCATATCCTGTAACATACGAACTTTCAAAATTTGAAGCTATTTCCTGAAGAAAAAATAATAAATATAGTATTACTGGCCGACCTTTCGCGATTTTGGCCACGTTTATCTCGAAAGCTCTTGGCTCTGGGAATTTGCAAGCGAACAAGCGACCGGCACCGCGGTACGATACATGACAACTATTGTATCGGCCACCTAAACCTATAACAAGAACGGTATCATGGCTGCTGTAAATTCCGCTATACACAACAAAACTCAGTCGTGCAGAACATTTCTGAACCGCACGGCAAGTCTCTCTCATTCACAACAAGAAATCGTGGTCCTCTTACTCCACGTACGTCTCTCTCTCACTCCCCCCGCCCGAGATTTCTGTAGGGGGGGGAAAAAAACACTTCAGCCGTCTACTCTTAGACCGTCCTCAACTTTTACTTTGCTCACGACATCTAGAAAGTGGAGGTGCACCTAGTTCACAACGAAGCGACGGCACTAGCAAAAGAGCTGCAGAATTCTGTACACCATTTTTAACACAACAAACAATCACTGTCCAAAGGACAAAAACAAATATTATAGTGCATCAGTTTGTCACGAGCAATTTACTGCTTTACTTACTGTCAGCCGGTGAACCGTCGTAACAAACCGAGACAAGTGAACCACGGTTATGTGCGTTTCTTTGTCACGCCGATCAGCACGCAATCACTACGTATTATTTCGGCCTATGATCAGCAAAAAGATACAATGAGTGGAATACTGACCTTGCAACAAATCCACGAAGGCCCAGAGGGGGAGTAGATGTGCACAGCTTTACTCTTTCTTTAACCTCGGTGCTAGATGGGGGGTGCGTGGTCAACGCCACGCCCCGGCCGCTTTATCCCCGAGAAAGACCTGGCACCCATTGCACAGAAGGCAGGGTGTGCCCCAGGGCCGGTCTGGATGGGGGCAGAAAACCTCGCCCCCCCCCCCCTCGGGTTTGGATCCCCGGACCGTCCAGCCCGTAGCCAGTCGCTATACCGACTGCGCTATCCCGCCCCACCCCCTCTGTTATAAACTTATACAAAATCATAGCTCAGTACAGTGACTGGCCACGGCCCGCAAGACTGGGGTTCCATTCCCGGCACGAGCAGACACTTCTCTCCACAACGTCCAATCGGCTCTGTGATCCACCCATCCTCTTACCTAGTGAGTAAAGAGTTGAGCTGACTTGTGTTCGACGGACACCTACTGGTCTGCATATAATTAGCACAACGGGATGCGTCAAGTTAAGGTCAGAGAGTTCATTTACCACGCGTGCAAAGCGGCCGGGGTGTAAAAATTACCACTCAGCAGTATATAATGCAGGGGTCAACATTGCGTTCAGCCATTTTCTCCTCCACTATGCTTCACTCCACGCCTGCACAACCGTTCATGTGGTGCGGACAACTTTGCAAAAATTGGTATATACGGGCAACAGGAAATTCAAAACAGGCAGTTCCCGGGTTACGTAATGTGCGACTTATGTAAACTCGGCCTTAGATAATAACTACTTACAAATCATACTAAACCTTTAAATACGAAGCGCAGACTGCTTCATACATGCCATACGACAACACAATACGGTGCATGCGCTTTGTGTGCAGAATAACTAATGCTACATAGACACACTCAGAATACGTAATACTTCTTTTCACGGCAACAATGGTTAGGCGAACGCGCCTCAGTGTTACTTTTATAAGTACACTTCGTCTCTTTGTTACAAAATAAATTAGTAATGTAGTGTACAACTTTATAAACAAGGAGTTCACATACGTTTTCAAACATTCTTCAGTGTTCTAGTTCCGTTTTGCAGGGGAAAATTTTAAAAGACGTTTCCCACTTCCAAAGTCACTGCGGGCAACATAACGATGGCTCGTGAGCAGCACGTTGCCCACGAACCAAGGGTTGAGCGGGCCTGTTTTACTCATTTGGAGCAGGGTGCCTAAGCCAGCACAGTATCCACATTATTACGTGACAGTGTGACATGGAAAAGGCGAATCTCATTGGTCTCCTCTCACTACAGGGTCTGCGAAGAAACTACGAATACAGTCATTCTATCAAGTCCCTGTGTTCTAGCATCATCTCATAACACAGATCACAAAATTTACCGTCGTCACAAGCTGGGCCTAAATTAGTTCTTTTATTCAGAAATTCGAAGATACGAGATTCTTCGGTTCCAAATGAGGAGGAACTAAAGCTCGTCAGTGGATGTGAAAACCCCGTAGTATGATCATTGTTAGTATTAAAGGCACTCAACAGGTCTGTAGCCATAACAAAGGTAAAGCAGACCTTCTTCACTGCTTGCTGTCCAATATTTTGTACAGGTATAAATTGGCCGAGTTCGATAAAATGTGTACTCAATAAGCAAACCATATATGTTCAGTCCAACACGACACAAGTTTATTCTAATCGACTAAATTGCCCTCATATGTATACTGCACGTCTCGGCATGTACTTAGGTTATCCTCAGGCATGTCAATACAAAGAACGTATACAGGAAGATACAATAAAAATCAAGCGGCCTTCTCTTAAATTCACATTTTTATATTGTAAAAATACAAAATAGATTGTACAAAGTATTGCGTACGCACTAATTTGGTCAGTGAGAATTTATTTAAGGCGGTATCGAGATACGAACCCTTTCTAACAAGTTACAGTTGAGACTTTTCTTATAAAACCCAACGAAAATGCCAGGTTTAACGGCTTCAATAAAGGGGAAAAAATGAGAACTTGCAGGCACTCTTGCTAATGTGTTAATTGCACTGTGCAGCATCGACTAACAGCCCCACAATGCACGCTTCTCTGCTGGCCCTGAGAAACGCTGTCTTCTTCAAGAAATATTGGCGGAAGTGTAATTAATCGAGCGAAAGAGGGGAACTACATTTTATGATTAGTTTTGCTTTGACTGAATTCAAAGCACATACGTTTATAAACCTAACAGACGGCCTCTGCGACGTTCTAATCAGATTCTGACATATTTATGAGGGTCGTAAAAAGTTTTCAAATAATAAATATGTCCGATAATTACGCTGATGTCTACGGTATTGCCACTCGTGTAAGGTAAACACTTGCAAAAAAGTATTATATAAAGCTCTGGTTAACTGGCAATAGAAAGCGTACGTAAGTTGTGTAAATTGTACAGATAAGATATCTCTAGCAAAGAGCACGCAATACGACAATAGCAAGCACGTATGCCACCCGCTATTTCACAATTATATATAGGAATAACTACTATTCCCAAGGCGTGTTGTGTGAAGTGGCACACAGCGACAACACAGAAACAAGTCATAAGGCAAAGCGTGAAGAAAGAATACCAACAAGATGCAACAATTCAGATGTTTATTGCCAACTTCAGATGTTTATTATCAACTACTGTCTCAACATGTTTCGGGCATCATTATGCCCGTCTTCAGGAGAAGAAAGACCGTGTATTACTGAATATGGTGTTTGCGCTGGTAGTGCTGGATGTGGCTGGTTGCAGTTGTGGGGCGTTGCGTTGTTGGGTGCGGACGCAACGCCCCACAACTGCAACCAGCCACATCCAGCATCACCAGCGCAAACACCATATGCAGTAATGCACCGTCTTTCTTCTCCTGATGATGAGCATAATGATGCCCGAAACATGTTGAGACAGCAGTTGATAATAAACATTTGAAGTTGACAATAAACATCTGAATTGTTGCATCTTGTTGGTATTCTTTCTTCACGCTTTGCTCACGATGCACGGTCACAGGAACATAAAGTCATAAGGCACTTACTTGGAATCACTACTTAAAAAAATTAGTGTAGTCAACAGGCAAACCTGGTCTACTGACACACTGTGATACTATCGCTCTTCCAGCGATGAGAGGTACGGAAGTCTGCTCCAGCGAAATGGAGCGTTCAAGAGTTACATAAAAATGACAGTACAGTTATTAGAGAAGTACTGCTACCTTCTAGTTTTGAACTACAGGATATAAAACCGTGACGACTCTTCACCCTCTAACGCACAACACGTGTCTACTGCTTTAAAGACATAAAACTCTGCTCATTTGCGACAAGAGTGTCATAACTCAAAATTTGGCATTTTTTAGTTCTTGGTATAGAAAGAAACATTAGCAGATGCACTTTTAACAGGCATAGTGTCATACCGCAGTTTGCAAAACTCGCCGCTGGAGAGCAGTTGTGTCGTCGTTGCACTCGTAGAAAATTATAGCACTTCAAAATCTTTAAAAGCTTCTAATGAATAATCGCAGATTTTGAGTTGTGACACTCTTGCCGCAAATAAGCGATGTTTCGTATGAATTTCACAATACAATGAACAGTTCTATCCGCCTGGCCTTGGTAAGGGGAACTTGGTGTTAAATGCGAAGGGTTAGAAATCTCTTACTTCTGCAGAACAGCTAATTTTTACTGCTACAAACACGCACACATTTACAAACATACGAATGGTACACATTTTAAAAGCCAATTAAACAAAGTGCAGGCATGTGTAATTATTTTACAAAAGTTAGTAATCGCACAGTTCGGCTATATGTTCACGGGTCTAGTAAACACTTTCCGTAAGGAGTTGATTTCATCAGCGAAAAGAACACAACAAGCGGACAGCTTTGTTAAGTTAAAATTGGAGGCTTGGGCGTTGCGTGTGGGACATCAGCAAGTAACACAGTCACGGTCTAACGCACAGTCTATTTCGTGGCTACCGGTGTCAGTGTCTACCGCAGTCATGCCACCACTCTCCGTGAATGCTCTAAATTTGAGTCTCTGCTGCAAGCTGGTCCCTGTGAACTTAAAATAGTTCCACTGGCGATCCTTGTGAGGAAATTCCCAGGGATTCAACAAGAGTAGGAATTCCGGGAAAGAGCTATGGACACAGCAAGAGAGGGAGATTTATAAAATTTTCCCTGTTCAAGACTTGAAGGCATATAGGGGGAGCAGAGGTAGAGCTCCATTCAACCTTAACCTCAGCACTATATGGTAGTGAGTGGTCAGCTTATTGATCCGGCTGCTTTACTCCCAGAAAATAGCACCGGTACCCACCCGATAACAGGCTCGGTGGGACCCACAGCCGGTCTTGACGTTTTTCGAGAAGAGAAATATCTCTTCGCTCTACCGGAATTCGAGCCCCGGATCGTCCAGCCCCCAGTGTAGTTGCTATACCGACTACGCTTCTGCGGCTTGAGGGAGATTTAGCAACCATTAAAAAAAAACCCTAACATCTAATGACATGAACGAATTCTGTTTACGTTGAATAAAGAGAGACCAACTTGATGTCACTGGCTTTATTATTTCATTATTTAATGCTCAGCATGTTTCGGATATTAATATATCCATCCTCAGGAGCTTGCGACTTATTTGTTGAGTTATTTCATGGGTTTATTGCTCTGGTTTGATGTGTGTTGGTGTTACGTTGTGGTTTGGCTGGGGTGGTGTGGTGTGGTATCCGTATGAAGGCTGAGGCACTAGTGCCAAACCACAACGTAACACCAACACACATCGAACCAGAGTAATACAACCCACAAAATAAATCAACAAATAAGTCGCAAGCTCCTGAGGATGGACGTATTAACATCCGAAACATGTTAAGTATTAAATAATGAAATAACAAAGCAAGTGACATCAATTCGGTCTCTCTTTATTCAACTATCAAGATGATGCACGGTCCAATAAACATACGATTCTGTTTACGTATTACGCACTTTCTCTACAGCCGCTGATATACAAACCTCCTGGACCACATTTTGAGACTTACAAAATTTGTACAAATGTAACAGAAATACTACTCATCACCTAGACCAGTGATGGGCAAACTACGGTCCGCGGGCCAGATACGGCCCCCTGAAATGTTCTATCCGGCCCGCGCGACATTATTCCTAATCTGACGAATAAAAAAGAATACATCCCAG
>Ga0123357_10008573_pt1 | contig 12788 bp, 11 predicted proteins | sample TergutEmb28metaG_FD_89873 | JGI IMG/M metagenome (GOLD analysis project Ga0123357, IMG submission 89873) | Embiratermes neotenicus P4 segment gut microbial communities from Petit-Saut dam, French Guiana - Emb289 P4 | ecosystem: Host-associated > Arthropoda: Insects > Digestive system > Gut ... | reverse complement strand
CCGGTGGCGTTCACCGGAAGGATGACGGGAGAAGAGCTGTCGGAAGGCAGGTTCACGCTGCCGGACCTGGTAAAGGCATTCGGAGAGCAGACGGGATATACGACCAAGGATGATTGGTATCCCGTGCCCGTCGTGGCGCCGATATCAGACTTTGCATCCATTATACTGAATCAAAATAAAGTGACCTTTACAACGCATCCGCACTGCGGCATTGCGACGTACGTGTTCATGGATGAGAGCGGAAAGGTAACGCCGTTCCCGAGATTCATTGACGTAAAAGAGTTCACGAAAGGCCTTCAGGAAATATCATCGAAGGCGGAGAAGGCGGTATTCAAAAAGATATACGCCGTGAAGCTGATGAAACTTCTGAGCAATTCCATCAAAGAAGAGAACCTGCCCGGCGGGATGACAAAGAAAGAATTCAGAAAGATGATGACCAGTGTCATGAGCAAAAGGTCAAAGAAGGCCTTGGCGGCATTCTCCTGGAAGGTCATGTTCTTCGGCGGGATGCACTTCCAGGATATGCATAATTACGATGTTGAGAGGGTCAGGCGCTGTGGCGTCCATTACATAACGCCGGATTGTCAGGTAATCCCGTTCTGTGCCTACAACGGAGGCCCGGAATACCGTAAGATCATCGAAGGCAAATTCTCGGTGCCGTTGGCCGAATGGAAGGAAAAACACAAGAAAGAGGCTGCGGAGCTCGAGGCGGCGCTGATAGTTCCCGAAGAACAAAGACCAAACTCTGGATGAGGAGAGATCTCAATGATAGTAGATTTAGACAAATGTCTGCATTGCGGAGGATGCGCCGGATCGTGTCCCGTTAATGCAATATTCCTTAACGATTTCGTTCTGGAATTCAACAGCAAATGTACAAAATGCGGAAGATGCGTGAAGATCTGTCCGGTCCACGCACTGTCGATGGAGGGAAGGAAATGAAGACCTATGATTGCGATGTGGTGATCGTCGGAGCGGGTCCCGGCGGAAGCATGGCGGCAAAGTTCTGCGCCAAAGGAGGTCTTAAGACCATTTTGATAGAAAAGAAAGCTGAGATCGGCGCACCGCTCAGATGCGCCGAGGGCGTTTCCAAGAAGTGGCTGGAAGAGGTCGGGATAGAGCCGGATCAGGCGTGGATATGCGCGGACATGGTCGGCGCAGTGATAAGATCGCCGAGCGGATACGAGTTCAAGCTGGACGAGAGCCATGCCGGATCTGAGGTTGGCTATGTTCTGGAGAGGCATCTTTTCGACAAGGCCCTTGCCAGAGATGCGGCCGAGGCAGGCGCGAAGATAATGATGCGCACGTCATGCACGGACGTCATAAGAAAGAACGGAAAACTCATCGGAATAAAAGCAAAGAGCATGGGGGAAGAGATAGAGATCCATGCCAAAGTCATCATCGCCGCCGACGGATATGAGTCCCAGGTCGGAAGATGGGCGGGCATAGACACCACTCTTGATATGAACGACATCGATACGTGCCTCCAATACAGAATGGTGAATGCGGACATTGACCCCGAATACTGCGAGTTCAACATCGGAACATCGATAGCACCGGGAGGATATCTGTGGATATTCCCTAAGGGCAAAGGCGTAGCCAATGTGGGCATCGGAGTGATGGCGAAACTTTGCAAAGGCGCCGAACCGAAAAAGTATCTGGATAAGTTCATCGCGGAGGACCCGAGATTCAAGAACAGCCAGCCCGTGGAGGTTGTCGCGGGGATGGTCTCGACCTGCCCCGGACTCGATTGCGCCGTAGACGATAATATCATTCTGGTGGGCGACGCCGCGAGAATAATAGATCCGATAACGGGCGGCGGGATATGCCACGCTTGCAGGACCGGTATGTATGCGGGGCTTGTTCTGACCGAATGCGCCAAAAAAGGAGATTTCTCCAAAGAGGCGTTAATGCCGTATGAGAAGATGTGGCGCGACAGGATGGAGGATAAGCTCTACAGGAACTGGATGGCCAAGGAAAGGTTGGCGGAACTCGACGATGAGACCATTGATGAGCTTGTTAAGCTGATCTCAGGTTCGGATATCAAAGAGGTCAACGTGTATAACCTTCTCAAAGTGGTCAAAGAAAGGTTCCCGAAGGTCGTTGAAGGCTTCGAAGACCTGATCTGAAAACGTGGCATTAAGCCACTCATTCCATTTTTACCGAAACCCTTACTCCTTCAACGCCGGTCTTCACCACAAGAGGTATTCCGCCACGGGAGGATATGGCATCACATACTTTGTCCGGCTGGTCCGTCAGGACCACCATGCTTCCGCCGCCGCCCGCGCCGGTGAGTTTTGCGCCGTATGCGTACGGAAGGGACGCACTGACAAGTTTGTTCAGTTCGTTTGAGGACACACCGAGGATGGAGAGGAGCTTATGGTCCTTGGTCATGAGGTCCCCGAGTTTCACGACATCGTCCGAACGCAGGGCGTTCATCCCCTCGAGAGTTATCCGTCCGATCTCGTCCACTATATCGGAAGCGAAACGGTTGCTGTCTTTGTATTTCCTGACCTTTTCCACAAGAGGTCCGGTCGCGGCCCTTATCCCGGTATAACCGACAACGAAGGTCATCGCGGGAACTTCTATCTTCGATATGTTCCACGTATGCTCATTCTTGATAATGTCCCAAAGATGGCTGTTCTCTCCCTGCGGCATGTTCAAAGCTATTCCATAGCCGTTCGCGGAGACAGAGGTATCCATCGGACTCCCTCTCCCCTGAGCGAAATATTCCGCCTCAAAGGCCTCTTCCGCGATCTCCGCCGTATCAGTCGTTCTATCCGTAAGGGCGCGCATCGCGGCCGAGAACGCGACCGAAAGCGCGGCGGACGATCCGAGCCCGGAGCCGGTCGGTATCTTACTGTCCATTTGCGCGGAAACGGGGATCATATCGTTCCTGCCCGAGATATACTTCATATGCGGGTTGGCATTGATATCGGCAACCTCATTGTTGATCTTAAACTCATCATCCCTTTTCATGGTGATGTAGAATCTTCGATTGATGGCGAGAGCGATCGCCGGTTTACCGTAGACGACCGCATGCTCGCCTAATATGACGAATTTACCCGGAGCGGAGGCAGAGATCTCGTTCATTCTGTCAGACCGTATTTGGAGAGCATTTCCAGTATGGCGTCGTTTGGGGTCCTTTTGTCGAGCAGAGGCTGAGGTATATCCCACCATTTCTCCTCGAATTCCTCAAGTGCCAGCTCATACGTCTCATCATCCGGGAAATCTTCCCTTTTAACACCCAAAAGCGCCTGTTCGAGTTCCTTGAACAGATCCACTTTGAATTTCTTGTTCGTGAGCGAGGCCCCCACATACATGTCGAAACTGAACGAGGCCTCCATCCCGATATCTACGGGGCTTGAGTCGAATATCAGATCAAGTACGCTGTTCGCCGTTATGCTGAAGATCATCTTCCGTTTCGCTTCTTCCGGCAGATCCATGCCGTCGATCTCTTTGATCATTTGGTCGTATACGAGATCGGCGAGAGCGGCCACTCTGCCGGGGGTCTTCCCGTACAATTGTTTGTCAATGATCTCATCTTCGGAGATCTCGTTGTCATTCAGACCGAAAAGGTCTGCGTTTGGGTCATCAAGATTGATTCTTTCTGCCATATTATCATTTCCTCAGTTTTCCCATAGTCTCTGCAAGTATATCCATCCCTGCATTGATCTTCTTCTCATCCGCGGCATATGAGAACCTCAGGTGGCCTTCCCCGTACTTTCCGAAAGACGATCCCGGGGTGCATATGAGGCCGTTCTTCGCAAGCGTATTCGCAAGGCTCTCAGAGCTTATGTCAAGATCATATGATGGGAAGGCATAGAAGGAACCTCTGGGGGGCGTGATATGTATGCCGTCTATCTCGTTGATCCTCTTTGAAATGAGGTCTCTTCTGGCTTTGAATATCTTCCTCGCGTTCTTAAGGTAGTCCTCCATCACCGGCAGTGCGTTCAATATGCCGTACTGCGCGGGCATATTGGGGCTGGCGCAGACGTGATACTGCATTTTGATAAGATCAGTCATGATGTTCTTGTCTGAGAAGATCGCACCCATCCTCCAGCCGGTGACCGCCATCATTTTGGAGAAACCGTTCACGACCACGGCCAGGTCAAGATGGTCCATGAAAGAATGATGCTCCCCCTCGTAGATGTAAGCGTCATAGACCTCATCGGAAAGTATCATTATTCCATGATCCTCAGCGAGGTCCAGCAGCGCTCCGTGGGTTGCTTTGTCAAGCATGCCTCCGGTCGGATTGGAAGGGCTGTTAACGACCATCATTTTTGTCTTCTTTGTGATAAGTCCCTTCATATCTTCTATATCTGGAAGAAAGTTCTCGTCCGTGAGTCTGTATTCAAGCGGTTTGCCTCCGGCAAGCACGGTGTGCGGAGAGTATATCACGAAGCCGGGGCTCGGAACAAGCACTTCATCGCCGGGGTTTATGAAAGCCTGTGTGGCCTCAAGCAGTGCCGATGAACCGCTCGGCGTTATCATCACATTCTCCGCGGAGATGCTACCGTATCTTGAGAACCATTCCGCGATCCCCTTCCTTAATTCCATGATTCCTGCCGTCGGCCCGTATTTGTTCAATCCTTTCAATGCCGCTTCATTCATTCCCTCGACGGCCTCCTTCGGAGGATCGAGATCCGGTTCACCCAGACCTAGGTTGACTGAATTCGGACCGGCAAGGTCGAACATCTTCCTTATTCCCGACATAGGGATGGATTCAAGCCTGTCAGATATCTTCATGGGTGGTCATAGCCCGCCTATTATATTGATTTATTTTAAGCATAATTATTAACTCTTTGTACAATACACCATCATGGTCAGGGTTGACGCGTCCTTATGGACGGTGCTGAATGTTGCCGGGATGATCCTGCTGGCCGCCGGAGCCCTTACAGTGATATTTGCCAAATATCCGAATCCGACGGTATCGGCGATGTTCATGGTAGCCGGGATAATCTTCATTGTCGTATCGGCCGTGTTCGTAAGTTCAGACGGCCGGAAGCTCAGAAAAGAGGATGAAGAGTTCCGGAGATTTGAGAAGATAAGGGATGATGCGCGGCTGATACCGAACGATCTCAAAGAGGGCTATCTGATAGATTATACCGCGGACCCCGAAAATGCGATCAGTTACAAGGATAACGAACCGGAACAAGTTCATGAAGAACGCTGCGAAGAGCACTCCGGCGACATTCAGAATGTATACTCGAGCTGAGGTGTCACATGTCTGCGAAGAGGGCTTTGAACGGGGATATGCTCTATTTGATCTTCGACACGGCCAATATGCACAGGTGGAATGATCATCTGAGGACGGTTGACCTCACCGAACTCGATAAACAGGCGCATAAGGCCGCGATCGCATGGGTGCTCGGGAAGTATGAGGAGACGGAGACGGGGGTCGGCCTGGATTGGACCAAGATCATAGAACACTCGCTGTTCTCTTTCATACAGCGGAGCGTGATGACCGATCTGAAACCGCAGGTCTTTCATAGGATAGTTTCCGAAAAATCCGACGAGGTCAACAGATATGTGATCAAATGTTTCGACGAGAACGTGCCTTATGCGGATCCGGAGTTCAGATCGAGACTTGAAGATTACCTTCGTTCGGAAAAGAGGTCAAAAGAAGATGACATAATCAGAGCGGCCCATTATCTTGCCACCAGATGGGAATTCAAGACCATATATGATGCGAACCGTTCCATGTACGGGATAGAGAACACAAAGAAAGAGATCGAAGAGCAGATCCTTCAGCACAAGGACCTGATCGGCGTCAGAAAGCAGACGGATGACGAGAACACATTCGATTTCATCGACCTCATAGGTCAGCTCAGGTTCCAGCAGAGATGGGCAAGGACCCCGAGAGTGCCCGAGACCACAGTCCTCGGCCATTCTTTGATGGTGGCCGATATGATATTTCTCAATGACTTTGACAGAAAGGCGGATAGCAGGCAGATATACAACAACTATTACACCGCATTATTCCATGACCTTCCGGAGGTCCTGACCAAGGACGTCATAAGCCCCATCAAGGTGAACGTGGACGGTCTGGCACATCTGCTTGAATCGTATGAGAAAGAGCTCGTTCAATCCAAGATAATGCCCCTTGTTCCGAAATCGTGGCACAAGGAGATCGAGTTCATGGTCTATGAACCGTTCACGGATGTCAATGACGGAGAGTTCGGAAGAAGGACGGGCAAGGACATCAAGTCCTGTGATATCATGGCGGCATACATTGAGGCAAGGGCCTCAAGAGGCTACGGCATATCCTCGCAGCCTCTGCAGGAAGGGGAGAAAGAACTGAGAAGAAAGCTCGAGAACAGCGGCGCAGGAATTGGAGCGCAGGAACTTCTTGAGCGTCTGGACGTCATATTAGGGTGATTGCCTATTATTGGGTTCAATCTCTTAGGCACCCTATTGGCACCACCAGTACTCCATCTGGCCTTCTGTACCCAAACTGCCCCGCAGTGAGCACCATGAGGAAAGATGGCTGTTTCATATACTCCGTATCGATCTTGTCTCGCAACCTCAGAAGGTTCTTTGCGCCCCTGTCGATATTATCATCACTCAACTTTATCTCGACGGCACCCCACTTCCTTCCCGGCAGCTCAATAATCGCATCCACTTCATTTCCGTTATTGTCTCGGAAATAGCTTACTCTGCCATCTAATGGCTGGGAGTATACGCGCAGGTCCCTGATGCAAAGAGACTCAAAGAATAGTCCCAATGTGTTGTAGTCATTAAGCAGGGCTTCCGACGAAACGCCCAGAGCTGCGGCGGCAATCGAAGGGTCCGTGAAATGCCATTTCGGGATTTTCATCAGTCTTGTTCTGGAGCGTATATGCGGATTCCAAGCGGGGAGATTCTCGACCAGGAATATTTTTTTCATCGAGTCAAGATATTCTGCCAGCGTGGCGTCAGACATGGTACCTTCTGCACCATTCACATCCCTGCGGATAGTTTCTCTGCCGGCGAACGTGGAGATGTTACGAGAGATCGATTCAAGTATCAGCTCAATGGACTCAGGGTCTTTTTTATTATCTTCGTTGCGGAAAAAGTCAGAATTCACAACAGCCTTGACGTACTCTGCGGCAATCCTCGGTGCAGCACCTGAGATATCATTAAGGCTTTCAGGCCATCCCCCGCGCGTTAGTGCATCGGCTAATTTATCAAGAGTAAGCTCAGAATAGCCACCGACCACGCTGTCCGATTCAAAGAGGCGGCTTAGCGAAATCTGTCCATTGGATTCTCCGGATTCAAACAGGCTCATCGGGCGCATAGTGATCCTTGCGATCCTCCCGGCACCGGAATGTACAACGGAGTTGTGTGGGGGAGTGGAAGAACCGGTTAGTATGAACTGCCCCCGCTTCCCGTGTCTGTGGTCAACTTCAAACCTTATGGCATCCCATATCTCCGGAACTTCCTGCCATTCATCTATCAGTCTCGGCGTATCCCCCTCAAGAGACGTTTTAACTCCATTGTTGAGTGCCAATTTCAAGGCCCTGATCTGTTTCTTGTTCTCAATACGGAGTGCGCTCTTTGCAAATTCCTCAGACGTTCTGGTCTTCCCACACCACTTGGGGCCTTCTATCAGCAGGGCCCCCATCAGATCCAGATACTCTTTGACATATGGGTCCACTATGCGTCTCCTGTACTCGCCTGCCATATTTCATGTATATGCTTGGTAATAAAAATACTTTTAGGAAATGTCTAATTTTTTGAATAACAATTGTCTAATAAATTTATTAGTAAATATATAATAACTAAAATAATAATTGTCTACTATTTCCAGGAAGTATTTTCTGACACAGACTCCGTTCAAAGAGATCCGGCATCAGAGGAGGTTCATCCGATAATCTCTTGTCCCCTCATGTATTTCCTGAGAACCTCCGGTATGGTCACCGTACCGTCCTTGTTCTGATAATTCTCAAGGATAGCGACCATTGTCCTCGGCAGAGCGAGCCCCGAACCGTTCAAAGTATGGATGAACTCGCTCTTCATGTGAGGTTCGGGCCTGAACTTTATGCGTGCTCTCCTTGCCTGGAAATCCGTAAAGTTCGAACACGAGGATGCCTCAAGCCATACGTCGTTGGCGGGAGCGTGTAGCTCTATATCATAACACTTGGAGCACGAAAAGCTCATGTCCCCGGTACAAAGCAGAAGTACGCGGTACGGAAGGCCGAGGGCTGTCACCAATTCTTCCGCGTCTCCTCTCAGCGTCTCAAGGATATCATAGGATGTGTCGGGATGTACGAACCTTACCATCTCCACTTTGTTGAATTCATGTACTCTGATGATCCCCTTTGTGTCAGCATGCTTCCCGACCTCTCTCCTGAAAGAGGGGAGATACGCCGTATACAGTATCGGCAGCTGATCCTTTTCGAAGATCTCATCCATGAACAGATTTGTTACCGGCACTTCCGCCGTGGGGTTCAGGAACATCTCGTCCTTTTCTATGTAGTACATATCGTCCTTCAGGTTGGGATACTGTCCGGTACCGGTGAGGGCGGCTTTGTTCACGACGATCGGTGGAAACACTTCTGTGTATCCCTGGTCCCTGTGCGTATCAAGGAAGAAATTGATCAGCGCGCGCTCAAGGCGCGCACCGTCTCCCTTTAAGCAATAGAAACCGCTGCCGGCGACCTTCACGCCCCTGTCGAAATCTATGATATCCAGCGCCTCGGCTATCTCCCAGTGCTGTTTCGGGGTGAAGTCAAACTTCCTTTTTTCTCCGCGCTCAAATACAACGATATTCTCGGTACTGTCCTTTCCCAACGGGACGGATGAGTGCGGTATGTTAGGGATATTCAGTATGCAGTCCTCTCTTATCAGTTCCAGCTCGGCCATTCTCGCGTCGTTGTTCTTGATCTTCTCTCCGACATCGCGCATCTCAAGGACCTTTGCCTCTTTCTCATCGCCCTTTCCCATCTTGGATATCTGTATGGAGACCTCGTTCCTCACTCTTCTCAAACGATTGTTGTCATCGGTCAGCGATCTCCATTCGGAATCCGCGGAAAGGAATCTGTCCAATACCTCAGTGTCTTTGTTTCTGTTGATAAGCATCTGTCTGATCATCTCAGGCTGCGTTCTTATTATGTTGACGTCAAGCATTCTCATCCCTCAGAACTTCTTTTGGCTGAGCGAAGACCAAGTGCGTTTGTCCGTAAGCACGACCACGCCGCCCCTCACATCCACAATGACGGAATCGGTGGATGAGGCAAGCTCTTCGGCAATGTCCTGCGTACCGCTGTCGACCGTGCTCAATACTTTAACCTTGATCAAACGGGCCTTCTTGAGCTGGGCTTTGATCTCGTTCAGCACGCCTTCGTCTATCCCTTCTTTTCCCACGTGGACGGTGGGGCTGAGATCGTTTGCACGCCTCATCAATTCTTTCTTTGCTCCCTTTTCCGTCATTTTCCTCTCTCCTTTATGTACGGCATCCGTTTCAATCCGCCGCAGTTCAGGCATCTGGTAACTATTTTTCCGCCGGTCAGCCTCACCGTGCAGTTGGTCCCGGGGACAAGGGGCAACTTGCACCGCTTGCAGTACCTGAATCCCGCGGGCATCTTCACTTTGGTCTTCTTGCCGATGTTCCCCGCCAACGATACGTATCTCTTTGCAAGGTCCTCCCTGCCTTCCGCCAGAGCATCTTTCGACAGCTCGGTCAGTATAGACATGCGTTCCTCGCCTATATTGGCGACCGCATTCTTGGAGATACGCCTTTTTGACATGTTCCGTGATGTGAGTTAAGATACCAATATAAATATTATCTGTCAGGAAGTTGTTTTTCTTACAGTAAGTTTGTAGAAATATATGAAAATCTAGATAAATGCGAGGATATAGTGTATCTCTGTCGTGATAGATATAAATAAATATCTTTACGCTTTACGAAAGCATAATGAAATAATGGGCCGCAGCATGAAGTGGTAATGGGGGGTGATGGTACGGGCAATTTCAGAAAAAGGTGACACATATGAAAAAATCTACGTTGTTGGTTGCGTCAGTAACGTTGTTCTTAGCAGTCTCCTTGTGCTCGATTGTTTTAATCGTCGAACAAGAAGCAGGAACATCGGCTGCTCCAACCAATCATGCAGGATTCACACCCATATCAACGGTTGAGGATCTTGCTAATATTAGCAGTGAGGGAAGCTATTATCTTGCTAATGATATAGCTTTCACTCCTGCCGATGATGCTAATGGCGGAATAGACATTGAATTTTCCGTAACGGTAACGGCGGGCGATCTTAACATAACCCTGACCCCGTCAAGCGGAAGCATAGCCTCTTTGTTTGCACAAATAGGAACATCGTCAGGGAATTCAGGCAATAACATGACCCTGACAGACATCCCGCAGGGCATATATACTCTGACAATAGGCGGCATGGTTGATTCATCCAATCCATTTGCATATTCGATGGAGATAAACACGACAACAGATGGTGAGATCAGCGGAACATTCAACAGCAATGGGAATTTTGATCCGATAGGTACCGAAGCAGAACCATTTGTGGGAATCTTCGATGGCGATGGCCATGTGATCTCAGGAATGAATGTAGCAGTGTTCAGTGAGGCATCAAGTGCATATGCCGGTCTTTTCGGAGTCGTGGGAAATGATGCGCAGATATGCGGTCTTTCGGTAATAGGGGGTTCAGTCACAGCATTATCTTCAGTATCGAATGCGTATTCCGGCGGCATAGCGGGCGGTATATCCAAACGCCTAACTGCGCCGGCAGGGGCAGACATAGAGAACTGTAACAATGCAAGTTTGGTTGCAGCAGCGTCGCTGCAGTCAAGTGCATATGCGGGCGGCATAACCGGGTTTGTGGATTTCTATTACTCACCGGAAACAACAACAAGCCAATGTTTCAACACAGGTTCGGTCACGGCATCGTCATCGCAGTCAAGTGCATATGCGGGCGGCATAGTCGGCGGTGCAGAAATAAATGCACACTCGACGATGACAACAAACCAATGCTTCAACACAGGTTCGGTCACGGCATCGTCATCGCAATCAAGTGCATATGCCGGCGGCATAGTCGGCAACATTTTTTCCTCCAATGATGACGTAGTTATGTCGATATCGGATAGCTATAGCACGGGTGCAATTGAGGCAGCTGGATCCAGCGCATATGCGGGCGGTATAGCCGGAAATATGTCATATATGGCTTCTTCGTCCGCGGCGACAGAAGAAATAACCAACTGTTACAACGCAGGCTCAGTAGAGGTAGTTTCAGATGATGCATACGCGGGCGGTATAGCCGGCAATATGTTATCCGCCTCCGTCGACAAGGCAATGATATGCAACTGCTATTATCTTGAAAATAGCATATTTATCAATGATGCCCCGGCCGCCGATATTATCTGCGGCAATTACGGCAACCAAACCATCGACGGAAACGACGGCAGGCTTAGTCAGGACTCAGGCGCATATTCCGCATCTGACATAGCAGATCAGTCGACGTACTTCGCCGAGCCGACCACAGGATGGGATTTTGATACCATATGGGCGATGGTCTCAGGTATTAACAACGGATACCCCCTGCTGTCGTATCAGAAGGTAATTACAGGCACCGTTACGGATGGGACTGACCCGATTGAAGGTGTAAAGATAACATTTACAAACGGGATAGGAACATCGGTGACAACGGGAAGCGACGGAACTTACACAATATATGTCAAATCCGGTTTGGATGTTGAAATCGAAGAAGTGAGCGCCACAGGATACAAAGCAGATCAAGATCTGCCCTTAACACCGGCCACGACAGATGGGTACGGGATACAGGATTTCACCATGTCCATACCCACGTTTGAAGTAATGCTGTCTACAGGCGAAAACTACACTCTGGTCGGTGAACCGGGTTCATCATCACCCGTTATGTATAATGGATCGTTCACATTCAACTTCAAGCTCGGCGATGCTTATGATAAATCGCAGTGCACTGTGAAAGTCAACGGCAAGCCGGTAGAACTTACGAATGATGGCAATTACACCATAGAAAACATCACAGAAGATCAGAACGTGACAGTCGAGGGCAACATCGTGGTCAACACTTACGACGTGGTTCTAACCCCTAGCGAGGATAACCTCTATGTTCTGGATGCATTTGGGAGTTCAGTATCCCCCGTCGAATATGGAGGGTCGTTCTCTTTTACCCTCAGTATGACTCAGGATCCGGTATACAGCAACTCAACACCGATCGTGTACATCAATGGTCATGAATTCGGTGATGATCCCTCTGAAGTCTATGACCACAACACTGGAGCCTACACAATATCGAGCATCACAGAGGACAAGACTGTGACAGTCGGAGGCATCGTAGTCAACACATATATTGTGGATTTGCATCAGGGTACCGGATATACTCTGAGCCCATATGGTGGGTCCTCATCACCTGTTGAGTATGATGGAATGTACTCCTTCACCCTTGAACTGGGTTCCACATATGGTAACTCAACACCGATCGTGTACGTCAATGGAAATGAGCTTGATGCCGATGCAGATGGGATCTACACCATATCTAACATCCAAGAGGATCAGTATATGACTGTGGGGGATGTTGTGCGCAACACATATACGGTGTATTTATCGGAAGGTGATGGTTACACCATTGTACCGCTGTCCGGCTCTACTACTGTTACGTCCGGCGGATCGTTCCTGTTCAGGATCGATATCGCCAATGCTGACAGCAACTCAACGCCGATCGTGAAGGTCAACGGCAATGTGCTAAAGGGCACCCCAATCCTCGGCACCACAATCTACACGATATCAGGTATCGATGGAGATAAGCATG
>Ga0123357_10008572_pt1 | contig 12788 bp, 7 predicted proteins | sample TergutEmb28metaG_FD_89873 | JGI IMG/M metagenome (GOLD analysis project Ga0123357, IMG submission 89873) | Embiratermes neotenicus P4 segment gut microbial communities from Petit-Saut dam, French Guiana - Emb289 P4 | ecosystem: Host-associated > Arthropoda: Insects > Digestive system > Gut ... | reverse complement strand
TGGTGGTGGGGGTGGTGGTGGTGGTGGTGGTGGTGGTGGTGGTGGTGATGGTGGTGGTGGTGGTGGTGGTGGTGGTGATGGTGTTGGTGGTGGCGGTGGTGGTGATAATGATAATGATATAATCCTCAGCTTGACCGTCAGTTTGGCCCTGTTCCCTGTAATATCATTACACAGCACAGTGAACGCGCCAGTTTCGTGCTGTGAAAAACAAAACTGAACGCAGTTCCCTGTGATACACAATCCACGTAAACTATGCGTTTGATCATATCATACACATTCTCTGTAACAAGGTACTAATAGTGCAAAGCATTCCGCTCCCTGTGAAGCCAGTCTGATCGCGGCAACACATTACCTTTACCGGGCAACTACCGTGCAGACACTAATGTGTAACACAGATATTCCATTTCAGATGTAAATGCTTTGCTTTAGGGTTGGCGGTCAACATTGCATGAATTGTAGCGTCACTGCCTCACGGCGTGACCACTGTGACTCCTTCCTTGTTACTTTTATCTTGAGTATTGTGTTAATTTTGTAATTCAACGTGTCTGCGAAAAATTTAATTTAGGTACGGAAGATATCGAGTGAGTAAACATTGAGGACCATTAAAGAGGTTTCTTTGAAGACTCGTACCAATTACGAATTATTAAAGTACCGTGCACCGTCAATGTATCACACAAATAATAGTTTGTAATATCCGGGTGAGACCTCGTGTTTTGTTACTCAAAATAGGAGGCAAAGTAATGAGACACGCCAGGCATAACTGTGGGTAACATTTTGTTGTTCGGTGGGCAACTTGTTTCGGCTTTAATTACAAGCCAATATCAGTGCCTGATGTTGGCTTGTTGTCGAAGTATAAAGCGTAGACCTACCGTACAAAACAATCCAATAGTTTACACCATTTATTTTACTTTTATTTTTTTCAGATATACTGAGGATGTGACAATCAATGTGTAGTTACAGTAGACGCTGAAAGTACGATACCTCATCTTCCCCCTTTTCACGTTGTCTTTGGCAAATTTTTGAAGACTTTATTGGCCAGCGCATGCAACAGCCTGTTCATTGTTATGTCCAAGGACCCCCACGCTTATTTCTTTATTGCTGTAGACTGTTTCTTTAAGAAATCCACACAGAAAGAAGTCAGGTAGCGAAAAGTCTGGTGATCGTGGTGGCCAAACCTACGCCCGACAATGCGATCACCGAAAAAGTCTTGCAAGAAAGCTGTCCTATTCGCAGTATGGTCGATCTCTCCATCTTGCTGAAACCATCAGTTCCGTTTATATTCTTCCATTTGAGCAATGAACTGGGTCAAAAGATTTGGATAAATTTCCGCATTAATTGCCTCCTCAAAGAACGATGGCCTCACAATTTGTTTTCGAGACAATGAGCACCGAACACCAAACTTTCACAAATTCGAAGGAATTTCATACGTTAAACGTGGGGTTTCAGCACGCCGTATGTTATTGTTTTGACTATTAATGTATCCAAGCTTCGTATTTAGAAAACAAATTCTTCAGCAAATAAAACACTTCTTGTGAAAAAAAAAACCATCTATTCGATTAGAGAATTACCGCGCAGCTGGTAGCGAACAAATTTAGGCAAAGCAGTGAACGACTCTTATCGTGTCTAAAAGAGTTTACACACCTTTTACCTTAGCCATGCTGTATGGTGGCCCATCTGACCCATATTAGAAGTACAGCAACTGGAATACAAACCATGGCGTCCTGCAGCGATATCCGATACGTGTTACAACAGAGAGAGGCAGCCCGTTGTAACAGACACTGGGCTGAAACAAGTGGCGCAATGCGACATTCATTACTTTGTGTGTATCGCCAACAGACTGGCACGTGCTAGAGTGATGTAAGCCTTCACTTGGCCGCTGAAAATGGACTTGTAGCAGGAACGGCACAGATATTCGCAGCCGCAAAGCCTAACTGAATACGTGACTTAGGTACAGTTGTAGAGGGAACTTAAAACACGGTGTGAGGTTGTGGAATGGATTTAATAGTGTCACGCTAGGGTACAGTGGGGGGAACTTGTGACTCATGGCAGTGGGCCGTCTGTTCCTGTTAAAGACGGGGAATTCCTTGAAAAGCTGCGAATTTTAACTCCTTAAGGGGAAAAATGTTACGGGTTTTTGGTTAGCTGGTTTAGATAACAATATAACGGAATATGTGGGATATATCGATTGGTTATGATGAAACACAGGCTTTGGTATATAAATAGACATAGGGGAACTGCATGTGTTTAAACAGTACTGCACAAATCTAAAAGACCAAATATTAGAAAAATAACAACACTAAATTTTAGTGCTGCACTAAAAATTAACAGAGAAGAGAGATTGCTTTTGTAAGTACCTGGGTGTGAGACTACTATAAAAAGACTGTGAATGGTGTGTTCCGTGACGTAGAGCGCAGAGTTCTGCCGATATGTTCCTTACGTTTAGAATGTAACAGGCTTTCACGGTACACTTGTGAATGTGCAGATCTCTTGCCGAATATAATCCTGTTCATAATATGAACATGGGCAGTGAAGGTATAAATGTATTTACGCGTATAGGAAAAGTATGGCTTGCAATTGGCCTTTTTTTATGAAGCTTGTAATATTCCGGAACATTTATATGGGTATTTTATGTACTGAATTCTATGCAAATCGGATCAGAATCGCGAGAAGTGTAAGTAAAACTTCAGTTACGTCCTCTTGTAAATTTTGGTTTTCGCCATAACGATATAAACGAAACGGAAGATCAAGGATATTACCGCGTACGTGCAAATCTTTTGTACTGAATTTCACCACTGTCGGTGAAAAAATATAGAAAGAACGAATAGAAATTAGTTTACGTCCTTAGCTGAAGTATGGTTCAGGTCCTTAAAGTGAAGTGTGATTTACGTCCTTAAGTGAAGTATGGTTCAGGTCCTTCAGGGAAGTATGATTGACGTCCTGAAGTGAAGTATGATTCAGGCTATTAAGTGAAGTATGGTTTACGCCGTTAAATGAAGTATGATTCATGGAGTCGATTTTCATGAAACTCGTATATGCTCGAGGAATTGTAAAGAACGCCTGCACCAAGTTGATTAAAATCCGGCAGACATATTAGTCGCTAATACCAGCTCATAGCCAGACGCAAAAGACGTTCATGGTCGTCACACAATTCTTCTTACTTAGAGAAAAATTGAAAAGTCACACGACAGAAATGAATACCTCCTGGTAGACTGTAGGACACGGACTGAGGGATTATAAATGCACAGTTGATGTCTTAGAGTAATTGTCAGTAACAGGTATAAAAATAGTGAACTTTCACAGTAAGTGGCTAGGACGTGTGGAGAGACCAACTGAAAACCGAAAACAGAATCTGCAATGCCAATACAATATACCGAACATCAGAAAGTGCCTGAGCCGTCAACATAATGATGAAACTGCTTTACTCTTTTCATCGGAATTGTGAAGTAATTCTATGATTACATTACATGACAAAACCAAAGTGCACACACACACACGCACACACACACGCACGCACGCACACACGCACGCACGCACACGCACACACACACACACACACACGCACGCACACACACACACACGCCAATATTTAATTTTACAATTTTTGCATTTCTTGTTATTTTTTCCCCTGAAGCTAACTCAACCAATAAAGTGATTAGCTGGTAGCCGAACAGCTGGGTTGCAATTCCCAGGAAGTTGCGGTAATTTTATCATCTCCACTGTCACTGTTTAAACAATGATTGACATATCAATTTGCTCCCTAGGCGAACATTTCCTACAGCATAAATCTGATCATCCGTGACAATGAAGTACTGATTTCCAGAATGCGTGGGTATTTATTACGTAAATGGTTACACATTGCAGCTTATTTAGCGACACTGTCAGTATCTCTGGCTGTGTAGCTTCAGGGGGTGGAATGGTTGGTGAATGGCGATTTGGGTATGTTTGGGAAAGTAGTGTTTGTTTCTTACTATCCAGGAATTTGAAGGGCTTGAGGGAAGCCACGGAACACGTCAGTCTGGATAGCCGATGTCCCGACCGTGGTTCGATATCGAATGCAGATCAAAGTGTTGTTACTTGACCTTACTTGCTGGAAGAGAACACAAGGAGTTTTAAGGTCACGCCCTCTGTGCCATTACAAGGCGTGATTTATGGAGACAACTGCAATTTTATTTTCACATTACTATTGATTTCTGTATAGATTTTTACCCTGAAGATGGATCTGTAGTATTTCAGTACCAGACACAACAGTATATGAACACGTTGGCACTTGTTCCATTGTTGTCCAACAATGATGGGTGTTGCTGCTAATCTTAATTGATAGCATTGGATCTTGTCTGGCCTCTGGTGAGCCATTCGTATACGAGAAGCTGCCTTCCAATAGTAGTCCGCTGTCAACATTACAGACGCGAGTTATGTGGATTTTAGTCAGAACCTGGCGCATTGGCGCAAGTCAGTGCAACAACTGAATATCTCCGACGTTCTTAACATCATGAATCTTAGTAGCGTAGGTGCTAGGGTTTGTAAATTTTTCGTGTTTGGAAAACTAATGTACACCATCTGTTATGGCGATGTCGCTTTATCTGCGGTAGCATTACGAGCACAAAATGCGACAAATTCAGTGATAATTTATAACCGACAACATATTGGTTTGCACATATTTATTCGCACAACTTCTGCCTTCCGTACTATTGTCTGCTATTTGTTACTGGCTATGTCGTCGAGAGTCCAGAATGCAGGCTATTGCCGTTACACGGTGGAATTTCAGGGGTGCGAAGTTTGTACCAAAACTTGGGATTTGGAACTAGGATTCCAGCCGAAATAAGTAATTTTCTGACCAACCAATCAAAGAAGAATACTTCGTCACTTTTTTGACGTGTCAAAAAATTCCCTATCTTCACCCGGAATAAGAAGTTCTATACTGTATTCATAAGATCCTGATAATGGGGTCATATAAGGTGCCAAATGAATCAAAGCCCCGGCCTGGTTCCCTATTTTTAAGGTATATTTTACTCTTGAACTTCCACTACGCCTATATTTCGCACATACCTTCTTTCTTTCGTGTTTTTTTTTACCAAAATTCTGTACGAATATTTTGTCTCTCCCATGCGATTTTCCCCTAGCATATGAATAATAAACATGCCCACATTTATAAATCCTCAGCCTCATAATAATAGTAGTAACGTTCATATCCCTGTTCATGACACCAAGAACTCAAAACACTCTATCCAAATTAATCCTCCATATATGATTCGACATTTACAATATCGGTCTCTGCTGCAATACAGACACTGCAATGTACATTCAATAATTACCTGCGGTTTATTATTTCGGCGGGGACCGCGGTGGCACAGTTGTTAAGGTGCTGTGCTACAAATCGGAAGGTCACTGGTTCCATTCCGGATGGTGTCACTGGAATTTTTCATTGACATAATACTTCCGATCGCACCGTGGCTCTAGAGTCAACTCAGCCTCTAACAGAAATGAGTACCAAGAGTATTTCCTGGGGGTAAAAGCGGCCGGTGCATAAGGATGACAATCTTACCACCATCCTGAGCCATTGTCACGTAATCTGGGAACCTTAACTTCCTGGAACACTCTGGTCACCTCGGGCCTGTAATGGGACTGATTTACCTTTTTTTATTATTTCGGCATATGTTTAGTTTGCTGCCTTACACTGCCTCGTACCCACACAGAAATTCTTCCAAATTCTTACTTTTTCAAAGAAGTTCATTGTCACCGTAACACAACATACACTGCCGAGGTCGTGTTTACGTTTGACAGGAAGTAGACAGAATATGCATCATCTCCCTCTGTCTACAGTATCTCTCTTGTTCCAAGACATGAGCAAAAGAGAAGGAAGATGCAGTAGTACTGCGTGAAAAAATAGAGAAGGAAAAGGGCCCAGTCAAGAAAGGATAAAATGAAGTGGAAGCTTATATTGTATGCAAACACAGTCACCAGGTGGATAATTTTTTCTTAATTCTAGAATATACAAACATTGCAAAAGATGCGATGAAACAGATTTACGAGTGTTTTACGTAATGGACATTTGGAAGGAAGCAGTGAACTCATTGGGGACTGAAAGACTAGTCTAATGGTTCAATAATGGCTGCTAATGTTCTGTTCAAGGAGCTTCTTTAAAAAGCAAGGAACAGGAGAAAAGTAAGACTATGTTGCTTGTTAGTATCTTTGACCTTTATACAACCCCTCTTTTGAGAATGGGGGAGGGGGTTCCGCTCAAAATAAGAGAGTTCGCCTAAGAGAGAAGGTAGACTAGAGCACTGAAAGTAACACACAACGGAGCGAAAAGCAAATTAGCCATAAATATTAATGTGTATCTTGTGAAAATAAACTTCCATGTTTCTACCCCTATTTCCATTTTAATTTGAATATTGCACGGGGTTCAAGGGAGGATGATTTTTTTTGGCGGAAAGAAAAGCTAGGTTAGTGGGAGGGTATGAGGGGTGGTATTAACCTTATAGTTCTCGGAAACAGAGGTTGGATTCAATACATTATCTGCAATAAGGAGGTTCGATGCTGATATACAGCCCACACGTCACTTAATCTTGCTGATGCAGGTATTCATTAAGTATTTCAAAACAGTATTGTTCGTGAGGTTCCTAGTTTAAATCTCAAGCGGGACGCTGACTCTCCTGATTGTGCTCTTGAGGTTTCCCATAGTTCCTCGAGGCAACGGCTGAAACATAATTTCAGACTAGTCCAGTGTCGTTTTGCACCTAATCCTTTTTAATTCGTCATTCAGTAATCCAAGTACCATTTGATGCTCTACAGTTTTAGCTACGGAAAACGTCGTTACATATAGGACATGCACGTACTATAAATAAACATATATGTTAATGAAAGTACTAATACAGGAATGCGGTTTGGAAAGGAGTCCATATAAACTTAGATGACCGAGTAATTTAGTACAGTCAGGTATAATGGGTCACTTAAATAGCATACCGACATAAAATTTCACATTACAACACTTAAAATCGTTCCGACATATTTCGATCCTAAGATCATCTTCACGGAACTAGGCTGTTCCTTGCTAAAGTCATATTAAAACACTAACTAATTAATTCCCTTATATTAACAGGGTGCTGTGGCAGCATATCGTATTGTGTAGCAGTACGTTACTGAGAATGCACGTGACTATGGGTGTGCGTCGTGTGTTATGTTGCGAGAGACATTAGTTGGTATGCTATTAAAGTGACTCTACGAAATGCACGGTGCAACAATAAAGACAGATATAATGAATTTAAATGTGATGCTTTTCAGTAGATATATACAGTCTAACTAGTCTATAATTATCTCGCTATGTTATCGTGGAAATAAGGACTCCTCAAATAATGAAAGTGCCCATTTGTTTTATGGCATATACGAGTGTCACAATAAGTGTACAAAATAACAGAGTATTTGGATCACTTAAGATCCACATGCAATTTGTTTGTTGTCGTGAAGGACTAGTTATGCAATACCTGCGTAACATAAAGCTTCTGTCATTTTCGTCCTTTTCTCGTCCCTACATGTTAAATTTGTGAGGGGCTTCACATAAACGAGTATTGCAACAGGCACTATTGTAAGATTTCTCCGTTTATTAGCGACAAATCTAAATCGGCCATAATCGAGGTGCCATAAGCGGGGAGATTTGCAGTCGACAACTATTACAGGTCGACATATCGATACTCGAAATTTAAAATGGTTCCTGTCGATGCTCAACTGTTACTGCAGCCTCAGCACGTATCGCACAGAGAATACAACCTGTCCCATTTGTAATCAATAGTCTGTTGTCACGAGTATTTTGCGAATGTTTAAACAATACTGGGAATTATGTGTACAAAATGTTAAATTAAGTTTCAACGCACCAGATTGGGTCATTGAACATATCTGCTGTTCCTTTAGCGCCATGGCGTCAAGTGGCAATACATGAATCGTTTCACAATAGAGTGCTCCACTTTGTGTACTATAAACCGCATATCGATGCACAGCGACCAAACACTTGTGGACAGACAGCATGTGTACCCTACATCGTCTGTAGGCAACGACGAATAAGGCAGGGTTGGTAGAAGAGATTTGTTGAGCCGGAGGAGTCTTATGTTAACGGACACCAGGAAATCAAATTTTAACAGGATTTATTTACAGCGACTGTACAAGTTAATATAATGGGCCCATCAAGGGTGGTGTTACGTCACAATCCCCACCGTAACATCCGACACTTCAACTGCTTTGTCCTGAACTTAAAATGTGTTGTTATACGTCAATTAACCACGATTCAAAAACTGCTTTAATTGCCTAACGTTGAAAAATTGTGTGATTTTGAGTGCAGAATCCACAAGTAACTCGCTAGAACAAATTCTTTCTTTAGAAGTTATCAGTTCCCCAGCTGGTGAAGAAATTCCTCGCAATTTGTGGAAACCGATGGTTCATTACCGTGTTTAAAAGATCCCGCCACTTGTCCATATCCTGGATCAAAGCAGTTCTGCCCGTGCTGTCCGAACCGATTTAAGATCCACTTTAATAACATCATCCAACCTACCCCTATGTTTCCACTTATCTCGAGACCTGTCATTAAGGACATGCACATAACTGTCATGACCTGTTTTAAGCCATCGTCAGACAGAATTATAGAAGGCAGTGTGGGAAAATAAGGAAGAAATCACACACTTCATTTCGTCGTGGATTCGACATTTCGTAATGGAGGCACGGACGTTTTATCGACTACAGAGCAGTAGACATGCTGCTAGACTGGTAGGCTCGATGCCTTTATGTGAAGATAGTATTTGGTTATAACTGAATTTAAAATTCCACGGCTATTCTTTGACATTAAGCCTATTTTGAGATTTCTGTACCGTGCGGCAGTGACTGTTTTGCTGACGTAGGCATAGGGCCGGGACTGTGCAGCTAGACAGAACGCCATCTTCCGAAATGAAAGCAACACAACCGACTGTCATTCACACTTTAAGGTTATTTGTTGTCTTGTGGGTTATGACGTGTATTGGTATGTGAATGTGGGCCGGGTAGCTCAGTCGGTATAGCGACTGACTACGGACTGGAAGGTCCGGGATCGAATTCCGGTGGGTACGAGGTTTTCCTCCCGTCCAGACCGGCCCTGGGGCCCACCCAGCCTCCTTTAAAATAGGTACCGAGTCTTTCCCGGGGATAAAGTGCGGCCGGGGCGTGCTGTTAACCACTCTAGTGCACTTCTAGTGCCGCGGTCATGGAAGAGTAGGGCTATACCTCTACCCACCTTCTGGACCACACCGGGCCTATAATGGGATCACTTTACCTTCTTTTACTGGTATATGAATGCCGTACCAACGAACGTACTGCCTACAACTTCGGGGTTCGTAAAATGTTAAATTATGAGATGAGTTGCAGGAAAATGGCCTTACGAAAGATGGGAGACAAAACGGTACTTGATATATATTTATTGTTTGACAGGTTTAAGTTTTCACCTAGTGTACTAATAACACTAATTAAATGTCCTTTGAAGGAATGCGACGGAAAGCTTCTTTGTGATTAGAAGTCACTCCATCAAAGTTTCCTAACGAAAGTATTCAATCATTCGGTAGCAGCAACAAACGTGTTTTGTTTCCAAACTCTGTACGGCAGTAACAAATGGCGACGTTGAAGCGCTTGGAATAACACGACGTAAATGGCTTATTAGAATGAAAACTTTGTTACCGTGCTTTAAGCGTGGCCATTGTACAGCTTTTAAATAGAAAAATAGGGTTTCTGTCTGCAGTGAATTGGTTTGACGGCGACTTGCGTTGAATATCATATTACTGGAATCTTTTTCACGTAGGATATAAAAGAAAGTTTATTTTGAGGGTTCGTTTAGTGGATGAAGTGGAGTACCCTTTATAGAGGACTGCGAGGCCTGAATGTAAGAACGACATAAATTTGGTTGTTGGGTTTATATTGTCCCATTAATTGGCAAATTGCATTGACAAATGTAACTTAATGGCCAGATTTGAATTTAAAAAAAAAGACATGTTCCAGACCTCTTTACGTAAAATGAAATGTGGTCCTGAAACGTGGCATTTGAAGTTTAAGCAAACATTTTTATAACGATAACTGACTTCGGAGATCTGATAAAAATTGTTTTTCTGCCGCTAGATGCTACATCATGCCTAGGCCGCCTCATTGTTGACGTTTCTAGATCGTACACAATTAGACACACACACATATAACCTGTAAAACTGCTCTAAATGGGTGATCGGCTCGTCGCAGAGACTGCTACCTTCACAAAATACAAAAAACCCAAGAGAACATCCATGTCATCAGCGGGATTCGAATCCACGATCCCATCAATCAAGCTGCTGCAGGCCGCACAGCATGGGAAAAGGATCTGACGATCTATATTCTGGTGGGGAGGTAACAATGCTTAACACGAACCTGCTTGTTTCATGGTCATTTTAGAAAAATATCCTGAAGATGGAGGCAGCACGTGCTTTGAAACATTGTTAATATTCTAAGCTGCACGATATCACTTGCCAGGGAATAGTAGACCACAAACCGCAGATGATAGTTACTATTCAGGCCTCGTGGAATCCATGACTTCTCGTCACTAACAATGATCCAACGTATTTGTTAAGAATGCTGAAACATATAACGGGCAAGCGCTTGAAGTGCACAGCACACAGAGAAAATAAAGAATGTCGTAAGAATAAGATAAGTGGTAAATATGATTACATATATCAAATGAAGTAGAATTTTAACTTCCAAAGTGGAAATATTTGCTGCAAAACAAAATTCCTTGTGGAGTTATCAAGATATTGGTATTAAGCACACACGGCACATGTGGCTGAAGGAACAGAGTTTACATTAAGAATGGAAATGTGCTTGATCATTCAGTTAGTACACGGATACTAACAGTTTGCATGCCAGCGTGGCCGTTTGATTTGTACTTCAAATCATTAAGCAGTAATAAAATACAAGCAAATAAAACATTGTCAGCCACGTGTTAGGAGAACTGTTATGGCTTACTGCGTATCTGAATCTATAAATGCGAGGAATAGAAGATAAAAGTTTACGAAAAGCGAACAATTTTTTATTTACGTCTGCTTCTACATTATGGATTATTAGAATTTTATGAATTTGGAGTACAAAATACAGTTTATGAAATGCCACTTTCTTTTACACAAAAGCGTACGATTGTCCGTTCTTGCTCTAAGTAAACCGCCACAAATTATGCAAATTTGCGACCAACCCTCACAACTACTCTTCCCCTCGTTCGTTCCCAAAGTTCGTTAAGCGTCTAGCTAAAAGAATGTGTTTTTATCCTCTGTAGCCACACGCGACTTCTTTCTTGGCCCTTTGAGTAGTCTCTCGAAATTATTGCTATTTTTTGTTTATTTAAAACTTAGGCAGTCACTTGTCAGATTTGATGAAGGGATAAATCCTATTTGTCGTACAATTTAGCAACTAAGTTAAATTCCGCGGTGTTATATTTCATAAAAACTTAGTTCAGACTTCTATAAGTCTTTCTAATTGCATTTTATTTAAAAAAAATTAAATCAAATCTTCCCTTGTTTATTTTCGCGATCTGTTTATTGCTAGTCATTATATGTATTCAAATCCATCGTTTTAATTGAGAGCGCTATAGGAACTGTGAAGGATATAAAATATGTTTCTTGTGAGTTACAGAACTAGAGCCATTCATTCTCACCAACGTTTCTTAACTTAGGCGATGCTGCAGTAACAACAATGTTTTATATCACATATATTCAAAAGTTTTTACGGAGTAAAGCAGTCCCGTCACAGGCCTGGAGTGGCCCAGAGAGTTCCGGGAAGTTAAGGCTCCCAGATTTCATGACAACGGCACAGGATGGTGGTAAAGTTGTCAGCCTTAAGCACCGGCCGCCTTTAACCCCAGGAAATGCTGCTGGTACTCATTTCTCTTAGAGGCTGAGTCGACCCCAGGGCCATAGTGCGATTGGAAGGATTTTATGTCAATGAAAAATTCCAATGACACCAGCTGGAATCGAACCAGTGACCTTCCAATTTGTAGCACAGCACCTTAACCACTGTGCCACTCCTGTCCCATTCTACGTAGTACTTATCAGAAAGAATGTGTTAGACTGACCTGCATTCACGTCTTTAAAGGCTGTTAAAAGCAAACGGTGCTGTGCGGCAGACAAGCTTTGAATTTTTGTTCCCATAAAATCTTATCCAATGGAGCAAAGCGAAAAGGATTCACAGAGAAACCCAAATTTACTTCAATTAATAATGAATGAAAAGTTATACGAAATCAATCGCCAGTAAAATGAAAATATTATCATTACACTTAAAGGACAAATGTTAGTTCTATTGACTGAAATTTCGCTTCTCCCTTTCTTAAGGGGTGCTCGGTGGCGCAGTTCATTGAGACACTGTGCTGCAAGCAGGAAGGTCGCGGGTTCGATTTCCGATAGTCTAATTGAGATTTTTAATCCCGAAAGCACTATGGCCCTGGTGTCGCCTCAGCCCCTAACGGAAACGAGTACCAGGACTATCTTCTACGGGGTAAAAGCGGCCGGTGCTGCGTAGGGTTGACGACCTTGTCACCTTCATATGCCGGCTGTCTAGAAATTCTTGGAGCTGCAACCTGCTGGAACCCTAAGGACCTTTCGAAGCCTGAAATAGGGTAGATTTAACTTTTTTACATTTCTTGTGTTTCAAAAGGAAATACAGAGAAGAGATCACTTACGAGCTAAAGTTCAAATATTGATGTGGAGATAATATTAAAGTAGGTGTTATTGAGACGACATGAACGTGCAGACTGGATTCATCCGTTTTAGTGT
>Ga0123357_10008571_pt1 | contig 12790 bp, 5 predicted proteins | sample TergutEmb28metaG_FD_89873 | JGI IMG/M metagenome (GOLD analysis project Ga0123357, IMG submission 89873) | Embiratermes neotenicus P4 segment gut microbial communities from Petit-Saut dam, French Guiana - Emb289 P4 | ecosystem: Host-associated > Arthropoda: Insects > Digestive system > Gut ... | reverse complement strand
GTCGGCTGTCCGCGACTGCTTATTCAATTTATTCGCAGCTGCCCTCCTTATCGGAGGCCGTTCCTCTATCCGCAACCTGAGGACGCGCCATGCCGTGGTGACAGGGACCCACTACATAGATGCGTGGCTTATAATTAAGGTATTATATTAACCGACACACACAACTGTGCAGAACTAATATACTGGTCCTTAATTCAGTCCTACTACATGTTTCGGATGTCTACATTGGTCATTATCAGGTAGGCATCAGATCACGAAAAGAATAAAAAGGGACTAGGCCTCTCCTAGCAAACGGTGGTGTGAACTCGTATAAAATACACGTAGTAATAACTCTTATTACGAGCACGGAATTGTAACATTAAATTGTGTTAGAGACTACTCTGGTATAATGCAGTGTATCGGATTAAACATAAAACTGTAATGTTAGATAAGATAAAATAAGACAAGGAAAAATATACATAAAATCAATAAAATGAATAGTGGGAAGCCCCTCCTGGGTCCGGTGCACCTAGGCCTTAAGAATGGCCCTTTGTGCTCCATATTCTACACTAAATTAGAGGAGCCCTATTCCTTTAGCAAAGTTTCAGATGGTCCCTTTACTCAGTTTTCCGATATCCTCAGGGTCCAAAAAGAAGGAACCCAGTTATGTATATCTGAGTGAAGCTTAGGCCTCACACTCACACAAAATGTGGACTGAGGTTTCCTCCTCAGTACCACATTTCCTAAAACCTGAATGTCCTCTGGGTCCAAAAAGGAACCTAAATATGCTACCCTTTTCCCTCAAGAGTCCCGACAAGGCAATCCCCTCCAGGTTCCCCAACGGGGCCCCTATGGAGAGAAATACCCGCGTACAGGGCATTGTTACTTCTCACTTAATATATCTCTTTTTATCTTTCCCTCAGAGTCCCGGTAAAGGAGCCCCCTCCATGTTCCCTAACAGGTTCCCCACAAACAGCGATACTACGCCACCAGAGCTTTTCATTCATTCATTCATTCATTTATGTCTACTGGAGTTCCCAAAAAGGAGCCCTCCTACATACATACGAGGAAAAATATTAACATCACCGTCCACAGAGCCACACGCAGACGGAAGGCCTACATACAATGGGGTGCGGCCTGGTTCCCCAAGGGAATCGTTACGACATTGCTATCTCCGCCCCAGTCCTATGCAGCCTTCAGCACGATACCGTCCACCTTGGCTTGGGTAGACCAGAGCCCCCTTAGCCAGCATGTGACGTGGCAACCCCCATCAGGACTTACAGTCCACAACTGTTACCGCCCCCACTTGACCCAGGGTAGAAGCAGAGTACGAATCTACGATACCCCGAGGTACGGACGAGGGGTTGGATTTATGGGAGGCTATATTAATATTAATATCACGTCTTACCTTACAAATGGCGCTGTACAAAAATTCAGTAGGTTTCTTCCTTATTCTTGCACCCCTTATGTACCTACGTAAAACGGGGGGAGGGGGGGAGGGAAGCCTTCAGGCCGCGATTCATATTGTCCAATGATGTCAGATGCAAGATGTGTTAATTTGTATAACTACGAACTACGTAATGGACTGTGTATAATATAGAGTGACAGTTTGGTCCACTAGAGTACCGGCCGCCCAGCACGTTTTCGGAATAACAGTTATCACTAAATATACGATTTTACACCGTTTGTTAGGAAAGACCGCTCCATTTTTATTCTTTTTGTGACTTGATGCCTAACTGATGATGGCTGATGTAGACAGCCGAAACATTCTTATAATAAAACCAACTAGATGCACTGATTGCTGACAGAAAACCTGTATGACATATACCATTGCTGTGTGTACAGTGAAAAACTCTTGGCGATGGACAGAGGAACTGCACGAAACATGTAGAGTTTTATTCTAAAAATAAATTTGAGAAATTAGTGCATTTAGTTGGTTTTATTATAAGAATTTATCACGATGCATGGTCACCTGAACGTCAAAGCCGAAGCATGTAGCAACACTGAATAAAGGACCAATATATTAGATCCGAACAGTTTTGTGTGTGTCGGTTACGGTTTGCTTTGATTGATTGCCACGGTCAGAGAGAAGCCAAAGTAACTCTTATTTTATGTAATGTGCTTGCTGATTGCAAAGTAAGGAGCACTGCATTCTATAAAACAAAAACAATTCAAGTTTGTCTTTCATTGCACATAGTTTTTTTTTGCAGATGTCGCCTGTTTTACACGCAACTAAATTTTGTTGCAAAATGAAGCGATAAGGTGCCAGAAGATTATAGAGGCTGTACTATTGCAGAGTGTAGTCACTCAAAGCGATTAACCCTTTAAACGCCGAGTTAAATCCCGTCTGCCATCTACTGGCATTATTAGCAGCTCACCATATTCTCCACTTAAGCAGGATAAGGGTTAATATGGAAAGCAAAAAGTGGGGCTTAGGCGTGGATTGGTTGGAATTTATACTGTCATTATTAAACCTTTCAACGCCGAGTTAAATCCCATCCGCCATCTGCTGGCATTAGTAGAAGCTCGCCATATTCTCCACATTGGCGGGATAAGGGTTAATGTAGTGTATATATGACACTTGGACAGTGTTCTGTGGCTTCTTCTTTTTCCCTGTGTCGTTTTTCACTTCGCCGTTGCTTTTTATTCTCCTTTATTCATATATAGACTAATCTAGACACTCAGGGAATCTAAACTACAAGCAATGTAATTTTTGCATTTCAGTCCACGTAGCACAAAGGAAGAACGGATATTCTCTCAACAGACGTATAGTTACATCGTGACTCATATTCCGGCCAGGCCCCTATTATTTTAAATCATAGTTATGAGAGTTCATTAGAGAAAGTATTATTACGCGGGATGTGTTCCGGCATTATTACGATAGCACTGAAACCCGAACCTTAACGTCAGTTACCTGCGCTACACTTTCTTATTCTGCCATGTAGCCATACAAATGTTCGAAATTTTAGAGCATCCTGCTAACTTTGTCATCGTTGGATTTCATCTACTCTGATGACACAGACATCAAGATCCTCTGAAACTTCTGTACACTCCTGGCAGAATACACGTTGTAACACACCAGAAGACAATAATATTCTTAAGCATTTTTTTTTCTCTTTGTGTGTGTAGGAGATCATATAGACGTAGGAGGAAGCTATTGTCGCTCACGTTTCGCAAGTACCTGCGTGCTGGTTGGGTATATACCGAGCAATTTGAAGCAAGCGGTAAGGTTTCGGACGTGTATTTGTTAGATAGCCTGTTTGAATCGTGGGCGGGCTATTTGTTACTCGGAGGGAGTCTTCGCTCGCCTCAAAAACTGTACTAGCACTCACAGTAGGTCATAGGTCTCCAAACGTTCTATGGCAAAAGGTCACACTGGTTACTTTTGGCTGGTTCGCCGGTAACACCTAAAAAAATAACAATAAGTGGTACACATAACTGCCTAAATTATTTTGAAATTTTATAGTAGAGCAGAACTCCAGTTATCCGGATCAGCTTGGCCCTTCGGGTAAATTTGTCGAGAATTCTAGAAACCCAACTTGCCTTGAAATTTCCGGTTATCGGATCGAGTACAATACAGTGTTTTGGCTTCTAGAACTTCAAATCAGGCGTGGCCGAATGGTTTAGAAGCAAGTAAGGTAAAGTGTTCCCGTTACAGGCCCGGTGTGGCCCAGAGGGTGAGTAGAGGTATAGCTCTACTCTTCCATGACCGCGGCGCTGGAAGGGGGTGAGTGGTCAGCAACACGCCTCGGCCGTACTTTACCCCGAGGAAAGATCCTGCACCCATTGTACTGGAGGCTGTGTGGGCCCCACGGCCGGTATGGACGGGCAAAAAATTTCGTCCCCACCCGGATTCGATCCCGGACCGTCCAGCCCTTAGTCAGTCGTTAGAAGCAAGTTCGTACTGTAAATAATAATAGTCGAACTTCAGACTGCCAATGGAGCCTATTTTCAAGGAAAAATCCAATTATTGGGATTTTCTGCATACCCGGATGCCTCGCCTTACCAGTTAATCTGCTAAGTGGAGTTCAACCGTATACACACAATTTAAAAGTGTGGCAGCGGCCGCCTTATACAACCTGACGAGCCGTGAGTTGGAGACCAATGCATTAGGTCATGGCTACTTTCTTCCAAATTTGTTATAACTCTGTACTCAGCACTCAATCTTATCACCCCGTATACTAGTGAGTTAATGAGAACGCCCGTACATGATATTAAAACATTAACAAATAAGTAAATATTTTAAGATAATCTTGACAGACATTAAGCAAGGAAGCCGTCGTTCTTCTGGGCTGTTACTGGGCACAGGTGGGCAGTTGATTGCCGATGTTTTGGGACGGCTTATCGGTCCCATCTTTAAGGGTCTTCTTCGACTGCTTATCCCTCGAAGATGAGAGGGACAGGCTGTCTCAAAACGTCGGTAAGCAGCTGCCACACCACGCCGCTTGTCATTCCCTAAGGGAGAAAGCCTCAGTTAGGCAGCGGTGGAAGTCCGAAATCTCGCACAATAAGCAAGAATTTCCGGGGATGAGAAAGTCTTCAGCGAAGTTACGCTGAAGATTTATACACTTTAGTAATGAAGAGTGTACATTAAGTTCCAGGATTGAAATTTTATCTGAAGTCTTGTGCTCTTATTGATACAGTAAAACATTACGGATTTACTTGCGGCAGGCATCTATCAGTGGCGGATATACGTATTTGAATATTAAAGTTGCAATTTTTGTTATAAATTCTTACAGTACGTTGGACTGAGCCGCGGAATTTGTTACTGAGAGAGATTCCAGTAATGATGTATATTGACAGCTCTTCACATTATTCTCAGAAAATGGTCTGTCAGGATTTAGGGGGATTGAGTGATCACCATACCTGACTTTATGCTGCTGGAAGACCCCAACGGAAAAGGTTACTTTTGAAGAAGATCATTGTCTCTTAGTGGGTCGATAAATTCCACGCCTGTTGTGAAATCCTAAGTGTCATTTTTTCACAAAAGCCCTCTTCTAAACCCTGTCGAGTCCATATTCCATTCCTCCATGATCCATTTGAATATTATACTTCTATCTACGCCCAGTGTCCACAGTGGACCCTTCCTTCAGGCTTTCCTGCCAAACCTTGATGTGCTTGTTAGCCATTCCATGCGTACCCCACCCATCTCATTCTACGTAGCGTCCAGAATATTCAGAATTGCATCGACTAGCACAAAGTTAGTTTTGGTTTAAATTGTCCCAATAATATGAAATACGATGTTTTGTCTGTCTGATTCCTATCCAAAGTATCCGGACTTTCTAAATTTGTATTCTCTGTGCTAATGAATTGCTTTTCCCTGCTCCAATTGAAAACTTCTCAGTACGATTAATCCAACAGTTTACTAGGGTCACTAAATATGCATCTATTATAAGATAAATGTATTTTTAAGTACCCGAGAATAAGAAGTTTGTAGGATTTATTTTTTATTACTCCGTATCAAGTCATTTTTACAAGTTATATTTCGGCCTATATTAGCTGGTTCTAACATGTGTTTATCATTTGTAACCTTTCAGTTCAAACAATAAGAATCCATACAGACTTAATTCTGTAACGCATATTTTTATGCGTTACTTTCAACTACAATTTGACTGCCCGAGCTAAACGAGAAAACACAATACGAAATTGTACTTCTTACAAAAGTCATTATTATTCAGAATAAAATGTGAGGAGACAAGCTCATATTTTCTGTTAAGCACAAAGTTTTTAATTATATCTTCTCATTCTGCAGAATATATTATATAGTTTCATTCACTGCTTTATCCAATTGTTTTCAGTTTTATCTAATTATATTTCATTGTATGTAAACGTAGTCTTATATCTTGCACAGAATTTTTTTCGTGGCTGAACAGCTCTAGTGGTCCTAGGCCTACTCACTGTTGAGGTTTCGAGATCACACACACACACACACACACACGCACGCACTCGGTGGGAATCCTCTGGAAGAGTGGTCGGCCCGTCGCAGACATTCCTACCTGATAACATACAACACTTACAAGAGACAAACATCCATCTCCCCGATGGGATTCGAACCTGCAATCCGAGCAAGCGACCGGCCGCACACCTACACCTTAGACCGCGCAGCCAAAGGATCGGCTTCTTGCACACCATTAACAATTGGAATAACTTGTTTCCACGTTTATATATGAATGCCTTCCAAAGTGCTACTTAATACATGTCTGTTAGTTTCCGGTTTGAAATGACATTAATGCTACATATTTAAACCTTTAATCAGTCTGTGCTTGGTTGTTCCGCCACTGCTCGTGTTTAACAGTGTTTGAACCCGAGCGGCTACACGAGGTCGATCGAACCACATTGAGCGTAAAATTCGGTAGTTGTCTCCTAGCCACCAGAACTTGCCCTACCGCGGCGAATATACGACCAGACAATGGCTGGAACAAATTGCGATCTTATCGCACGGAGTCCATCGCAGCACGGCGGCGCTTTTGTGTCCCCCAGGCTACAAAATGTGGCCGTCGCGACGCCGTGCCCTGAGTTCGATTGTTGTGTGCCTCGTCCAGATATTTAGCGCACGTGCTACTCTTGGCTATGACTCGTATAATGAAACCATTTCTATGCACCTCTTTGGGTTCTAAATACTTGTATAGCCTTTAGAGTTCTTCAGTTTTGTAATGTACTGTCATTTGCTTGGTTGTTACTGGTACACTGGTTGTATGATATCACAATACTAGGTAATGTAATGCTCAACAATGAACTGTAAATGGAACGCAAAAGGATTTTCTTTTATGCAGATAGTTGTTCGTAGGGAGCAGTACGGAAAATATTGCTACAGTTTTATCTGCGAGCGCCTTTTTATTTTTGCTTGTTTTTGTTAAAAATGTGACGCTGATTATGAGGATTTATATTGCGAATAATAAGGCCCATCAGTAGCTGCATATGTAACCTTAAGGTTTTCGGAAATTAGATGGGCGTTCGCGTTAAAACGTCTGCTGTATCAGCGCAACAAGGAGGACCACTGCAATGGTGTTTGGTTCTTCTGTGATTATTCTTGGTGGGAGAGTTTAAACATAGTTTGACTTTGTATTCCCACTCAGATCCCAGTTAGTTAACAAAATCCACAATCACTGACTTCATTTCCTTTTTTGCACTTGCTGCACGAATAGAGCTGCATGTATCAACCTATTGGTTTTCTCCAGGCTTGATACGGTTACATGTGCACTTTTGTGGTTATTATAATTTTATACTGTCGTAATACATGCACATAATTCACACAATAAAACCACAAAATGCACTAATGTTAATATATTTTTATACACAACTTGTCAAAACTCCGATATGTTTCGATCCTTCTTGATCATCTTCAGGAATTTACTAAATGTCAATGAAGCATATATAAAACATTGGTTATTAAATACATTAATATTTGTACATAATATACATTATGAACAAATTTCAATGTATTTGATAATCCATGTTTCTATATGTATTTCAATGATGTTCGGTAATTCCCTGAAGATTACCAAGGTGGAAGGAAACGCGTCGGAGTTATGACAAATTGAGCGTAAAAAATATAATTGTGAATTTTTATGAATGCATGGGCACGAATAACTTCAAGACATGCACGTAAATGAAAGTTGACAATATTTTCTTTGCCTTCTTGCTGTCCTTTTCAGTATAAGCCCATAGTCAAGGGTGTTGATAATCAGACAGCATTTCTAAACAGTACGCTATTCGTTTCGTCCGTAATCTGGTTCAAATCGAGAGATCAGATGAAGCTTCAGGATGCTCTGTATTGTATTAAAACTGTCGTCTCTCGCAGTCCGTGAAATTGCATTTGTCTTTTTATTTGTCAGGTGGATATATTGCGAAATACCTTTCTTTTTGTTATCATTCGCTCGAAGTCCAGATACTTGCGCTCTTGCGTCGATTTATTGCCTTGTAAAAAGGGGATTGAAGGGAGGGTGGGTCAAAGGACAAACCGCGGTGTTGGGACTGAATTGAAGGCAGGCAATTTTCGAGATTGCGTAGATCACTATGTAACCAGCCAAGAACAGGAGGCTCAATTTTCTGCCTCACCATACAATGTGTTTCTCACCAGAACATTTGGGCCAACATCAAACATACACGTCTCAGTGACAGGCTGAGTGATTAAACCAACAAATTAAATGACTTACCCATTAAATAAATAAAAACCGCGTGACTGGTTATTTTATAAAGTGACTGACACATTCACTAATAAACCATAATAATTAAGTCCCTGATAACAACCCAAAATTTTAACACTTTTAATACTAAAATCTACCAGGATTAAATTATCAGAAAAGTAACTTGGTATATTTTCAAGACGTATTGCACAAAGATTTCGTTTATTGTTGTCGTAAAACCTTCTAAGGCTCCCAGTGTGGCTGTCATACACGATGCTTATTAAACAGAAATCTGTACACATTTATTGGTCCTGGAAATTATTCAATCCACTAGACCTTATAGATTTCCTCACACCACAAGTTCACATGGTTTTATGTACACTAAGACACTACTTCAAAATATTTTGACCTCCGAGGTATGATGTATCTTCCTCACATCAGTTCAGTATCACAATAGTGATATAAAGATTATATAATTATTTTGCGTAGGTTGATTAAAAACGCAGCTTCTGACTACAATGAAGTGCAATGCCTAAGGGGGGGGGATCATTCTTACACTTAGAAAGAGCCCATAGTAAGAAGAGTGTGGAAAGCAACACGCTTTAGACACGAATATCTTACATGAATGTAAGATCGTCATTCTGATAGCGGTTGAGAGCATTTACGAAGTACAATTTAGCCTGGAGCATACGGAAACCGGAAAGAACCTGATATGGTTGTGAAGTAGGGAACATAATATCAGGAGTAAATAGGGGAAATTTTTACTCTGAGGATATGGAATTTGTTCTTCGAGGTAAAAATGACAGGAAAGTGCTAAATGTAGGGGAAGTAACTCTCGTTCTTAGACCGAGTCCACGGTAATTTTAGGAAGAAGTGAGATCACGAGAAGATCCTTAATTTGGAACTACGAGTACAATTCATTTAGAAAGTAGGGTGCTTTCGAAAACATGCCTTTAACATGCTCTGCATTCTTTGTTTCAAAATATTTATTGTAACATTTGAAAGTGATGATCGGGGTTAAACTTCACCCTTCAACTGGCTGTACACATCAGTTCCATCTCTGTGCACCCCTGCAGCAGTTAATTGCCTCAAGAACTATCTCAGAAGCTACAATCAGATCTGATTTGTTCCCAGTACTTATTTTGGAGCCAGACAGCTGTCAGTCGGTATAGTGATCAGGCTACAGACCCGACGACTGAAGGATCGGAGTTCTTTTCCCGGTTAAGCACGAGAGATTTTTCTCTTACCGGAAACATCGTAACGGGCTTTGCGGTCCAGCGGGGTCAAAGTCCTTCAGAGTTAAGGCAGGCAAGACGTGAGTGTGACCACTCACCTCTAGCTTGTGCCGAGGTTAAGAATAAGTGGAGTTTTACCTCCACTCCCCCATATGCCTTTGTGTCTTACATAGGAACAAATCTACTTTTAACGGCTTGCTTCACTCTAATTGGCTGTAAGTGTCCTCCTGAACATTATGTTCTCAGAATTAGCAAGTTATATTCGCCATCAATTTAAAAGACCCATGTTCAACAGTACAGCAGTCTGTCAACTTTCGTTTATGAACAGATTGAGAAAAGTCTAAATTATTCTTCTCCTGATTTACCATAAAACAACCTTTTGCTTGTTACTTTTCCGGAAAAGTGTAACTGTTCGGAAGCTTTTTAAAAATGTTAACATTTGTTTGCTACTTAATTTAACATATTTGATGTGCTAATGTAGCTATTTGAAAAAGGATATTATTATTATTAAAATTTGAATAATTCTAGCATAATCCAGTATTTGCTATGAGAGTGACAGTCCCTTATTTTAAACGCAAAGAGAAATTATATGCTTGGAAACGAAGACAAATATCTTAAATAATATTAATGGTACAAAATAATTGTTGGTGAAATATATAATTCGTGGTCTTTGATGGTTTATATTAAGCTGACTAAACACTTGAAGACTAGCGTTCTTTTAAATTATAGGCCCGTTCAACAGTTACGTCAGAGAAACCAATGTCTCTTGTCCATTATAAATGGCAGACGGTTAGTACTTCACAGGAAAAAAATAGGTACTTGCTCTGAGAATCGTAGGAAACTCGTTAATGCATCGTGAGAGCAAAATGATTATCGTCTTTATGCTACGTAAGATGGCACGAGAAAGTTATGCCTGGGCTTCAAGCTCTTAAACCAAGGTGGTACATGAACACTGCTATCTTGTGAGCTGCAGCGCTGCGAAACCCTTAACCCACAGATGTTTCAAATGGGAGGCTTGCAGCACACAAGCGGGGATAACAAATATTTGTTGGAAAATTTTTAAGGACGTAAGTTAGGACGAGACGATCTATTGATGTGGAGTGAAGGGCTGAGTTCGATGATGATGATGATAATAATAATGTAATAATAATGGCGATGCTTTTCGACCATTTACGTCTCTTTTGTCGTTGCCAGCACTGCAAGTAATTACCAAATTATTAACACAGCCCCTGAACAACATATCACCTGCCGGGCTGAGGGATCTACTAATACAGAAGAATGTAGATTTTGTCTTCGCACCGTACCTTCTAAATATCTTATACTGGAGGAGATAAAAAGCCAAATTTTCCTGCCTCCGTCGATTTACATTCTGAATTCCCAATTTATTCTTCTTTTCCCTTCAGTAAATCATTACCGGAATGTGGCGCTCTCTCGTGGGACGAGGAGGCCCAAGACAGGAGCGATGTGCCAGTCGGCCACAGTTGAGGGCGCCACCAGCCAACACATGCGATTTATGGTGATGGAATCTCGGAGAAAATTAAACTCTTTTCTCTCCCTCAGTCGGTCTGTCCACCTCCCATCCACTTTCTTTCTCTTTTCCTATTTGTCTCTCGGTAATTTCTTCTTTCGGTGCTTCTGCCTCCTTCGTCCGTTGGCATTTGTATGTATCGCCATGGCTTTGTCTGTGACGCTGCCTGTCTGTCGCCTTACATTTCTACGTTGTTTCTTTCTTTTTCAGACGTATTTTCATTTCCATTCCATTTCATTTTCATTATTTTTTTGCCCATTCAGTTTTCGATGGCACTAGTTCCGAACTGCCATTCCTTATATCTCCTTTATCATTTCTTATGTTATCTACCTCATTTACAACTTTTCAATTCCATCCAAGCCTCGTTCTTTTGATCTTTTGGCAGGAGAAATTTGTCTTTAGTTGTTAGCAGAACACCGTTGGCGGCCTTTCCATTAAGCCTTGTGTTTAAACAGAAGAGATGCTAAACATCGGGAAATGCTTGTATCGAAATGCAGACCTGCATGACAGAGCCTATTGGTCTTATATTTTTGTTGGGTTTACCTCTGTGTAATTCAGAAAAAAAAAATCCTTTTTTTTTGTGAAGGTGCATGAAGTCTTGCTTCTGTACTAAAAAAATGAAAACGGAACCATGATTGATGTGTGTAAGTATAAAAGTGAACACACTCGGACAGGAAACCGATACACAAGAACCATGGTACGTTATGTTCTGATCAAGTCTTCTAATTCACGTGATTATTATACGTACTAGAGGGCCTAACGCTAACAAATCTATATTTAGAGCACACAGCGTGTTTGTGTGCTCCTGACGTTTCTTACAATAAACAACCATTATTTCCCTACACAGCATTTACCAAATCGTCTTTGAAAAGGAAGCGATATGTGTTCTTTCTGAGGTACAAACTGAAATCATATGTTTATCGGACCGTGCGTCAGTGTGATAGTTGAAGAATAAAAAACTAGCTTGATGTCACTTGCTAATTTATTTCACTTCTTATGTGTTCAACATGTTTCGGACATTAATATATCCATCATCAGGAGCTTGCGACTATTCTGGTGAATTATCATATTGGTTGTATTGTTCTTGGTTCGATGTGTGTTGGAGTTTCAGTGTGGTTGGTTTGGAGTGGTATCCGTGTTGCAAGCTGAACTACAAATTGAAGTACAAACTGAAAATTTATGTACAAGTGTAAAATTATTCCACTGTCATTTGGTGGTGGACAAAGTGGCACTCGGACAGGTTTTCCTCCGTCTTTCTTATGCCACTATCATTCTACCAGTGCTCCGTACTCATCTTCATAAACGCGTTGCTATTACCAGGACAAATGGGACGATGCCTGTGTATTTTCCAAAGAAACAATGCTCTTTCGGGAGTCGGGAAGCATTGGATAAAAAATTGCTTTCACTATTTCAGTCTTAGGGCGGTTTAAGGAGATATCTGTCAACCTGAATGTCGAAGATTCATAATGTTTATTGAAAGACCCTTTATCATAGTGTTACCCTCCATGTCAATGTGGTTAAGAATTTGAAAATGCTTCTCAGAGGATATTTGAATATACCCTCTTGTGTGTTACCCTCTCAGAAATACGCCCCTGAGTAAATTGGGTAGCTAAGTCAATATAGTGATCACGCTACCTGGCGTATTGTAGAATTGTTGTTCAGTTCTCTGTATAAACGGAGAATTTACTTTCCGTACGGTATTAATACGGACCCAAGTAACCTCCTGTACAATGAGTAGCAAAGCCGGTCGGGGTGTGCAAGCTAATGCTTCGTTCATTTTCAGTGTCGTAGTTAAAGGAAGGGAGTAGAGCTAGCCCACCTTACTCGACATACGTCATTTCTGCAGTGGATTTTCATTATTAAACACGGAACACTTCTTTTAATTAGCACACCGACTAATGCACACACATGAATTTTTTTAC
>Ga0123357_10008569_pt1 | contig 12792 bp, 4 predicted proteins | sample TergutEmb28metaG_FD_89873 | JGI IMG/M metagenome (GOLD analysis project Ga0123357, IMG submission 89873) | Embiratermes neotenicus P4 segment gut microbial communities from Petit-Saut dam, French Guiana - Emb289 P4 | ecosystem: Host-associated > Arthropoda: Insects > Digestive system > Gut ... | reverse complement strand
CACCACCACCACCACTACCGCCAACACCACCGCCAACACCACCGCCAACACCACTACCACGACCTCCAAAACAAACCACCACCACCTACACTACGACCTCCACAACCACCAACACCACCACCACTACCATGACCTCCACAGCCACAACCACCACCGCCAGAATAGTAGAAATATAGTTTTCGTATTTTGAAATTTCATGAAAAAGTTTCGCAGAAAATGGATGATCGTGTTTAAACTGTGGTGTATAAAGAATAATAATTTGTACAAATACAGTTGGTTTGAAAAGTATATTGGAAAGCGCGTATTTAAAATGGGATGCATGTGGGAAGGTGAACCTGGAATGACATGCCGGTGACGCGAAGTCAGAGTTGTGAGGAGAAATAAATTTATAAATTTACTGTTGTATAGCGAGATACTAGAATTAGTAGACGGAGGATGCGTGCGTGGCCTTATATGACTTCCATGTTGGGCCTACGCGATACCAGGACCATGTACAGGGGAACGCGCCTTATTAAATTGATATATTTTCTGTACGACAGTGCTGGCCACACACACACACACACACACACACACACACACGCTAGATGTTGCATAGAGAGAGACAGATAAAAATTGAGCAAATTTATCAACTTAACGACTTCTGAGTTACATTGTACTGTACTTTAGCCTTAGTCTTCATGAATTGAGAAGCTCCACCGCTTTTCTGTTGAATGTTAATGCATGGTATTGCAATCTGTTACCCACAAATCTTCGTACAACAGTAGGAGCCAGTAAACACCGGAGTTTGAAAGTAAACCCGGGCGTTAATTATTCATTTGCTCATTACGAAGCTTGTTCTTTGCTTTGCTTGATGTCAGTTTCACGCTAAACAATGCAGTGGGATTCATTTCCTTCGTGACTACGAGAAAGAAACCGGAACTGCTTGCCTTAACTAGCTTGGCGAACCCTGATTGTATTTAAGCGTGTGTGTTGATTTTAATTTTCTTGGTTCCAAAATTACTCATTATCTCCTAGTGACGTTTCTCACAGGCTTCTTACCTGCTGATCTATTATTATTATTATTATTATTATTATTATTATTCCGATTAAGAATTTGGAACATGGTTTCGCTGACAGTAAGAGTAGAAGATCTGCATGATATTGTCTTTCAGGCTCTAACTGTCAAAATCTCATAGTCGGGAGCACTAACTCTACTCAGGGAATATTACGTTTGGTGGTCACAGCAAACGTTAGGTGTAGGTCTACCGAATAGATAAAAAGTAATCGTAGTTATGTCACTCCAAGTTTATTGCCACAGTTATTTAATTCACGTAAGCTCGGCTGTCAAAACGAAATCCGCTCTTTCCGGCACTGCAAGAAAATGTTATCAAAACATCTGTTTATCATCATCGCAGTCTTTCCTTTCAATTTGCACGAATTTTCTACGAACCTAGCTTGGGCTGGCTTCACGACCGCATCCCTGATAAGCATACACAGCTGTTCGATTGATGTATGCCGAAAGCTTGAGATGATGTTTTTGTTTTCAAGGGGTCGGAGCGGCGATACGGTCACAACCCTTAGCTAAGAGTAGGCCGATTCCCTCCTCGTGATACACACTGCATAAACTTAACAACACCCCTGCAGTCCGCACCCTCCCCTGTTCCAATATATTTTACACAAACTGCAATTCTTATTGCTCGAGGTCCTAAATTTATACTTAATTCTTCCGAATGTAATTTTACTTATCTCTCCGCCGAGAATATCTCTGACCTGGTTTCGAAACAGGATCATCGGTAACAAGGCATAAGCTACTGTAAACTCGTATTTACTTTCAAAGCCAAGCAGTGAATTGTGTGGACAGTGAGGATGCAGTCCACTATATGTCAAAGGAATTTAGTATGTGATACCTTCATAAGCTTATCCCAGCCTGACTGTCTTTTAAGTTTGTTCCAGTACTAAGTTATTGTATTAATCCTTCGCAAAACATAGTATCTAGGTACCTTTCCATTAACGTCCCATAATTCGGTAATGCGGCCACAGACTGTATTTAGTGCGTACATTTGATTGTCAGAACAGAAGGCGAATAATTACGTAATTACGTGAATATCATCAACCAAACGATGTGTTCCTAGAGTTGTGTGTTTTCTTGGAGGGGTTGGAAGGGACTGGTAAAAGTTATTATTGTGTGGTCTTTACTTGCCTCCTGTCATCATAACGGTTGGTCTAAGTCTTCAGTATAATGTCGCATTGTGAGCTTGTGAAATTCCTTATCTCATTCTTTTGTAATGGGACCTAGTTCCACTGACGTTACAGGATTACGAGGGTACATAAAGCTGTGTGAAATGTACGTAACGGTCACCATCTCTACCTCCATGACGCATAGAGTTCTCGACAACATTAGGCATGACCGTAGTACTTGAATACGCTCTGAGGCCAGTATTTCGCACTTTACTAAGAAATGAGTTCGTTGAAGCTATACGTCTCATTGTGTGGTCGAAAGCTGTGCTTGTTGACTAACATCAGATCCTGTCATTATGTTCTACGTAATGTGATTTATTAAGGTAATATGGTTTAAAATTTTATGTTTTTGGGACCGTGCTTTGTAATATAATTATACATTATAAACCAACAAATGCACCTTTTCTGAACTAATATTTTAATTTATGATTTTTTCTACATGTTTCGAACCCTAGGGTTCATCTTCAGGAAGATGGTTTTATATACAAGTATGGTACTGTATATACAACAGTCTTCCACCTGGTTGAAAGGTGATTTAACTGGATTTTGTAGCCCTATCTCATCAAACAAGTTAGCTAATGGAATTAGTCTTCTTATTTAGGCTGGGAGGATACCCAGTTCGATTCTCCGCCTGGCCACGTGCTGTCTTGTCCTGGCTGGGAGTTTTTTTGTTTTATCTCGATTACGACAGGTAGGCCTACGTGCCCAAAAATACTTCAGTTGTGTCACAGTCGTTTCTTTCCAAATCCTTTCTAATTCACCATTTAATCCCCGCCCCATCATTCAACATTACGTAGTCTGTGATATTTATAGCGTTCTAAAGTGAGTCATACATAAATAAATACGACACTCTTTCGTCATTTGAGGACTGTTAAGACATGACGTAAGCACTCACTGTAAATAATACAGCAGTGGGATGTAGGCTGTACCGGTTTTCATGACCCTGCCATTATGAATTAGTTATTGCAATCCGGTTCACACTTTTGGTGCCCATCTTCCTTTCCTCCTCCTCCTCCTCTTCATCTTTATCTCTCTATGCCATCGGGATTTTATGCATAATGTTGTCGTAATTAAGAAGTTGTTTTATTATTTCAATACATGAGAATTAAAATTTTCGGAGTTATAAGAACTTGGATTTTCGAATTCTAGCTTATGACATCGTGTAATTTGGTAGGTGGTTATCAGCGTTTCGGAGGAATCTGATGACTTCGTGTTCAGGGTGTAAGTGGCTTTATCATTTCAGTAAGGCTCTATTTAACAAATATGTCGCTGAATTTATTTTTCGGTTGTTATGTAGGCCTCCATGCCTAATTGTGTGTGCGTGTGTGAATCTGTGTGTCAGTAAGCTTTGGATACACTGTCAAGAATAATTAAACCTCGAAGAACTCTCCGAAAAATGAGTCCTTGTTAATCGTTCGACATAATGTGCCGAGTTTTCCCCGTCTCCTCGAATTTGCTGTTTAAACTTTATCGGCCTGCTAGACATGTACTGGTCTCAAAATGTACAGGCGAATTGTCTCTGCGTGTTTGCCTGGTACCAATTTAAACGGCCGTGCTAAGGCAGAAAAACTCAGACCATCAGAAGATACACTTAAACCTGTCTGTTAGAGATTAAGGACTACAGTGCTGAGTATGATCAACATGGAGGCTAATTCTTTGTTTTTTGAACCTCATCACCTGATTTAAAACGGAGTGACTTCTTCCTCTTCCTTTATGGATATCTTTTAAGGATAAAATGTTTGGTGTGTACCTTGCACAGGTGATGATTCCAAAGAGACAATACAGCAACAGGTGTCCCTAGCCTGCACAGAGTCTTTGCGGGGTGTGTAACCACGGGGAGAATTACGCATCAAGTAAATTTTACACTGGGGACTCCATTTCTTATGTGTACGTTTGTTTTTAATTATAATGATAAGGCTTGTAAAAATTTATTTTATTTCATTATTAATTTAATTGGTTTTATAGGTAATAGTCTTGTAGCGTCTATGTTACAACCAGGCTTATTTCTTTGGTGCACAATAATAATAATAATTATTATTATTATTTTGATCACCGCTGAGTGAGGTAATTTACTCGTAAGTGATGTGCATTTGAAGGTGTGTTGATGAGCGATACAGTTCGTTAATTCGGAGTTTGTATTCTAAAGTCAAAGATTTCCGTAATTCGCGACTGGGTAATGCAACTTATTCATGGCTGACTCGGATAGTCGTATGTATCACAGGAAATTCAATTACATGTTGCGCAGAATGTTTGCCGTGGTGCCTTTTTACTGGTGTGTCGTGCAGATGTGCAATAGACGTGCCTGTGGTGACCCGATCTTCTGCGGATTCATATGTCATCTCCGTTTTCAGTACCGCTGCAATTTATTCTTAACTCTTGGTTTTGTTTAGTGATAACTGAATTTTAAGGGGAGAGGATCTATTCATTAGGCAATGCTTCAATTCAGCAATATTATTTTTGTGTATATTTCGGTTGTATTCTAGCGCCATCGTGTGATATATTTCAACACTGAAGTAATTAGGAGTTTCTTGATCAGCTCTTATTTCCACGCTTTTAGCAGTGACGAAGAAGCGGTGGAGGCTAAAAAAAGTTACCACGTATCTCCAACACTGTTTTTCATTAATTAAATAAGGTGATTTTTAGTGAGTTCAGAGCGAACTTAGCGGCAATGCTAAGTTTGGAAAACGGTCTTTACAGGTTATTCTCACCTTGGCTGAGATTTCTATTCCAGTACACGTGTAACCGATGTGGCGCACTGTGGGCAAGGATCGCAGAATCCATAGTGAATGTGTGGATACTGTTGGCACCCACCCACCAGATAATATAACTTTCGTGAAGCTGAGACCTTGTCATTGAAAATTAATGATAGTTGAAATATTCAGATGTAGTGCAGTGACGCGTGACGGAGGATTTCAATACAGTTACTTCATTTGTAGAAAGCCTTCTGTTTGTTTTCTTGTTATGGAAGTTAAACGTAAGAAGAAATTATAGTTTATATATTAAATTGCGTGATACAAACCGTTAGGAATTCATTCCTTGTGTTAGCGCTGACCATTACTTTGAGGAACTCTGCTTGAAGGAACATCAACTTCTGGCCAAAATGTGTAACCAATTCGTAGCACCTGGTCGGTAATGCATAAAATGCACTGTAGTATTTTAAGGATCTGCAAGCTTGAACATCAGAAGTAACAATTGCTGGTGGGTTCTGTCTTAACACACCTACACTTCACAATATTATCAGTCGACAGACGGAAGGACAGAATGACGACCCTGGCCAGGGACAGCCGTCTGTGCATGAGGCCGTTGACTCTCTTGCAGATTACGTAAAGAATAGTTTCCTCACATCAGTAAGCAAGTTTGGGAACTTCCGGCCTGTTAACATGCCGCACTGTAAACAGAGTTCTCGTGTGATGCTCCGTGCATTATTACCTGGATTATGGAGGAAAGAATAATCTGACGTAGGGATTATTTCAGGGCTAAATTTACAAGGTTTTGGCGAATGACTACTTACTGGTCAAGTTAATATCAGATAATTAAAAAAGTGAATTTTATTTCAGTGAAATCCATCTAAGGCAATGTTACATGCGCTGTGTGGTTTCAAAACAAATACATGTGTTTGTGTTACCTGATGAATTATTAATGCAATTATTTGATTGTGGGGCGTTGACCTTGCAAACTAATTACTTATGTGCACGATGATTCAAATTCCCAATGTTGTTAACGGATTGAAGCAATTTTTTTTGTGACTGTGTGTATTCATTATATTTTCACTAATCAGACACCCTTAATTTTCGCATTTTCCTCGTCTTCAATGGGGTAACCTCACTTTGCAGTTGGGGTTGTGATTCTTTAATTGCGGGGTTTCTGTTTTAAAAACGACAGCCCATTGGACCGTGACCTGAAAGTCCCGTTTAGTTACGTCGTCGCTGCCATTTTCTGATTATCCATATTAATGTTATCACCATAACTGAATATTTCATCCGATGTCTTCTACTGCAGGAGAATTTACATTAAATGTTGATAGAATTGTTTTTCTGTACGTGCTGTATATGTGGCCCATCAGAACCTCCTGAATGTCCTAGGAGTTGGTCTGTGTGCAGCCTCCGAACGGTTATGCCCCTCTTGTTTCTTCAACGTTTGAGACAGTGGTTGACTCATTACGTTCAAAATAGAACTCTTGATTAGCAGATATCTTCATTCAGCTGCATCTCATATCTTACAGACACACACGCCATCCTTATAATTTTGATTTTAAACAAATTTAGCCACGAATGCATGTTTTAATGCTTTTACGTCCCTGAGGGCTAAGCGTAGTGGCGTGTTGGCGTCACGGCGACTCCAAAGTGAAGGTGTAAGGTTACATTTGCGTCGAAATTCTCAGAGAGCAGAAAACCCTCTTTACCATGCCAGGAATTGGATCACGGTTCCTGAGTTGTAAAGCCCATAGTGTAGTCTCTGTATCACCTGAACTGCCCTCGCAATTGTAGGTTGGACTCCTTTTGCCCACATGGAAGACCTCAAATACGATGCTACATGAATACCTGTGTACGAATTGTTGGTTGATATGTTCTGAATGTGGGCATTGGACAGCACTGAATAGGGATCGTTCCTCGTCATGATCTGTGGTATTCGAGACTGTTATTTGCTTAGAAAATTTGTGTGGTTGTTGAAGTTAGTTTCGTTTTGAAGAAAATTATACGTCTGAATTCACGCATTTCGAACTGTGCTCTTATAAACCAACATGCCATGTTAAAATTCTGTGCAGTAGAGTATACAGATGCACGGCATAGTTAAGTAGATGTGTGTTATCTGTCAGATGATCGGTTGACCTTGCCGCAGACCACAAAACATGATGTGATCATTTATTATCAAACCGCAGAATCTGTCGCTGGGTGCATCAAACAGTGCTCTTGACCGCAGGTTTGTACTCTGCGCGTTACTTTACGGTAAGGTCACACTTCCGCCAGCCACCGAGTACCCTTTTCTTTTGCGGCGTGATTGTATTTGCCGTAAACGACCTCTTTCTCACCGTGCACGTTCGACGATTATTACAAGCTAATTGTTAGCTTCCTAATGGAAGGTCGTATAATTCTCCTCCCGTTCTGACCAGCGTGTTAATCGTTGCAGATTCAGCCGCTTGCGAGACGAATTCTATAGTGAAGACTTCTGAGTTTTTAAATTTAGTTGCAGCTGTGTTTAAATTTACAACAGAACGTGCAAAAGTTCTACCTAATTACTGGATATACCCCAACAGATTGTTACGTGATGTTCCATATTTTTGGAATTCCATATTGCTAATTAAAGAACACACAAAAATGGAGATTACGAAACTCAGTCGATACCTAACACGCATTAGCGTCGTATGCGTGTGGTATGTACACATCTCTGTACGCAGATATGTATGTGCGTGTGCGCGCACCGCTTTTCTGTCCGTATACTTATTTATACTTATATGTCTGTATTCAGAAATACCAACGTGTCTCTGGCAGAATTCTTAACGTTTCCTTGTGTACACTGTTGGTTTCTTCGATCAGCCCCACGTGCCTGTTATTATTATTATTATTATTATTATTATTAGTAGTAGTAGTAGTAGTAGTAGTATTTTGTGAACTTACTGATAAATACAGATTTTTTTTATGTTCAGTTTGTGAGATAACTTGCAGTTACGCATTGTCATTGTTTATCACTTTGACTGTACGTGCAATGTGTCGGTATGTTTGTTCTGCCTTCGTACCAACTTCACTTACATAGATCCGGTAGGTTATTACTCGTAGGCACGGCCGGGGAACTGAAAGGAAATAAGATCTTCGAACTCCCGCCATCTTTTTATTTTACTCTTTACGAAAAATTTACCTGATCTGAAGTTACTTTTTTTTTTTTTTTGAATCTGTCTCACCTCTTTCAAACACACGAAACTAAGTTCCGCTAGTGTAACTCCAGCCTTACCAGTCCACTTGTCCACCGTGTGACCATTATTGATTACAGAAGATTAAGGTGTCTGGCGTTTGGGTCTGCTTCATTTACGTCATGTTCGCTTCAAGTTTCATGAAAAGCGATCAACTGATTCAAAAACTGAAATTCGAGCACACGAAGATGGCAACACAGGCAGTCTGGTGATCTGAGACATTTTGTAATTTTAGGGAAGTTGAAAGGAACATTTTGCATTGCTCGTCTCTCCCATGCATGCTATATATGTCACAACTCTTCCTCCTTGTTGTCTAGATAATGTTTGGCGAAGAGCAGCCTACAGTTTGTGAGCTCATTTGGTGGAGTTTTCTGTAACCTCTTTTGCCGTCCGACTTCTTATATGTATTTATTTATTCTCCTCAAAATCGCGTTTTTCACCTACTCGTAAAAGGCAAAGCAATCCCTCAATCCCTAGACAGGTCCAGAGAGTTCCAGGAAGTTGGGGCTTCCTGATTTCAAGACAGTCGGCACTTGAAAGTGGTAAGGTTGTCAGCTGTACGCGATATTGTTGAAGATTCCAGTATTCTGTGATTCTTCTTCTTCTTATCGAATGGTAAATGTTTGGCGACGTTTCGGAGGAACATAATGCCTCAGTCTTTAGTGTTAGAGTGCCTGGTGCTGTAGAAAGGGGCTCCGCGCTACTCTAAAACGTCGATGAATATTAGCACTCGGCACGGCGTCACTTTCCAGAAGACTTGAGACCTTAACGTGACGACATATATGCCACGCATATTTCCCTCAAATGAACCGAGCATTGCATCATCGCATCTCATTGCCATTTACTTGCTCTAGATTATGGTTTCTTGTGTATGTTTTCCTTTTACTCTGTCATATAGTATTGACAGATTTCTTTTAGGTGTTTTGCACGTTGTTTGGCCCAGTGAATGATTATCATAAGGGATACTGTTACTTTGTCTCTGCGTGTTGGTCAGTGTTATTTATGTCATCGGTGGTTTACTTTATGGTTGACTTCGAATTTGCAGTAAATGAAGCTTCTCTGAATCTATCGATTTCGCCATCGCATACAGAATATGAATTCTTCTAAACCGAGCGTCCGTGAACCCCCTCCTGTTGCCAATAATTTTTCCTCAGCGGTAGCGCTTTCAGTTTTGTGACTGTTGAACATGCCTCCCACGAAGCAGATTCAGGCTCCTGCTGGCTCCATTGGAGGCTTTTTTTGTGGCCAAGTTTTAGTTCGGGCGTATTATCAAAAAGTGCAGGCCTCTTTCTGTTTTGTCCCTATTCAATCCAGCGTACGGCGTGTGCTCAATCTTTTCAACAATTCGTGTCCTCGTTTCTTGACACCGCTAATCAGTCGATAATCAGTTTGTCATTTGTTGCTACTCTGTATCTCGTAGGCACATCACTCGTAAGTCTCAGTTTTTCAATGCTGAGCACCGCCAAACCTGGCACCGAGTAATGTCAGGCTGTGCACATTTATTCCAAGTGTGGTTATCAGAATCGATATGTTGAATCATTGCACCATGTAGCATGTGGGTCTGTAAGCTGAAGGTTTAATTATTGTCAGAAATATTTTCCCGTCTAGATATTCTGAAATGTCGTATATTTATGTCAACTAAAATTGAAGTTGCCTTGAAAATATGAATGTATTTCAGTATGGATAACTCCTTTGCGTTATTGCTGACATAAGAGGTGGTGCCAAGAATTAAAGTGAAATTGTTGCAGTGTTTTGAATTATTATTTTTATGTGTATTGACCTGCTACTTTTCCGTATTCATATCAGTGTCTGGTTTCGGAAGCCTAAACCTGTCGTTTTTGAGAAACTCGTTTTATAAAATTATCGTTTAAGTCAGGCATTTGTAATTACCATTTTATAGTAAGACCTAAACGCGCATTTGCGTGCATTTCATACGTAAGTTCCTAAATATTTATCGGAGCGAACAGAATTTGTGCACAAGAAACAGGTGTTGTGTCCAATACAGTTTTTCCTTGAGTGGTACACAAATGACGCTATGTGCACTTGTACGTACAAATCTGAACTTGTTCAGCAATAAGCCGTGGTGTCCCGAACATTCACGAAGATTATTGGGGTCTCTGATTATTGATAATAATCAGACGAAGCCTTTTCCTACTTGAATCTATATGTGATATATTTAGGATTCAAACCCCAATATAGCGTCACTATTTGTTCACCGCATTTTGCGGCGCTACATGGAGAATGGCAGTATGTCGAAATACTGTATAGCAGAGAATTCCTGCTCACAAAGTTCCGTGGACGCTGAGTGAGGGTGGCGCTATACCGGTGTATGACTGTGTACTTTAATGTGCTGAACATACTGTAACAGCCGCTGATTCATTAGATTTTATACTGTTTTGCGACGAACAAAAGAGAGTAAACGCTCCAGAATTTTTTAACAATGCGTGCATCTCTTAGCTTGTTTTCTGTTAGATCGTGAACAGTTGTACTAAAGTACATGGAGCTTAGTACAAATTGTCCGTCTATTGAAGTAACCTTCGCATCGCGAGGGAGCTTGGAACTAGTGCTTGTATAGCTCTACTTAGCCTTAACCTCGGCATTTGTGCTTTAATATCTGGCGTGCTACAGTGTCGCGACAATAGACTGGCGGTTCGGAACTCTTTTATACTTGCGAACTTACTTTTTAACACCTTTTCTAATATGAACCAAATCTGTTTTATTGATTTTTATTTTCGCTTTCCTTTTAATCGGCTTTAGTTTAAAGAATTTGTAGATTGTGACTTCAACTACGAACACACCTATTTAATTTCACGCCTCATTTTAAATTTCAGCGTCCTCCAGAATACACAGTTGAAGATGTTTATAATATTTCGAAATTTACGTAATGTTTTGGCGTCCCCAGTTTTGTTCAGCACTGCTACAGACTAATAGCTGGAATCCGATTTCTAATTTATTTCGTTACTATTTTTGATGTATCGATAAATTCCAAGAAGTTGAAATTCTTTGTTTTGCCCATTCTGTCCTTCACACGTACTCTGGTGTACAAATATTAATACATCTTCATGTATATTCGTGTGAAAGTTAGGTACACTGAAACAAAGAATCGTTTCTTACTGTCGAATTAGTGTTGAAAAATGCTTTGTCATGAGGCATTATATCAAAAGTCATGTAAAATTGAAAGGAATAACTTGTAATTTAGGTCTTCGCTCTTCGTGATGGTCTCAAAGGATTTATTCGAACTGACTTGAAATTGACCTGAAATTGATCTTGGAGTTGAATGTACTGAAACGTGATGCTGGAGTGTGGAATGTATCGGAGTTGTTGCCACAGGGATGTTTTAACTTTGAACTAGACCGAAAATAATAGTCGACTACATACAATACAGATTAAGCTGCAGGAACGTGTTGTTTGATTTGGCAACGTTTCGAACTGTGTAAGTTACTGGTACTCTTTTCATTGTGCAATGAATTTTTCATTAGTAATGGACAAGCTAAGCTCATGAAATGAACGGACTGGCTGCAAAGACTTGACTAATATTTTTGCTTTCCTATGTTAACGACTTTCTTAATGTACCATAAAGTTTTTTTTTTTTAGTTAAAACTATTGAAATGTGAGGAAGGCAGGTCACGATTGGCGTGGCTGCATGAGAAGGGTGGAGAACACCAAGCAAGGAAGTGCTGAGACTACCGCTAAGGCTACCGGCTTCATCGTGTGGAAGCTGCATATTAAATGTGGGCTGGGAAAGAGTAGCCGCAAAGTCTTGCTAAGGACAAATTGGCGAGTCCGTAGACTTGTCACGAATCTGAACTCGACACCCAGCCGGGTCAAAGTAGTTGACGTTTGTAAAATAGTCTTCACTCCTCACTGTACTGCACTGCTCAGCCCGCAGCCGGAGGAAGAACACTACAATAGGAGAGAACAAGTAATGCATATCCTGCAGGCACGATTAGACTGTAGTGCGTATCAGGAACAGAAACTTTCTTTGAAACATTTACTAATTCCTTTGCAGGCGAGGTACCCGTTCGTTGAATGTCGCCCGAGAAACGAATCTAGAAAACAAAAATGCACTTCTGTTCATTTAAAGACGGCAATTTCACGCGCGGTTTTGGGATACGAAAAATATGTACTGGACGGTTGTGTGAAGATCTCAGTTTGGAGACGTAGCTGTAGATGGTAGGATAATAATAAACTAGATTTTGATGAATTCATCTGTCTCATAAAGGAGAATAGTAGGAGGTTTGGGAACTCATTAATGGCCTCAAGAGTTATGTAGAGGCGGGCACTTTCTGGACAGGCTGAGACACTAGCGGTTCCTCAAGAATTAGGGTGTACTCTGTTGCACGGAGTTAGTTCTTTGAAATAAATATGAGAAATGGGTACCGGGTTTTTCTCGCGGATAGACCGGCCGGAGCTTGTTGCTGACCATCCAGACATACATTCTGGATAAAGTGGAGAGCATTACCGCTTTACCACCCAATTCTATTTCGAATGTGAAAGGATTTGAGTTACAAATCAGATGTCAACGTTGGTACCTAAACATAATGAAGAGTTGAATAAAGAGAGACCAACTTGATGTCACTTGCTTTATTATTTCATTATTTAATGCTCAACATGTTTCGGATGTTAATACATCCATCCTCAGGAGCTTGCGACCTATTTGTTGAGTTATT
>Ga0123357_10008568_pt1 | contig 12792 bp, 4 predicted proteins | sample TergutEmb28metaG_FD_89873 | JGI IMG/M metagenome (GOLD analysis project Ga0123357, IMG submission 89873) | Embiratermes neotenicus P4 segment gut microbial communities from Petit-Saut dam, French Guiana - Emb289 P4 | ecosystem: Host-associated > Arthropoda: Insects > Digestive system > Gut ... | reverse complement strand
TTGTCTTTATCACCCCTCAGCAGGTATAAGCCCGCCCTCGACCGCAGCACATTAACGTGGCTTAAACTCTGCCTGCCTTGCGCGTAATAGGCTTCCTGTACCTGTTTGCTCCGCCGCCCTTCCCATACCATGTATTGGCTTTCCCCCAGCGCTTTATCCAGGCGCTCAAACATGGGGTAAAATTGCGGCCGGGCCCGAGCGTCCAGATCCGAGAGCATCCTGCTGGTTCGCTCCGTCATACCTGCTCCAGCTTTTTTTTAATCATTTTTTACCTCCAATCCCCAATGTCAGCTCTATCTTTGCCTTCTCAATCGCCTTCCCCAGCGCGTCAATTATCACTTCCCCGCACAGGTAGATGACCGAGACAATACCCCACACAATGATGACCGGTGTCCTCCATGCCTCGTCCCCTTCAAATCTCAGTACCTTGTAGGTGATGATAGATGTCACCGCCCATACCCAAAACTTCCGTGACGTGAGCTTACAAAGCAAGGTACTCCAGCTCCACTTCATGGCAGCTTCTCCAGTTTGTTTGATATTGCGGATATCTTTTCTTCCATGCGGCTAATGAGTACCTCAAGGTTGTGCCGCTCTTTTTGACCCTCTTTGATACTCAAGGTCATTTGGTTTATGTAGTCGTCTTTGAGCGTATCAACCTTATCGTCAAACCGTTTTCCCTGATTATTCATATCTCTTTCAATAGTGTTGATCTTTGACTTCATTACGCCAAACGCTGCCCCAGCGCCCGCCGCGGATGTCAGCATAGAGATTCCAACCAATATCGGGACTCCAATTTCCATCGTTCCCTCCGTTTTTATTGTGGGTTAAACCCAAATACTATCCAGGGGTTTTCTTCCTGGACCGCTTTGATAATCCGGTTCGCCTGCGACACCGGCAGCCCGACCCCCAGTCCCAGGGCGGTCATCGCGTCCTTGAGCGCTCCTTCAAAATTCTCCGATGTTAGTTTTCCAGGTATATTCAGTATCCTAGACGCAAGCTCAAAGTACTTTTCCGCGTAAACCGTTCCCTCACCGGTAATAAGTTTCTCCATCGAACCGGACATCATGTTACCGATAAGTGGCGTACTCTCTGCAAATTGTGAAACCACAAGGTAGTAAAACACCCGCCGCATAAGCTCTTCCGGATCAAGGTCTTCCCCGTCCTTTTTTGCCAAGCCTCCACGCAGCGCGGCCACAATGAGGGCCGCGGTTCCATAAGCGGTAATCCTGGCCACGGTGGAACCAAAGCTCTTCTCCCGGCTCACAAAGCTGTCGTAGGTCAGGTTCTGCCATACCATGTTCAGAGGCTGTGTAAACCGGAGGAAGAGTCGCCCGAGCCCAGGGTCTTTATACATCGGGCTTGTCTCCAGGGCATGTAAATCCGGCTGCGTCTCCGCGGTAATCTCATCGGCAAACACTACCGCGTCCTCTTCGCTCTTGCCGTTCTTGAGTGCGGTCTGGTACAGCGCCCACCATCCGGCCGCGACCATCGTCTGATCGGCGTGCCGCTGTCCCGTCATCCCTATCTCAATGGCCTTCGCGTGAAGCTGTTTCAGCTTTCCCGGATCTTCCGCCAAATATTGCCGGTACTCCTCCGCCACATTTATCACCCGCTGCTTAACCTTTGGGCTTTTCGCAAATACCCGCTCTACTAAATCGCCGCCCGGCTTCAACACTTCAAGGCATGAAGACAAAATAAACCGGGCATCGGCCTTGCCAAAAAACGCCGCTATCGAATTCGGGTACTGCGCAAGCCATGCCGGTACGTTAAATGCGATATATGCCACTCCAGCATTACCGGCGAGGAGCCGTCCGAGGCCCGCGGCGTTCTCCCAGGCGCTATCAATCTTTGCCGACGGCGGCAGGCCAATCATATTGATATGCTGGTACAGCCGGTCTACCGCCCACTTGCCGTAAATACCGGTAAGTTTATCAGCAAGCTGTTTGCTTTCGTTATTCCGCCCCCGAAGTACCGTATTAAGATCCCGTACATATGGCGCGAACTTCGCAAAGTGTTCTTCCCGCTCAACACCTTTGAAAAACACTTTGAAAATATCTGTTTCAATCTCTGTCTGATGTGTCGCGCCAATATCAACACGGGCAAGCATCATCCCCTTGTCCGGGCTTATCCGCACCTGGTAGCTCCCCTGGGTCAGCGCCTCAATTTCGTTCTGCTTCTCAGCCTGGGCGTGTTTGCCTTCGGTAATAACAATAGGCAGGTAGTTGTCCTGTCCCTCAACTGCCTGATTGAACATATCCTCGTATATCGCGCGGGTTTCCGGAAAGTGTGATTCAAAGTTGTCCCGGATGGCGTCAACGATGGTAAGCAAATCGCCCTTCGCCTTCCGGCCGCCTTTGCCGTCATCCTCAAACAGATACTGGTTAATTACGTTACGGAGCTGGGCTTCTTTTGCAAGGCCAATTTGCTTTATCCTAACGTTATATGCTGCCGCTTCACGGGGATCCTTTGATTCGTACATGGCCCGCTCATCATCGCTCCACAAGTTACCGTACAAGAGGTGACTTCTCGCAAATTGGTTATCCAGGGCTACAGCCATAAACATTAGATCGGCAAGCGATACCTGGATGGAGGTAGCCCCCTCAAGAATCGTCTCAGCCTGCTGCATGGTAAAGCTCGTATCCATCTCCCATTTCCGCATAGCTTTCCTCGGGCCTATATCGTCAATGGTGATATTCTTTACACCCAGTTCCTTCATGCGCTTTTCCGCGCGCTCCCGGTTTTTCTTCTTTTGGATGACTTCGCTCAGGCCCTGCTCCGCCGCCTGCTCCTCCGGAGTCCCTTGTCCAATGATGTCCAGTACCTTTTCAATTCGCTGGTTTATAGCGACATCCCGCCGGTTCGCGTAACGCAGCCGATCCTGGACAACAAACTTGTAAAGCTGCCGCTTTTGATTACCGTCCATCCACTGGAGGAGGCGCTTATCATCCCAGGTCATAAACCACAGCTTCTGTCGTTCAGTCCCTTCGGCAAGCAGTTTTTCCCGTTCGGCAATGTTGCTGTTTTCCATCGCCTTGATATACCGCTTTATCGGCCTGGTCTTTCCTTCTTCTTCCAGCTCATCAAGCCCGTACAAAAACGATTTTATAAGTTCCTGCTGGTTGTAATGTATCGCAAACTGCCGCCGCTCCCAGTTTGCCCTGCCTTCCTTGTTAAGCTGCTGCATCACAGCTTTAATGGCCATAAGGTCTTCCTGACTCATACCCCTGGCCAGGTTCGCCGCGCTGTACTTACGTTTCTCCGCTATTGATTGCGGGTTCCGGCGCATCGCCTTTCGTAACTTTGAGTCCATAAACCCGTAGCGGATTTTGTGTTCGTAGAACTGCTTGCGGAATTCTTCAACACTCATCGTATTGCCGTTATAGACAATCGTGCCGGTATCAACGGTATCGGTTCCGTCCCCTGCCTGTTCAGTCTTTACTCCGGCAAGATAGGGCGCCATAATGTCAGTATTCTGTCGGCTAGATTTCAGGTTCTCCCGGTACGCTTCGTACTGATCTATCTGCCATTGGATAGCTCCCCTGGCGCTATCATCCTTCGCCCTCGATAGCCGTTTCTTTTCCCTTTCAATCTTCTTCTCAACATCCCGGATCTCTGCGTCCAATTGCCGCGCCCTGGCTGCGGTCTCGCTCGTGTGAAAGAGTGCGTTCTGTATCCCCAGGAGCAGTTCGCGCTGCCTTACCCATACGTTCATCCCGATACGATCCGCGGACATAATCCAGGCGGATAGCTTTTTGTTCGCTTCCAGGTATTTGGCTGCGGCCTTACGGTCGGCCATCTTACTTTTCCGCTCCGCTTCCTTTTCTTGCAGCCGCTGCCGTTCCTCGGCCCACTTCCAACCGGTTTCCATCCGGCCCTGCGCCCTGGCATGGGCAACATCGTCCTTCATGCGCTGCCGCAAGGCGCGTATCTCTTCCCGTTTATCCGCAAGGGCGCGCTTTAATTTCTCATCCGCCCTTTCCCTTCCGGCCTTTAACCGCTCGGCCGCTTTGTTCCGCGCCGTTTCCAGCTTCTTCCGTATCTGTTTCGCTTCCCGCTGCGCGGCTTTCAGTTCCTTCGCCGTCTTTTGGTACTGCCTCCACCAGCGGTCTACTTCCGTCCGTTCCTCCGCGGTCTCACCCCTGGATTTATCCAGTTCCGTCCTGATGGTTTTTATCTCGTCTCCCAGCTCCCGGATCTCTTCGTTCCTCCGGTCGATGTAGTCGGATATTTCACCGCTCGTCGCTTCTCCCCGGCGGATCTTCCGGCCAATGTCCTTGTCGATCACCTGCTCGGCAAGCCGCGTCCTCTGAAACGCGGTAAGCCCCGCGGCATCCCGGGCCGCTTCCTGCGCCGCGCCCTGGACACCCGTGTCCGCAACCTCGTTTTGCGCGTAGGCCGCAAACTCCTGGTCTCCGGAAAGCGAAGTCCACAGCTCGCGGTACACCGTAGCCCCGCTATCAAGACTACGCCGCATGTGGCTCATAACGGTACGACGCTGAGTGTCGTTCAGGGAAGCTCCGGTACTCATGCGTAGCGCAAGGCTACGGATATACGGATGTACCTCCCGGTATATCCGCTCTTTGTCCCAGTACACCTGCTCACGCCAGGCAGCGTCTTCCTCTGTTTCTACCCTCATCTCCGCCAGATTCGTCCGCATGGTTTGCCCCATAATCTGGACAAAGCTATCAACTACCTGGGGCAGCTTTGCTGTGAAGCGCCGGTTCGCTTCGCTCGTCGTTATTGGGCCTGTTACACCGTTTTGAGTTCCGCTATCACGGCGTCCTTCGCCGCCCCCAATGTTTTGAGTACTTCCGGTATTTCCGTCAATAGATTCTGGTCGTACCGTATTGTACTCACTGCCGACTCTATCTCCTGTAGCCGCTTGGTCAAGGCCAGTATCCTGTTCACCCGATCCTGTCCGTTCGTCTGTCCACTCTGAAACGCCTGCTCCAATGCCATGTGCTTCCTCCTCGTATAGTTCGGGGTTCCATTCAAGATCCCCGGTTTCATCCTCAATACCGCCGCCTTCTTCGGAAGATAAATCTTCCGAAAGCAGCGCCGGGTCTATCGCCTCCGCGTTTGCCGGCGTCCGCGTCCCGTCATCCCCCAGGGCTGCTTCCCTGGCCAACACCCGAGCCTCGTTCCACTGTTTCTCGTACCAGGCTTCTATTTCCGCTCTCGCTTGCGGCTCCCCGGCGGTATCGTCCAGGCGGTAGGCCGCCTCATCACCCATTACCTCGCCAAAGGCATCGGCTGCCATCCAGGACTGCCAGGACTCAAAGCGCAACGCTTCCGCCTGTACCTCGTCGCGGGTCATCTGAAAGAGGATGTCGAAACCTGGTTCAACAAAACTATCACTTAAGCTTTGGGCAATCTGTACCCCGCCCTGAATAAAAAGCTGGTCTTCCCGGTCTACGTCTTCCGTTTGTGCAAGCAGCGTTTCCATGCGCCGCCTGTCGGTAAAGCCCATGCGGGCCGTGGCGTTACGAGCCTCCACTTCTCCGGAAGTACGCCAGTATAATTCACTGGCTGATGTTTTTTCATTACGCTTTGAATAAAAGCTTCGCCAGCCCTTGGCTGAAATATACCTGTCAAAGTCTTCGGTACTGTACCCTTCGTCCCGGAGCTTTTCTTCTGTCCGATTATTCAAGCTAGCATAGGCCGCTGATTTTTCAGGCCCGTCTTTCATTTCATCTTCAAGCGCTATGGCTTGCCGGTTGTATTCCCGGTATATCTTCTTCGCCTCATCGGATAGTGAATCAAATACCCTGTCCATCTCATTCGCGTACCCGCGGATCTGTTTGTCCCTTTCACCAATCCAGGAGGGACCCCTCTGGTAGTTTTCCCAGTACGCTTTATTGCTGCCTCGGGCAAATCCTTCCTTCACCTGGATAGCGTGCTGTATCTCATGTATGAGTGTTTTGATCTGCATATCATCTACAATGGGACGGTCATAAAGCATAGTGTTAGTTTTCTCTATCCACTTACGGGCTTCTTCTTCGGTAAGTCCTTCAGCCAAAAGCTCTTGCAAATCATCAGCATCCATTTGGGCTCGCTCTTCCTGCGTAGGATCACTGGTGCGGAACCTGTCTTTTATGGCTAATTGAATTACGCTCTCTGAGTAGGAACCGTGAACCGCTATATGCGGATTCAGCTCAACGTCAAATTTTTTAATATCAGGGTATGCCGCAAACAACGCCGGAGCGTCTATAAGGTCATCCAGTTTTATTACGCCAATCTCTGGGTATTCATTGTCCCATTGTATGGCAGGATTTTCTTTCACCGCCAGGTCTGGTATCTCATAACGCCACTTGCCATCGGCTCCCCGCTCCCAGCCGGTCGCCTGTCGGATAGTCTGGGCGTCTTCCCCTGTCCCTTCCATCCGCCGGGCAATGTCCAGATTATCAAGCCGGGTCGTGGCTTCCTCGGCCTGATCAAGCGCGCCGGCGCCGTGTTCACCGATGAGCTGGTAAAGTAACGCGTTAGGTACAGAATTGGACTTGACAGAATTGAGCCATTGCTGTAACTTTAAATCAGTGGTGCCGCTTGCACCCCAAGTTGCCGTCTTAATAATGTCGGAGTTTACGCGGGGGTCAGCGGCATTATTATTAATTTCGTATGATAAATGTACCGAATGAAATTGGCTTTTCTTTGTCTTGCCTGGCTTTGTTTTTAAATTTTGAAGCATAAATCGCGCATATACCGGCTGTCCATCAATCGCAATCTTTGCAACATAGTGGCTATACCCGGTAAAGTTAGTATGTACTTTATGTGTAGTATCTACCGGCTCGTCATACATGAAAACAGCATTTTCATAAGCCTCGGCAAGTATTGGAATTACTCTTATATCAAAACCTTTATGGCTGATAATTTTTCCAAATGAGCTATTAACAAATTCCGTTGGTTGTCCGGTACGTTTATTTTGTCGTTGCTTTATGGATGAATATGTTTGCCTTGCAGCGTCTTCAGTAATACCATTGATAGGAACTTTTACCGCTTCCATATTACGTAGAGCGGCTATCCTTTCTTCAACACTCTGAAACAGTACCTGCGCCTTCTCCTCCTGGCTATACAGGTCGCTCTGCGCTATCCGCTCCGCCTTCGTCATCTCCGCAAAAGCGCGCTGCTGTTCGTTGTCCGTCTGTACCCGCGCGCGGCCGCGCACACTGTCGGCCTGCCCCTGGCGGTTCTCGCTGTCAAGCATGGCCGCGTCCGGGCCCGCAAGCATCCGGTCAAAAAAATCCCGCAGTTCCGGACTCACGTTTCCGGACCGTACAAAAGCCTTGAGCGCCTCGGCTATACGCTTAAAGAGCGCCCGCAGGCCCGGCGTAGGCGCTTCCCCGGTACGCAGGTACCGCTCGTAGTTCTCCGCAAGATACTCATGGTCTTTCGCGCTAAAATCTTCCAGCCGCTTCCCCATGGCGTCTTCCAATAGCGTCCGGTACCGGCCGCTATTGGGGATAACCACACTCGTCATAAAGTGCAGCCACTCATGGTGAAGCGTTGAAGGGTTGGCCTGGCCGGTCAGTACCGTCACCGCCTGAAGCCGCTCCATCGTCTCATCCAGGGCTTCCCCGCCGGATAGTATCTGATCAGGGCCTCCGTTCTCCCCCTGTTTTATCACTACCATAGCGCCGGCCGGCGTCTGCCCCGCGCCCTGGGCAGCCATCTTCCCCTGGTCAAACCGTTCCGCTATTTGCGCTTCAATCCCTTCCGGATTGGCAGCGGCCATGGCGCGCAGATCCTCCTCCGTGGTCAGCCCCATACGGCCAATCATCTCGTGGGTATCAAGGCTGAAACCCCGGAATGCTGCATCCCAGGCTTCATAGGTATCACTTGCCACTTCCCGGCTCGTATTGCCTAGACGCGCCAGAAGGGCTATATCCTCGTTCATCGCCCTGGTTTGGGTAAACCGGTCGCCAGTCTCGTAGAATTGGAGCATAGCGCCGGGCCCGCGGGGGTTCTCTTGTATCAGCCTGTTCTTCAGCGCTGCAAGGTCAACGCCGGTTTCAGTGTTCATTTGTTCGTTGGGATTCCAGGCTATGCTCATCTCCGGATTGGCGTAAGAAAGCTCTTTCAGCATATCGCCCAAAACCGCGTCTCGGTTTGTAATAGCCTGCGACAAGCCCAGGTTTTCTACGGTGATGGCGTTTGTTCCGGTGTCCCAGCTAAAGTCAATGGTTCCCATTCGCTGCCCGGTCGGCGGGTCTATAAGCGTCAACGTGCCGGAAGCGGCGCTGTCCGTTTCATCAGGATACACTATATTTACGGACAATCTGCCGTCAGCCTGGCGCCGCATTTCCCCCGGCGCTTCAAGCGTCGGAAGCGAAGCCAGTTTGTACTGTTCCCCGGCGTGCTCGGCTTCCGCCCGCATCTTCTGGTTATACTCCTGCCGCTCGGCTTCCTGGCTGTCGTATACCTGGTCTATCTGCGCTTCAGACAAACCCTTTACCAAGGGGCTGTCTTTCACTGCGGCGCGGAACTCCGCCTTGTCGTCAATGGTAATGGCAAGGTTTTTTAGCCGCCCTGTCTGCCTCGCGGTCTCCGATATGTTCCCCGCGGCCGTAAGCGGAATTCCGGCTATCCCAAACCCAATTCCCCCGGCAAGACCGCCAATAAAAGACTGCTGCATCTCGTTCCAGAACTCCTGGCTTCCCCAGGTGTTCCGCTCGACCGGCGCGTCCTGCAGCGCGTCCGCCAAAGCCAGGCTTGCTTCTTGTACCAGCTGCTGCAGCACCTCTTCAATCCCTTCCTCCCCGGCCTGCTTTACCGTTTCAAAGGCGGTCTTTAATACCACATTCTTCCCTATGGAAGTTGCAAGTCCGTTCTCCGTCACCTTCTTGATAAATTTTTTGGTAGCCGACCCAGCAATCTTTGCCCGCGCCTCTTTCGACAGTACCTTGCCGCCTACCATTTTCACCGCGGACTTTCCCCAACCCGCGACAGTACCAAGGCCCACTTCAATAAACCCCTGTAGACCGCCGCCCACTATGGCCAGCTTCATTGCGTTGTCACGTTCCACACCGGCGGCAAGAAGATCTATGTACAAAAGCCCGATCATTTCCTGGCTGGATGCCACAAAGCTTCCCAGGTTGTAGCCTATTTTGGCCCCCGCCGCGATCCCTGCGCCCCCAGATACCAGCGCTCCAAGCCCGCCGCCTACAACACCGCCCGCGATTCCGCCGGCAATGGCCTTCCCCGTGGAAGGGGCCGATTGTATCGTGCTGGTGATGATAAATGAAAGCGGGTCGGTGGGCATTCCCCGCCCCAGCTTCTCGTTCGCTTCGCGTAGGGTGAGGATTTCTTTCCACAGCTCGTCCGCCTGCTCTTCCAGGCCGGCGCGCTTGTCGGCGCTCGATAAGGCTATCTGCCCGTGCAGGTTCTGGAGCTCAATACCTTTAAGCGACATTGGCGTAAGGTTCTTCGCTATCTGGATGGAATTGCGGATAGCCTCCATCCGGCTCTGCGGCAAAGCGTAGCGGTTCTCCCGATCTTCGGAGACACTTTGCCAGAGTGAATCGTAGTTTCCGAACACAAAGGCGGGATCAAGGCCAAGGTATTCCCCCAGCTCCCGCGACGAAATAATCTTGTAAATGTCGTCATTGTCGATCATCCCTTTCTCACGCATATCATAGAGAAAGTTGTATTCCCGCATGGAAGGCCCAAGGCCGGCGCCGGCCTCCATGTGATCCTGAAATTCAGTCCTCCGCCGTTCAGCCTCATTCCAGCTTTCAAACAGCTCAGCCGCTTTCTCCCCACGTGATTTGGTTTCATCGGCTTTAAAATTGGGAGATACTGCGGGAGCTCCGGAAGCCTGGGCCGTCTGTACGTCAACCTTGTATTCTTCCGGCCGCTCGGGAAGCCGCGGCCTAAAGATGTTTTTCTGCTGTAGTTCCTGGAATATGTCCGACATTACTTTCCCTGCCCTTGCTGCATGAAATAACGGGCCCAGATAACATCCTTCGGCAATCGGGCTTGGGGCTTGTCCCATAAATCCGACCATGGATCATTAGGCGGCGGCGTTCTTCTGTAATCTATTGTTAATTTTTCACCGGTAAGCGGGTTTCTCCCTTCCCGTACCGCTTTACTATAATCTTCAATGGTTCGCTCGTGGCGCTCTACTGTTTCCGTCCTTGTCAGCGGGCGTTCAATTTTCTTGTACTCTTCCCATGTCCCTGTTTTCGGGTTCTGCTTCATCACTATCTGGTTGGCCTCTTCGTCGTAGTCCATGTAGTACGTTCCGGCCTTGTCACCTACCTCGTCGCCTTCCTCCACTACAAAAAGGTTTTTCGGTATTACATCGCCTTTCCGCCTCATGGAAGGCATCCAGTGGGGCGTCAGGTTGGAAAGCTCAAGGCCAAGGGCGTCAGCGGTACTCTTGCGTTCCTCCTCCGTTACCTGTTCAACTGCTTCCTTCTGCGCGTCGTTCCGCCACACGTAAACCGGTTCGATGGACCCCAAAGAAAGCCGTTCCGGTTCGTGTTTTTTGAATACAATATCCTCGCCTTCTTCGGCCATCGCTTTATCGCTGAAGGCTTTGAGCTGCTTTATTTTATCGCCTTCTTCGCTCTCCGTATTCTTCCATTGGAGGACTTTGGTAATTTCCTGCCCGGTAAAGTCCCTCATCATTTGGCGGATAGTAGGGGCATCCCTTATTCCGTTAAAAAATATGCTCGTGAAAAAATCCACACACCTTTGCGCGTAAAGATCCCGCGCCCCAGGATCGTTTTTGTACAGCTTTTCAATGTCTTTATTATAAAACTCGTTGGGCTTCTTCTTGTCGCCCTCGGTTAAGTAGGTGTCAAATTTCCTGAACTTTTCAAAATCGGCTTTTAGTTCCGGGTTTATCTGGCCAAGTGCCGTCCCTACTTCGGTATAAAATTTCTGAAGCCATTCTGATTCTTCAGATTGCCATAATTGTAGGGTAACCGCGTCTTCACCGCCTTTTGAAGCAAAGAAAGCCTGCCGCTTAAAACTCAGAAATCCCCCTAACGCCTCTTTGAGCGAGTCGTATTTTGTAAGGATTGGGGTCCCGTCCGCCTGGTATCCGGTAATGACCGTTCCGTCCCCCTGGAACTGCGGCCGTATAAACATCTCAAGGTTGTAATCCGGCAGCAGGTCGTCTTTCTTTTTGCCCTGCTTAAGCGCCGCTTCCAGCTTTTTCCAGTCAAAATAGCCGGACCCCCTGTCCCTGTAGTCCTGGTTTGAGTTTGCAAACTGGGGGTTGTTCGGGTTGTAATACTTGTTCCACTCAGCGCCCCATACCTTCCCGTGATCGATTGCCTGTTGCAGTTCCCCGGAAATAACAAGCCTATCCATGTAGGCCTGCTGTTCCCGGAACTTCTCAAAATGTACCCCTTGTATCCTCTTCGTTTCCTTTTCAAGAAACGCCTTCTCCAGATCCTTCTGCCCGTCAAGCCAGGGCCGCTCTACCGGTGCGATAAGTTTTCCCTCCTTGTCATACACCTGCAGCTGGTTTGAGCCCATAAAGTCAAAACGTTTATTCACTTCGTCCATAGCGCCCTGCAGCTTATTTACATCTGTTATCTGCCCCAGGGTGTCAGTTACTACCTTTTCCCATACCGTCCGGCCGGCGCTGTGCCTGAGTTTATCTTCTTCCGCCGGATCTATCTGCTGCCTCGTTTTCGACAGATCTATGCGGTTGTATATCGCGTCCATGGTCAGTTTGGGGTCCCAGCCAGCATCAATATAACCCTGGATGTCGTTTTTTAAGCTCACCCCTTCCTGCTGTATCCGCCAGGCGTCTTCCTGTACCAACGTATAGTTGCGCGCCGCCTCCTGGGACTGAGTTCTCATTTGCTCTAGGCTTTTTTGATAATACGGGCTCGTATTCTTTATACCAGCATCCAGGTACCACTTGTCCGTGTAGTTCTGTATCTTTCCCATGTACTCGTCAAAGTTGCCGTTATATGGGTTATCCCTGACAAAATTCTGCAAGTCCGTAGCAAACCGCGCCTGGTTGTTCCGGAGTTCAAGATCATTCCGCTCTTTCAGTTCCTGCGTCCGCTGCTGAATAAACGGCGAAGCCGCCTGTGTCGCGGTGTTAAATACATCCATCAATGTTGCGTGCTGCATTATCTTGCCCCCGGTCCCTTAACCAGTCCGTAACCAGGTATACTCCATGAATTATTAGTGGGATTGAACCAGTACCCGTTCTTGTCCTGCTGCAATCCGAGGGATTGTCCCCATGCCAGAGATCCTGGGGTGTAGCTTGACGCTGGAGCATGTGTCATTGCGTTAGCATAAGCAGAATCGGGCGCCATTGATTCCCATTGCGCCTGATTATCCCATTTCAAAGAACTTCCAAAAGACTGTCCATTAGGTACCGCCGAAGGGAAACTTTGCTGCGTCGGCCATAACGACTGCATCCACGCCGGAGCAGCTTCTCCGCCCCCCGCCTGCCTCTGGTTTAACATATTCCCAAACTGGTACCCAAAGCTCGCACCCGAACCAGCCCCGCCAAATATCCCCGTCAGGTAGTTAAGCGTCTGGTTCCATGGATCCCTCAGATCGTCCAGAGCGTTCTCATATCCCTGCATCTCTAGCCCGTGCATATTCTTCGCGTACACATCCTGCAAAGACTTCGCCTCGCTCCGGTACCCCCCCGGCCCCCAGGACGCTATCTCCCGCCCAATATCATTAAACGAATTGGAATACTGCTGCGCCATATTCTGCATGGAAAGCGAATTCCCCCGCTCCTGCAAATCAAGCTGCCGGTTAAACTGCGCCTCGTTTACGTCAATACGCCGCTGCAGCGTGTCGCTCCCCTTT
>Ga0123357_10008564_pt1 | contig 12796 bp, 16 predicted proteins | sample TergutEmb28metaG_FD_89873 | JGI IMG/M metagenome (GOLD analysis project Ga0123357, IMG submission 89873) | Embiratermes neotenicus P4 segment gut microbial communities from Petit-Saut dam, French Guiana - Emb289 P4 | ecosystem: Host-associated > Arthropoda: Insects > Digestive system > Gut ... | reverse complement strand
TGGTCACCGCGGGAATCCTCCCCTTCAGGGAAAATTCCCACGGTAGAACCGGGAATCGAACCCGGGACCTCATGATTAGTAGTCAGAGACTCTGACCACTAGACCACGAGGCTGGTCACATAGCTTTAAATTTACAATAACGTTTCGGGCTTACAATGACAGTAAACATTCAGGATTTTGTTTGAGGCGGTAAATTTCATTGTTCACACACGAAAGTTGTCGGTAAATTCTTTACAATACTTGCCGTTGGCAATGGATATGGCGAACTTGGAAAGTTGTCAATTGTTTTTGTTATGAACGTTTCTTCGCCATCTTGCGGAAAGTGGAAAGTGTATGATATTCTTTGTCGCGGGAATATTGTTATATAGTATCTACATGACTTTTGCTATATTCCACCAACGCACAAACCGTATGAGCAAAATTATCTGTACTAATAATCTTAATTTCTTTTAACATTTCATTGTGGAGTGGGTACAGTGTTTAACGTGGACAGAGCCATGGATGCAGATTGTGCACTTTTATTTTCGCCTTGTTTTTGTCGGTAGGCGAAGTAGTAATTGATGAAGTATTATGAAATGTTAAACGTTGATACCTGTGGTCGCACAAGGATGTATAAGTGAAAGGTAAATTGGGGCGATTATTTTTTAATAGCAGTAAAAGGCAACGGATATTGGTGCTGTAAAAGTCTCTTACGTAGGTCATATTGTATAACTTTTGTTCATTAATCTTGATATTTTGACATGTTCTTTTGTAGGTGACCAGGGTATTAAGTAACAGACCCGAAATGTGATAATCCTGCGTGCAGGTGTTGTTCGCATAGATTTTTATTTCACTGAAACTTGTGTAAGTGTATGCCTGGCTGGTGGTCCATAGGGACCGAAACACATCAGAACAGCAATAAATGAGGCGCTGTTAACGCCCATACATCTGTACTTCGATGCCTTTCTATTCACAACATTGCAATTAAGGTACGTGGTGGATCATGAACCAAATTAAGGGTAGATTTTTTTAAGTTTGATGAAGCACTAGAAATGACTGCACGGCAAGTTTTCGTATCACTCACTGTGAAGCTGCAAAGGAATTTTTTTGGGTTTTTGATGGGATGTGTTTCCATGTGAAGAAGAAGGAAAACTTTATTGTATTTTAAACAACTTCAAATCTGCTCAGTACAGCATCTTGTAAGCAGCTAATCTGATGCCAAGAAGGCACTTCTGTTGGATGTGACTTATTATTTCAGTCATGGAGCTGCAGATATTGTGTATCAGTATATATGCGAAACAAATTTGAACCACAAGTTACTTGTTTTGGGATGACTTTGTGGTGGGATATAACATCCATTGATGAGGTGACATGCTGTTATATCCAGAAGACTTAAATCTTTATCAGCACCACTGTGGGTATCACTGTCTTGCATCTGGTATCTTACTAAATGTTATAATGATCTGGCGATACAAGTTGGTTCCTTCTGTTATGAGCTAGTCCCCACACACGTTCAAATGCTTAAAAGTCCTGTGAATTGATTTGCAGGATTCAACAAACTGCAGGAAGTTGAGGAAAAAATTGCTCCTGAAATAGATGTTGAACATTAAATGTGATTCAGAATGTTGATTGTGTAAGGACTGTTTAAATAATCCGAACCAGGAAAGCCTTCCACACATTTGTCAGAGAGGGTTCTTTTGAACAGGAAATAAGTAGGGTTATGACACACAGAGGGCTGTGGAACATCCTGTCAGTGGGTCATATCCCTCCATGTTATCATGTTAAATGTTTCAAGAAACTGGGTTATGTTTTCTAACTAACTAGTATAACTGAACACTGGTGCTAGAATCCAAAGGTTTAACATTAGGAATACCAAAGCCTGCACACAAGTTGACATGATTCTGAGCCAGTTTGCTGTCTCTATAAGGTTAGTTTTATTATTAACATTCTACCACATCTGTTTTCCAAGAGGTTTTCCTATCAGAATTGTGTATGAAATTCTTGTATCACCATCTGAGATTAATGTATAACATATCCCAGCCTCCTCCAATTTAGTGCCCTCCTAACAATTCCGTGTGAGGTTATAGTAAAAATATGTTAGGGAGGGAAATAGTTTTACGGTTAAAATGTTAAACTCTAAAATTACAGCTTCATTGTATTGTAACATGTTTTCTTAAGCCAGTGAAATTTAATATTTTTTTTTATATTCCTTTGTAGGAGAGAACTGTGGAGAGCAGATGGGCAGAATTGTCAAGTGTCCAAGGTTTATTTGGCAGTGTCGTCATTTCACTATTATCTGCATGTAGATCATGTTCTGAATTTAATACTGTGTTTCAGCTTTCATATAACCACAACTACCTTGGAGGGGAACTGATAGAAGTATGAAAAAATGAACAACAGCAAGCCAGGAGTTCAGATTATGGAAACAATATTACCCACCATTGAAGAGGAATCAGATGTGTGCATTGAAGAAAATGGCATAATTTCAAAGTGCGAAACAGAAGCTATTAAATATGAAACACTTGATGAGAATGGGTTCATTCACACACAAAATGGTTTTCTTGTCATGGCATCAGTTCCCCAGGTGAAAACAGAGACCTCTGAGAAAAGGTACTCTGCATACAGTAATAAATTGCATTCAAGAAAGCAGTACTCTTCAGCTACTATTGTTGGGGCTGGAGAAGTTGTTCCGGTATGTTATCAAGATGTTGGCTATTTTTCATTACTAATGTCCATCCATCATTAAGAGAACATTACATGACGTGGGTTTTGGGCTGTGACATTGTGTGTTTTGGTGGATAGGTATCAGTGGCTTTGGAGGAACCTGCTGCCTCTTCACAGTATGCCTTGTGGAGTAAAATTATATGGATGTAACAGTGGAAGGTGTGGGGTTTGGGCTGTGAATGAACAAAATTTTGTGTGGGTAGATGTCAAAGAGAAAAGTTACTTAGGAAGGAAAAAGGTGGACAACAGAGAAAAGTGTAGAGGAAGTAGAATAGGGAAACTAAAAACAATGATGATAAATAAAATTAAAAAAGGGAGATGGAGAGAAGAGGAGAGGAGTAGTGTGTAGTGGTTTTAAGGAGAACTGCAATCAAGTGACAGAGTCGTTGGGGAGAAATGTAGGGAGAATGCACACAGTGATGGGAATTTCTATGGGACAGTATGGAGTACATCCTTTCCTGTCTCATAACTTCTTAGCCCCTGGTGAGGCATTTCAGTGGCCTGTTGTAGCATGTGAAATATACATTTAAGTCTGCTGTAAACATGTGATTGTTCCTTGCACTTGCTTCTAACTAGCGTTATTGTTCTGTAGGGGATATTTGAGCCTGTGAGAGATGAAGTGCTGGAAAAGTGGAAACATATCCAAATGAGGAGAATCACAGTTTGTAGTCTTCTGATATTTTTATTGTGGTTATATCATGGCGTATTATCTGCATACAAAATTTAATAGTAAAGTCATAAGTCATGTTATACTTGAGACAGCTAAGCATAAATGGGACGGTTTCCTTTAAGTGGATCTTTGAGATATGGTTTATGAATATGCAAATTTGCGTTGAAGTTACACAGGGTAGGTTGCACTAGCAGAATTGTGTCATTATACTGTTTAACCCTTTGGTTCCATAGCAGTGGAATTGCTTCATGAACCAAATAGTCATTGTTTGCTGAAACATGATTGCATTGTGTTTGTGTGTGTGTGTATGTATGTGTTTGTGTGTGTGTGTGTGTGGGGTACTTCCTACGTACAATTCAGGACATATAATTGCCCTAATCTTGGAAGATCATTGGATTCAAATCAAATGGAATCCAGCTTCATTTATGTTTCTAGGATCATATGAGGTTCTTTATAAATTATCCTCAGACAAATTCAGGAAAGCATGAAGTGATGCAAAAGTATATAGCCTGCCTCAATTTTAACTAGCTACCTTCTAAACACAAGTAAAGTAGAATCGCTTTGATGGTGTGCTTGGTGTAAAGACAGCAGAATGCTGTTACACATCTGTGTGTTGCCATTTGAATGTTGAATTTGTGGCTGTCATTGTCCCTGCCACAGTATAAACTGTTTGTATTGACATTACAATCATGTTGTTGGCACATCATCATTTTTAGCAAAATGAAATGGAGGTGACAACAATACATGTTCTTGACCTGGAGGAAGCAAGTGATAACATGGAAGTGGCATATGATAATGCTGTGCAGGTGCCAGTGGCAGTGGAAACATTAGAGGTAACAGCTTCTGTTTTAATGTCTTCAATTTTGAGGGGAGAAGCAAGGGGTTTTTTTCCATTCTGTCACAACATTGTAAATCAAGTTGTGGTTTAGGATACAGGAGATGGCCTCCAGATGTGGTTTTGGACCTTTATGAGGTTAACTTACCAATTTCTGTTCATTTCTTACCAAGACTATGAGTGACAAAGTTATAATCCTTCAAGTGATAGAAAGATTCATTGCTCTTTACTACTGAACATGCAGTTGACTGGTTTAAGTCTGAGTGTCCTGTTGAGTCTAAAGATTTACTCTCTGTGGCATACTTAATGATTTCCTTCTTTATCGCAGTTGTATTTATGAGACCTGTTTTTCTTTTCACTAATATCAGCACTTTAATTTTTCTATTTCCCATAATTTTCATAAAATAAGAGCAAAATGCAATAAAATATTCAAGTAATTGCACACATGCTTCACTATGGACTAAAGTGGTGATGGTGTTAAAAGTGAAATGTTAGCTGGGAGTGATATTCTGCAGCAGATGCATGAAAGTTCATATTTTATATGCAGATGGCAGTTCGTGGGTGGCATTATGTATTGTTTGACATTGCGATTGTATGAAAGTTGAGGACTGCTTGTAACCCCAAAATGTTACTACTATAAGTCATCTTTAAACCTTTGCAAAAGGGATTAAAATTTCCAGTCATGTAGTGGAAGTTCATTTGTGGCAACAAAAATCTGACAAAAACATTTTTTCAGTGGTTATAATCCATCACTTATTATATTTGCTTTGCCTCATGGTAGTAACTTCATTAACATTCTTACATTTTGCATAGTACTGACTGAAAAGAAGTTGTTTCAGTTTGCAGGACTTCCCTCAGAATTGTCAGAAATGAGAAACCGACAGGGTTGTTTTAAAGTGGAATTAAAATCAGGTCACTTTTGTGTAATCTTAGTATACATATATTGAGAATGTAGTCTGGTAATGTAATATTTCAGGTGCCAGTTGAAACTTTGGTGACTGAGAATGATGAGATTCAGTCAATACACATTGGGGACTATGCGACAGTTGTCAGTCCAACAGACAGTACAGACAATGAAACTCAGGTAAATAGTCATTGCAGAAATATTGAGGTATTGTAATATTTGTTTGTGTTTCCTTCATGGCAGGAGGGCAGATTTCTGCTTCTACCTGGAAAACTTGTATGTTTGTTGTGTAAGGCTGTGTTTTTGGGTGTGTTTGCAAAACTGTGGAAAGTGACTATTAGCTTTGTCATGTCTGTCTGTCCATCAGCATGGAACAACACAGTTCCCAGTGGAAGGGTTGTCATGAAATTTTATGCTTCAGTATTTTTTAAAAATCTGTCAGGAAAATTCAAGTTTCATTGAAATCTGACAAGAATAATGGGTCCATAACATGAAGACCAATACACATTTTTTATCATATCATGCTCAGTTCTTCCTAGAATGAGAAATGTTTCAGATGAAAGTTGCAGAGAAAATCAAAACACAAATTTATATGTTCAGTAACTTTTTTTTTTGGTAATCATACCGTTAATGAGATAAAGTGGAAAAATATTGTAGAGCTGGACAGGCCACAGATGACAATACGGCACATGTGCTTCACATGCTGTATACCTAAGGCACAAACGCACTCTCAGAAGATGTAATACTTCTTACTTTTCCACTGCAACAGTGGTTGCACAAACGCACCTCAATGTTACATACCTTGCCTGTTTTGTTTAATATAACATACTGCTTCTACAATTTTTACGCTTGATGTCTAGAATGCTGGAGCTTCTTGTCCATATTCCAGGTTTGAAACATTGTACCTCATAGCACATTTGCTGTAGTGACTATCCTACAGGCTGCATGATGTGGCATTCAAATCCTGGCTGGTGTCAAAAATTTTTCTTTTCTCCAAAATGTTCAGACTGGCTTGGGGGCCCACCCAACTTTCTCTTCATTAGGTACTGCAGGCTCTCTGTCTGAGGTGTGAAGTGGTTAGAGTCTGAGGCTGAACACTGCAACTGGTGCCAAGGTTAAGTATGATCAGAACTTTGTATGCACTCCCTCTGTGTGCCTTCATGGCATGTACAGGGACATTACTACCTTTACCTTCTACTTCTTGCTGTATATCGGTGGCTGATGGTTCAGTTTGTTTTCTTTCTTGGCAGGAAGATCATCTTTTGCTTCTACATTCCTGTACAAGCCAGCTAGACTGCAGGCTTGAGAGATTTCACTTCATCTATTTCTTGGTGTATGTCTGTGGCTGATGTTTCTCTCAAGAGCTGACGTGTTAGGTACAATGACAAACACAAAATTATAATAATGCATTGAACACAAACAGAAGGAAAGGAAGATCTAAAGGATGAAAGTTCAGGATCAAGGCAGTTCAGAGAGTAGATTTCTCCATGTGAAGGATCGCCCTGTGTCACCACTAGACATATTGCAAGACACGTGGTGAAAATTTGAATGAAATATGCTAAATAAAGGTCATGTTACATTACACTGAAAGACTACACATTGCAATGTGTGTCATTATACAGTAGACAGCTGATGTAGACTGGAGAGTCCAAGCTATTGATGTGGACATGAACTTTTAAGTGCCTTATTTGTGTAGAATTGAATTGGAAGTGGTATTACCATTTATGAGTGTAGGTTTGAAAGGAATGTTAAAAAATGCCACTTTTGTGTTATTACATAAAATCACCATTCACTTCTTAATTGCTCAAAGTAAATTATCATGCCATGTTATCAATTTTTGGCGGAGAATTTGTTGCATGTCCATTAGGTCATTCCGTTATTGATCCAATCTGCAGTAATCACAGTCCCCATGTACTGTTGCAGAATTTCAAAGGGGGACTGGGTGTAGCCATTCTCCTGCAGTTCAAATCTGGTGCATTGGTACCAGGATTATGGAAGTATACCTTAACTCCATTAGCCATGTGACAAAGTTCATCCAGTCATTGACTTACATCTCATTTCATTCAAATATTTGTTTACTTGTCTGTGAACAGTTTAATGATGAATGGTTAATCAGGAGTTTATATCTAGCCTCAGTGCCATGTTGTTGAACTTCTGTGTTCCACAAATGTTAAACAGTTCCGTTAGCTAGCCAAACAACCACTGTTGATTTCTGAAGGTATTTTCTGCATGTTCAAGTACAGTAAGCCCTTGCCAAATGCAATTTTGTGTATATGCAGTTGAGAACATTTAATGGTACAGGAAAGAAGGAATGTACCAAAAGCTGGACAATTTCAGTACACAGATAAAGGTGGGCTGTCACTCACCTGCCAATGAAACTGACGGCCTGAACTATCCAAGCACTGTGTAAGTGTCTAATGTCAAAATATGTATGAATTTTAAGTGATGGTGGTTCTATAAGCAACTGCATCCACATAACCCTACATTTCTCATACAAAGTTTGTGCAATGTGGTTTTGCCCAACACAACCATGGTCGCTCCCTGTAACTCCCACATTGGATGACATCACTACATACCTTTCTGATTTCATTGCCATGTTTCTAGTGTTAATTTACCATTGTGAAACTGTGCTTCCTCTTTAAAATTGTTGACACACCCGCAAAACCTTGATGAACTAAAAATAAAGCAACATTTTATTTTGACTTCTCTTCCAGTCTGGTTCGGGTCTGGTTATAGCATCAGCGTACCCTCAACAGAACTGTTTTGTTACCGTCCAGGAAAATCAGGTTTTGTCTACCCCATCTGGTTGGAACAAGTCTCAGTTGCCAACTGTCACAAGAGTGGTACAACCAAAATATCCCATTGGTACACTGATGTCTATTAATTTTTGAAAGTAGTTTAAATTTGTGTTGAAGCTAAAGTTTCAAGCATGCATCTGCACACATTACTTAGCATGTGGTCAGTAAACATGGCTGACTTACTATTCTCACCTTAGTTTGTAACAGCAGTGTTTTTCCTCATTCTTCAAATCTTCTTACAAGTAATGTAGAAGAGCACTGTAAGCAACTGTATTTGTCAAAAAAGGACAAATAGTTTTGTAGCAAAGCAGTAGATCAAATAGTAGCAGCAACAGAAGTCTTGTATTAACCTTGGACTTCTCACATTCTGCATATTTACTGGCTAATGGCAAGTGTTTCTGTCTCAGTAAGGCCATTGGTTATTTGTTAAAAAATTGCTGTTATTGGCTAATATTAATTTAATTTTTACTACATAGTGAAGTCCTATAATGTGAAGCATGTATGTGTCTCTCACGGGTGTTAGGTAGCAAGGGACTGTGTAATTTCACTGTCCGTCCTGTTTGAATTTGGTTCTTGGAGGGGGACCAGGTATCAGGTCACCATATATATTTGTAACTGATGCAGGTATGACTGTCACTTTTCACTTATGAAGAGATTTGTATGTCTACTGTGAACAAACACAAACTTAACATGTAATGTCAGGACAATAGTAAAGGAGTGTCATGTTGTAACATAGTGTAGGGATAAGAACCTGGGGACCAGAGTTTTGATCACAGTAATGGTCATTGCTGAGCATTTATACTGTACTTTTAATAATGTATTTGTTCAATAGGTTCAAGAGATTTAGTACGGTTTGGGCGCAGTCGTATGATTGCAGACAAGCTCACCAATATTCCTGTGGCTGAGTTTAAAGCGCAACTCAGTGACACGTCTGACATAATGGGCAAGATGGATCTTGCTCCCACTACAAAGAAAATGATGAACTATCTCAGCACAAAGGGCTTTGGGAAACTGTTCTCATCTCCAGGTAACCCTTCGCTTGATTTGGGTAAATTTTGCACGCCATTCTTTGTTTTGTGGAAACTGTTATTTTGAAATCAGTAGTATCTTAAAGCCATTGACATTTGTGATCACAGAAGATGATAACATAAACCGTGGTGGAAAGGTGAACCCCACTGGAGTGCATGTATTTTCCATGTGTGTTTTTGATCCGTTTGAGATTAATTTATTAAAGGTGGAGTTATCCCTTTTCACGTCATGGTGGCATATTGATCAGTGGAGGTACAGTTCCAGTCATTGTTAAGCTTGGTACTTGGTGGAGGTGGGTAGTCAGCTTCCACCCCAGGGAGAAACCCCCCCATATCCCTTGAATAGGAGGCTGGGTGGACCACAGAGCTAGTCTGAACATTTTGGAGAAGAGAACACATGCTGGGAATTGAACTGTGGTGCCTCAGTCATCCAGCCTGTAACCTAATCATTATACCAACAGTGCTTTCCTAACTTCTGATATTTGTTTATTGCAGATACAAATCTATAGTTACAAAGTTGATCACTCTCTCCAGTGAGGTTATTTTTCCATGTATTGTAAATGATGATTGATATGATGTGGCATGGTGTGATATGATATGTGATATACTTTGAGAAACAAAATGGTTGTAAAGGGTGTATGTTTTGCAAATAAAGTCATTTGTCTGCAGTTGTGTTTGAACATAGACCCTGTCAAACAGAACAGCAAAGAACAAAAAGTCAAAGAAAAATAACAGAAATATCTGCTTCACTTGCACTTCTAACCTTACTAGTGCAGCACACATAACTTTTGAAACAGTTGTTAGATACCATGGCAATACTCCAACAAGGTTTATAACTTTGTTCTAGAGAAGTAAACTTCAAACTCCACTATATACCATCCTACAGAAGAAACATGACTATTACAGAGAAATGCAAGGGATACAGAAATGATGAAATTGAGTTTATATGGGTGATGTCATTTGAAATTTGTTTCTAAATGTGGGCTGAACCATTTTATCCCATTCACATTTTCACAGCTTATTTCTTTTAGAACCATTTTAACATTTTACTTTCCATTCCTGCCTGTCTACTACCTATCTTGAGATTTTCCAGTTTTGTGTTGGTCTTTTGTGTGTTATATGATCCATCACTTTTTTTTTTTTAATTTAATTATGCTGTCATTACTATTAGAATATTATGAGAGTGAGTAAAAGTTGTGAACTTGCATACTGAAGTTTGTCATTATATCATTTTCTTGTTTCATCTGTCCTTATTTTTCGTTAGGTCCATATGTTCTCTCTGGTACTTAATTTCTTTGTACTGTATTAGCAAATGTAACATTCGCTCTCATTAATCATTTGTGAAATAAACAGGTAAGAAGATGTGTTGTGCAGAGCTTCTACAGCTCTACACAAGACACCTCACCTTGAAGCAGGTCCCTGTAGAAGAGACATTTGATGATATGGTGTTGCTGCCTCTAGGCTATCAGCGTGAGGGTGAGTTTATAATGCAGATAGTGTCAGAGAATTTTGCAGCAGCAGGGTGAATGTAGCAGTATAGTGATTAGCATTGCTGCTTCATGTTTAGAGGATCTGTGGTTTGTATCATAAGATTGGCTATCTTGACATTTTTTTGTAATTTTCCTCCCTTGTTCTAGGGAGATCCTTTCATGATTTTGACATTGCTAACAGTTCATCATTCATAATCTGTTTTCCAGTGCTGTGTGACTGCATACAACTGATAAATAATCATTAAATAAACCTAAATGGACATGGTGTTATGTTGTTTATACTTGCACATTGTTCTATCAGCCCAAGGAACACCCTGCTTAGAAAATGAGAGTTCCTAATGCCTTGCTCAGTAATAATATCGTCCGAATTGAAAAATTGACAGAACTTGTAAAATTACTTGTGTGATTGTTTTTAGCTTTGGAAAATAATGTGCAGTAGTTTGTGTGTATATTTATATTTGCAGTGGATCCAACAAAAATCAAGCGCATCACACGTCGTAGAAGATATCCAGAAGCAGAGGAATATCAACGTAGACTCATCCAGGAACAAATGCAGCAAACATTTGACAGTCTAGTTGCTGAGAGCCAAAAGAACATGGAGGCTGTCTTTTTGGAGAATTCTGGTAATTGAGTATGTTTACTAATTTTTCATAATGGAACTCAAGGGTTTCAGAGCAGTGATATCAAAGCCCCCTGTTGGACACAGTAATGTTCACAGTTGCAGTCTTGTTTTGATGTAACAGTTAGCTGATCGAGTCATTTCAGTTATGGTAAAATAAATAAAGCTTTTGTAAGTGATAGTAAAAATTTGGAATTTTAAAAAATGGCTCTGCTCAAACAACTGACCACAGTAATGGGCCCATGTAGGTTAGAATGATGTTTCTAACACATTCACCATTTATGGACCAATTTGCAGGGCAGAAAAATCTTGCAGACCAAATATCCCATGGATGCTGTGAAATATATGTTGGGATAAGATAATTCCAGCCAAAAACTTGAAAGGACAGCAGTAGAAAAATTTTGTTACAGTACTGTCTAGCTCAGTTTTGGGCAGTAGTATGTGACGAAACAGAGCACTGTTAATTTATAATCTGCATGCATTTTTCCAGCAAATTTCCTGTTAACATTACTGTTTACAGTAATTTTATTTCTTTACTAACTGGAGGTGGAATGGCATAGTCAGTATGGTGACTAGGCTGTGCACTGGAAGGCAGAGGGATTGTGATTTGATTTCTAAAAGAGTCTAAGGGATTTGCCTTTGTGCAGATTTTCCACATGCTCTATTGGCGCCTCAGTCTCGTATTGGGCTGGTACATGGGGTTCTTCCCCAAGAATAAAGCAGGCAACATACAAACTTGACCACTCACCTCCAGGTAGTGCCGAAGTTCAGGGAGTATGTGGAGCCATACCTTTACTTCTTCATATGCCTTTGTGGCATGGAGATTAACTACGCTTTGGGGGGAATAGTATTTTTGTCATGTATTTGTACTGGAATATGCCAGTAAAGGTTATTTGTTGTGTCGTACAGTTTCAACAAGGAGTTCCATTTACAATTCATTAAGCCTACTGACAGATTTGCAGATTTTATGTTGTATATGTTATTCCAGGTTTGTTGATGCGAGTTTATATCGTAACAGTAAAATGCATTGAGGCCATGGTTTGGCATTCTGGACCTGTGTGTATACGTGGTCGGACAACTAAGTTGGCGAACTCACCACTGTGTGTTTGCTGTGGCAGCACTGGACAAAAGCCTTAGTATGGTTTGATTACGTTGACATATCAGCGTTTCACAGCTGTGTTGTTGATCTATGGCAGTCTCTTTCTGAGTGGCATCTATTACTGTCTGCATGTGTTTTGGTGTGCTGCCACAAGAATATCGGAGCTTGAATTAGAGCAGCGAACAAACATTAAATTTCTTGTTAAACTTGGAAAGAGTGGAAACGAAATCAGAGAGCTGTTAGTGCAAGTTTACGGGGATAATGCTATGAAGAAAACAGCAGTTTACAAGTGGGTGGAACGTTTTTCTGAGGGAAGAGAAAGTGTCACTGACGAATAGAGATCAGGACGGCCAGCAACAAGCAGAACTGAAGAAAACATTGCAAAAATTCGTCAAATTTTGTGTGAAAATCATCGGCTGACAGTCAGGAGCATAGCAGAGCAAGTGAACATCGACAGCAAAACAGTTACAAAAATCTTATATGAAGATCTCGACATGAGGAAGGTGTGTGCAGAAATGGTCCCAAAGGAGCTCACCAAAGAACCAAAGCAAAGAAGAGTCACATTTTGCCAAGACCTTTTGGAGAGGCAAGATGACATTTTGGGCCATGTCATCACAGGTGATGAAACATGGGTCTACCAATATGACCCT
>Ga0123357_10008562_pt1 | contig 12796 bp, 9 predicted proteins | sample TergutEmb28metaG_FD_89873 | JGI IMG/M metagenome (GOLD analysis project Ga0123357, IMG submission 89873) | Embiratermes neotenicus P4 segment gut microbial communities from Petit-Saut dam, French Guiana - Emb289 P4 | ecosystem: Host-associated > Arthropoda: Insects > Digestive system > Gut ... | reverse complement strand
ATGGAGACGGTCATCTGTTCGATGGAGGCGGCCATCGAAGTGGCAGCCTGGGACTGGCTTTCGCTGGAGGCGGCGATCTTATCGCTGGTGGCGCTCAACTCTTCGCTGGTGGAGGCAATTTCGTTGGCACTGCTACTGATGATGTCAATAATCTCGCGCAGCTTGGAAATGGTGACGGAAATGGCGTGCAGCGTGCTCGACGTGTCGCCGGGGCGCAAGTTGACCTTGACGCTGAGGTCGGCATTGCTGACATGCTGCATGATCGACTGGATGTAGCCCGGTTCGCCGCCGATCTGGCGGATTACCGCTCGCAGGATCATGGAACCGATGAGGATGCCGCACAGGATCCCAGCAATCACCAGCACGGTGGTGAGCGTGGAATACATATGGGAATGTGCGGAGGCAGCCTCGCCATCGGACATGCCGAGACTCACCTGATTTTGCGCATAATCGGCTACCATTTCGCGTAGCTGTTTTGATGAGTCGAGCACTTTCTCGTAGATCCCTCTATATTCGTCACGTGCACTTTTGAATTGCTCCTCATCCCTGGATGCAGCGGCTGCAGTCAGCTTTGGCAGGGTGTAGTCCAGTGGGGCGTTGACCTTGCGATATTCATCCAGGGAGGCGAGAAGCTTGCTGTATTGATCCTTGGTTGCCTGTGTTACCCGGGGGACGGAATCAATCTGCTTCATGGTTTCATCGAGACGCATCCAAGTCTGCTTGCGGATGTTGATGACCTCGTTGAGATTGTTAGCTGAATTGGAAGTGGCTGTATCCTCTTTGAACACCGACAGCGCCGCACTGCGGAGGACATAGATCTCTGTTTCGAGCGTACCGTAATTGGTGAGGTTAGGTATCCGGCGGTGCACAATGTCCGTAATGCTGGACGCCAGGTTGTTGGTGGAGTAGATAGACAGGCCACCAATGAGAGCGAGTAGGCCGATGAGCAGCCCAAAGCCGATCATCAACAGGGAGCGCAACGTAAGGTTTTTCATTTAGGGATCCCGTTCGTATTATCATGCGCGTGAAACGCGAAGGCGTTGGGCACATGAGGTGAATGTCACTCTTCGAGAGCGATACTCTACTAAGAGTGACAATAAAAAAATGAGAAATATTTCCTGGGGGTGTAGATTGTGAATTCCGTTTTTGTTGGGTTATTTGTTGATACGAATACATTGGCGACCGGGTATCCATAACAGGAGATGCTCCTACAAATGGATCCATCCGTAGCAGCAAACACGTCCCCGGCACCGGCGTCGTCATTGAAGCTGCGCCGCATCGCCCGTCTGCTCGCCGGGGTCGTTTTCGTGTTGATCCTGTATGCGGGGTTGGGGTTTATCGGCGTCCCATTGCTCGCGGAACATTACGCACCACGCTCTCTGAGCGACTTGCTTGGACGGGCGGTGTCGATTGAAAAGGCCGCTTTCAACCCGTTTACCCTGACAACCAAATTTCGCGGCCTAAAGGTCATGGAGGGTGCGGAAAACGATCATGGCAATGGTGCTACGGTAGCCTTGGCGTTTGACCAACTTATGGTCAATTTCGGAATCGCATCGCTTTGGCACGGTGGGCCGGTGGTGCAGGAGTTGGCGCTCAAGAACCCACATGTGCGGTTGGTGAGGCTTGCCGAAGGGCGTTACAACTGGTCGGATGTTTTCGACCGGTTCGCGGCACGGCCACAGACGGAGGGTAACCCCCTTCCGTTCTCGGTAGCCAATATTCATGTCGAGGGCGGAACTGTGGAGATGGAAGACCGCGTAACCAATGCTACGCACCACATATCCGGCCTGAGATTGGGAATTCCCGCAATTTCCCGCAAACTGCCGGTCATGGCCGATGTCTTTATCGAGCCGGATTTGTCGATGCTTTTTGACGAACGTCTGCTGGCTGTAAAGGGGCGGCTGGACATACTTCCGGATGGTTTTGAGGGGAGGCTCGAACAACTGGTGCTCAAGGATTTTGAACTACCGCCCTGGTTGGCTTATCTGCCTTTCGAGCCATCTTTCAAGCTCCCTTCCGGTTCGCTCGACCTTGACCTGCGCGTGCTGTTCAGCCAGCACGCGGATGAAGCGGCGAAGGTGTCGCTCCTGGGCGGTGCGCAGGTTAACCGGCTGGTGGTGCAGGATCGTGCGGGTAAGCCAATGCTGGCGGTTGCCGAATTGGAAGTCGAACTGGCAGATATCCAGCCGTTTTCCGGGCGCTACTATTTCAGCAAGTTACGCTTGCAGCGACCCGAACTCGATCTTGCCCGTGCACCTGATGGTAGTTTCAATTTGGAAAACCTGTTGCCCGCAAACCCGAAAAAACCTGCATCCAGTACGGCAAAGGCAGCAAAGGGGCAGGCTTCAAACCACACGGAAACGCCATTGGAGTTCAAGCTCTCTTCGGCGCGTATCCGCGATGGGCTGATACGCTACAGCGACCATGCCGTGGCTGGCGGTTTCAGTACCCGGTTGGAAGGCATCAGCCTCGATTTGCGCGATTTAGCCTCCAACAGCCAGATCCCTGCAGAAATCCGCCTTGATTACACGATGGCTTCAGGCGAAAGGATTAACCACGAGGATCGCTTGCGGCTGCAACCTTTCGAGTACGACGGCAACCTGACGGTAAAGGGTTTGCAGCCCGCGCTTTATGAACAGTATTACGGCTCTTTTCTGTCTGGTGGCGAAATCCGCCGGGGAAGTGTCGACGGGGTTTTCCGTTGCCGCGTGGCTTCGCAGAAAAAGGGCAATGAGAATGCGGAGAACGAATTGTCGGTTGAAGCCAAGATCGAACGGCTCGACCTTTCCGAGTTCGTGTTTGGGCTAAAAGGGCGTAAGGGCGAACTGCTCAGGCTTAAGAATTTCACCCTTACCGATGCCGAAATCCAACCGGGGTCGTATCAGGCGCGGATTGGGGAAATCAACGCGCAGGGCGTTGCGCTTGCTACGACCCGTTTTGCCGATGGCCGTTTCGATTTCATGGTCTTAGCGGGCAAACCAGCCCCAGCCGGGAAAAAGTCATCGCCTCCCTGGACATTTTCCTTGAACAAGGTTGCCATATCGGACTCGGCGCTGCGTTTTGAGGATCGCGCCACCGGTGGGCAACCGACGATGATAACGGCTGATGCCGTCGATTTGCAGTTGAGCGGCCTGACGACGGCGAAAGGGGCTGCACCTGCCAACCTTGCCTTGCGTGGGCAAATTGGTAAGGAAGGCCGCCTTGCGCTGAAAGGGACTTTTCTACCTGAGCCTTTCCGGACCGATCTAGAACTCGACCTGCAAAACTTCGCACTGCCCCCTGTGCAGCCTTATCTTTCGCAGCATGCCCAACTCGACATCAGGGCAGGGCGGTTGTCCACCAAGGGGCGGCTGGCTCTCAGGCGGCATCGTGAGGGGCTACGGGGCTCCATCGCCGGCGACATCGTGGTCAAGTATTTCGATTCTTTTGACCGGATCAATAACCAGGATTTCCTACATTGGAACGAATTTGCGGTACGTCAGGCCAAGGTTGAATTGGAGCCCTTCTCGTTTGCTATTGGTGAGGTTGCCGTCGACGGGCTGGTTTCCCGCCTAATCCTTGATGAAAAGGGGAGGCTCAACCTACGCGAAATCCAGCGTTCCCCGGAAGAACTGGCACAGGGCGACGATGCCGGGGGCAACGCAAAAAATACGGAAAATACGGAAAATACGGAAAATACGGAAAATACGGAAAGCGCGGAGAGCGCGGTTGCTATGCCGCCATCCTGGCCGCCCATGAAAGTGAGCCGCATCGCCGTTAGGAACAGCAACATCGCCTTTACGGATCACTTCATCCGCCCAAATTACAGCGCATCGCTAGCTAACCTTTCTGGCGAACTCACCGGCCTGTCCTCGGGTCAGGATGCGATGGCAAAGCTTGACCTGCAAGCTAAGATAGGCCGCGATGCCCCGGTGACGATCAAGGGCGAGTTCAACCCTTTCCGCCAGGATCAGCGGCTGAACATCGAAGCTGATGTCAAAGGCTTCGATTTGCCTGGCCTTTCAAGTTATTCGGGGCGCTATATCGGTTATGGCATTGCCCGGGGAAAACTTTCGGCCACCCTCAATTACCGGATTGAAGACCGCAAACTTTCGGCTGAAAACCACGTTTTCCTCGACCAGCTTACCTTCGGCGATGCCGTCGACAGCCCGGAGGCGACCAAATTGCCGGTTCGGCTGGCGGTGTCGCTGCTGAAGAACTCTCGCGGCGAAATCGATCTCAACCTGCCGATCGGCGGCACGCTCGACGATCCCCAGTTCAGTGTTTTCGGGTTGGTATTGCGTGCCTTTGGGAGCCTTATTGCTAAGGCGATTACCGCACCTTTTGCCCTGTTCGGGCGGGAAGAGCTTTCACACCTCGATTTCGACCCCGGTAGTTTCAATATTGGTACTACGCAGGAAGATGAACTGCGTGAGATTGCAAAATCGCTGGAAGACCGCCCGTCCTTGAAGCTCGACATTACTGGCCAAGGTAATATCCAGCGCGACGCCGAAGGTATCCGGCACAACAAATTGCGCAATATGGTCATGGCCGAAAAGCGCAGGATCATGGATAAAGGCGCCCCGACAGGTGGTGTCGATTTAGAGAGCGAGGAGTACGCCAAGTTGCTTGAGTCGGTGTACAAGCAGGCAAAAATCAAGAAACCGCGCAACTTCATCGGTTTGACAAAAAGCTTATCCGTTGGGGAAATGGAAAAACTGCTGTTGGAAAGCATCGATGTCGGGCAGGGAGATGTCGATGCGCTTGCCAGCCGACGTGAAACTGCCGTGCAACGCTGGTTGACCGACCAGGGGGGTATCCCTCCGGAACGCCTCTTCCGGCGTGCGTTGACCGATGAGGAAACCAAGGAGAACGGGCGCGAGGGTAATGGTGTGCGTTTTTCCCTGCGGTGAGGCCGGACGTGGATCTCGACACTGCTGGCGCGGCGCATGACGAACGTTTTATGCGGGAAGCTTTTGCGCTTGCGCGGGAGGCGGGCGCGATGGGCGAAGTACCCGTGGGGGCGGTTGTAGTGCGCGACGGCGAAATCGTCGGACGCGGCTATAACCGGCCCATCACCTCGCATGACCCCACGGCTCACGCCGAGATTGTTGCGCTGCGCGACGCGGCAACCCGCGCTGGCAACTACCGCTTGCCGGACTGCGAATTGTTCGTCACCCTGGAGCCGTGCGCAATGTGCACCGGAGCCATCTTCCATGCCCGCATCGCCCGTGTCGTTTTTGGGACGCGTGACCCGAAAACCGGCGTGGCAGGCAGCGTGCTCGACCTCTATGCCGAGTCCCGCCTGAACCACCATGCCGAAATCGTAAGCGGCGTGTTGGCTGGGGAATGTGGCGAGCTGCTTTCTTCCTTTTTTGCTGCACGGCGCACCCGCACGGTGCTGGCCTAAATGAAGCCCATGCGTATCCGGATCGACATTGCACGCCAAGAACTCGAACTTTTTTCCACAGACGGTACATGCATTCGCCGCTATCCCGTTTCTACGGCCAGAAATGGCGTGGGGGAGCGCAATGGCAGTGGTTGTACACCTCGCGGCCGCCATCGCATCCGGGGGCGGATTGGGGCTGGTATGCCGCTCGGAACGGTATTCCGTGGTCGCAGGCCAACCGGGGAAATCTGGACGCCCGAACTCGCGGCAGCCAACCCCGAACGTGACTGGATGCTCTCGCGCATCCTGTGGCTTTGCGGCGAAGAATCCGGTTTCAACCGCGGGGGTCAGTTCGACAGCATGCGGCGCTACATTTACATCCACGGAACCGGGGATGACCAACCAATGGGCAAGCCTGGTTCCCACGGCTGCATCCGCATGCGCAACCGCGACGTGATCGAACTTTTCGAGTTGGTTGGCGTCGGGACGCCGGTTGAGATTGTGGGTTGAGGGCAGGGAACAGGTGGTTCCGGCCATTGAATGAGCGGGGTGGAACCACCTTTTGGGGATTTAGTCCCCTGCCTTGATCATGATATCGGTACGGCGATTCTTCTGCCGTCCTTCTGGAGTGGAGTTATTTGCCATGGGTTTATCCGGCCCGTTACCCACGACAACGAACCGGGACGGATTAATACCGTAACGGGTCAGATATTTCGCAACTGCGTTGGCTCGTTGGTTGGAAAGCTCAATGTTTATATTCCTTGCTCCCTCGGAAGAAGTGTTTCCTTCGATTTGAACTACCGCGTTATCGACGATGTTCAATTGGTTGACAATGTCGTCCAATACCCCTTGCGCTGCAGATGGGTTCTTGAAGACTGCCGAGTTCACTTCAAACTCTATTGAAAGGCTGCGCGTCATGATTGCGTTCTTAGCTCGGGCAACTTGACGTTGTTCTTGGGTGAAAGTCGGCACTGCGAGCGTAGTACTACCGTATTGAGGTTCGAGCAGTTTCAACGCCGAAAGGTCGAAGATTTCTTCATAGTTTCCGACCTTTGCAGGTTCCCCGATTCTCTTCCAAATACCAAGCATGTCCTGGAAAACCTTAGGGCCTACACCATTGCGCTCCAGGGAAGATACGTTCTTTGCGTAATTGGCCAAAGCGGCGTCGTCTGCCATCGCCGCAATTTCGGAGTCAGACAGGCCATTCATCATTGGCATGCCGCGAACAGAATCAAACTTGGTCTTATAGAGCCGGTGCGCCTGGAATACGCCATCGGCGAAGCGTGATACCCATTCTTTGTTTTTCTCGTAGAAATCCTTCCGGAATACGATGACGTCGAGTATGAGGTTGGTCGCCTGCTTCGTTGTAACCAAGGTATGGGTATTGGCGTTCGGGTCATTGGCTTGATCAAGGAAGGGTTGCCAAGTGGCGGCGGCATCAGCTTTCCCTGCAAAGAACACCTTTGCAGCTTCGTCCGGAGTATTGACGAGTATCATGTTGCTGGTGATGTCACTCATTTCAGATGGTGTCAGGTTCGAGTTGTACAAGAACCAATACACTAGTGTTTGCGCTTCGGAAAAGCGCGGTGCCACGATTGTCTTACCTTTCAGATCCTCAACGGATTTGATTGACTTCTTGGCGATGATGCCATCGCCACCTGCACTGTTATTACAGAGGAACGGCACAACGACCTGCATATTTGCGCGGTCGAACTTATCCATAAGATAAGCGAGGCGATTCAAGGTATAACCCGCCGCTGTCACGTTGCCGCTGATCAATGCGTTACTGCTTTGCGCAGCGTCGTTGATAACGACTAGCTTCACGTTTAGACCAAGCTTGTCGAAAATTGAACCTTTTGCAGTGGTGACACCACCATTCGCATCAAAGATGGGTTTCCAACCAATCCATTCGTCGAGTGAGATGACCACTTGTTTGTTATTGTCGCGCTTGGTCACCTCAGGGCTAGGGGCTGATGGGGCAGGAGCCATCACAACGGCCTCTGGGTCACTCTTTCCCTTGATCGCATCAGTCACATTAGCAAAAATTTCCGGCTTAACGAACCATACCACTGCCCCTGCCAGTAAAGCGACCAGGACGAATATACAAAACCAGGCAAACTTGGTTAGCTTGGCTGTCCCTTTGTTTTGGTACTGCTCAAGAAGTGAAGACATCCAGAATCTCCTGTAGGCAAATTAGTTGCGAGGTTTTTTATTTGGGGCATCAACCAGTTCTACCCCAACAGGTGTCCCAGAGTGAATCAATTCACGTTTACGCTGTTGAAGATAAGACGAGGCATTGAGTTTGTTTGTAGCATCGATAACCTGAGTCATCCGCGAATTGGACGAAATCTCTTGCAGGGTAGCTGAACCCAGAGCATCTGCTTCTGCGGCTCGTGCGCCTTGTTTGGCTACCTCAAGAACCCGGACGTCGATCGATGTTCCCAAACTGTTCATCCGATCATTGACTTCCTTGATAGTTTGGTTCGTCCTCATTTTGTTGAGCTCCTCATGTTTCTCGGCCTCCAGCGCCCTGATGTTAGCTTCAACGCTCCCCAGCATCTTCTGAAGGCTGGTTTCGTGGGCTTTCATGGGCAGCAGTAGCGGTTCCTTTGCTTTCAGGTCGCTAGCATAACGCGAAAGCGTTTCCGCACATTCAGTTGCCATGCGTTCATCATCTGCGAGTATGAACTTGTCGACGTTCGATTTCGCTTCTTCAACTTGTGTTTGAAGGTCACCAATTTCTCTTTCTGTCAGTTGGCGTAAACCAGAAACTTTCTGAAATGTTTCAGCGATTTGTGCATGCTGTTTCCTCATCTCCGCGATTGCCTGAGTATAGGCCGCTTCCAAGCCTTCGATTGTTTGGATGCGCCGCTCCACAAATAGTGACGTAAATCCTTTGACAAGAAAACCCACTTTGCCAAGATTTCCAGACCACCAGAGAAGCGCGATAACTCCGACAACAGCTACTATGAAACTTGTTAACATTTAAACACCCTCCTTTTGTTCTTTGAGAAGAAATGATTCTAATTCTTTGATTTGCTCAATTTCATTAGATACCGCCACTTCGACATTACTGCCAGCCGTGCGGATATCAGCCAATTGTTGCTTAGCAGCCTCAATACTTTTCTCGGCGTTTTCTATGCTCGCTCTGAGATCGTCTGATTTCTGCTCCATTTCTTGCCTGGAGGACTGTAAATATCCAGCCAGTACCTCCTTACGAAGATTTGCATCTTTTTGCAAAGTCGTTGCAGAAATACTAGTTACGCTAAGGATACCAACCAGCGTCTCCTGTATAGTTCCCTTGGCCAAATCTTTGGGCAGCTTGTCAACGAGTTGACGTACTTTGTATATGTTATCCTCGGACTTCAACTCTTCAGCATGGTTGCTGCCCGCATAGATTGCTTCTACATCGTCGGTCCATTCACCCGACTGAGTGAAAGTGACCTTTTTGCGTGGCGGCGTAGATGGTGCATCATATCTTTTCTCAGGCGTACCTAGTGTGGATACGTCTGTCTCAAAACTAGGTGAAATATCGGTCGAGCCGATATCAAAAAAATTCTTCGGTTCTTCTTTCAAAAATAGATCTTTGAATTTGAATGCCATTTCAACTTCCTCCAGGTGTAAGGTTCAGAATACTACTGTTCCTTCGCAAGATTTCGGCTTCTTCATTATCGTGGGTAATGATGACCATCGTGCATTTCGTTTGTTCTTGGTGTTGAAGAAGAAGTCTCTGCATCTCTGTCCGCGTGACCTTATCGAGCGCACTTAACGGTTCATCCATCATGACTACGGGCGCTTTTACATAAAGAACTCTTGCAAGGGCGAGACGCTGTTTCATGCCCCCAGATAAATCACTTGGCATTTTATAAGCGTAATCATCGAGACCGACCTCTTTTAGGATTGCAAGTGCTTCCTGTTCATTCTCTTTGGTATGCCGCTGATCAAGGAATCTATGATGGACGAGGACGTTCTCTAAACAATTCATCCATGGAAATGAAGTATAAGTCTGATTCATCACCATAATTTCGCGTGACGGGTTTTTAATTTCTACCTGCACTTTACGAAGATTGGTTTCTTTGTTCTGATCATTCTCTCTATTACTTCCATTCACTGGATTGGTAAGAGGGGATATAAACGTCTCAAATATCACCTTACCGTCTGATGGGTTAAGCAATCCTGATGCAATTCGTATCAGCGTTGTCTTTCCAGAACCGGATTTCCCAATCAGTGGTGTTATCGAGTTATAAGGAAAGGTGTAGTTGAAATTATCAAATATAGTTTTACCATCAATATGGTACGAAATATTATTCAAATAAATCGCTGAAGAATTCATTCTATCCCTCCACTGATTTTAAATTTCCAAGGGAATAGTTTTTGAACAAAAATATTCCATCCTTTGTCAAATACAAAGCTAAATAATACTATTGCGAATAGTACAGCAAAAACCATATCTAATCTCCCCCGACTTTGTGCGATATTCATGATATGACCCAAACCATATCCAGCATTCACAATTTCAGCAACGATAACGTATGTCCAGCCAATACCATACATCATCCCCAATGAAGACAATAGTGAAGGCAACATTGCTGGCATGATAACTTTTGCCACGAGATCGAATTTACTGGCACCCAAGGTTAAGGCGGTTTCTATCAGGCTTTTTTCCACTTCGTTTACTTGAAGAAGAATTGTTGGTAGGAAATAAAATAATAAAGCAATGGTAATAAACGCAATCTTCATCGTTTCACCAATTCCGACCCACAGTATCAAGATAGGATACATTGCAGTTACTGGAATAAATCTGAACGAAGAAGTTAAAGGCTCTACCAAGTATCTTATTGGTTTATACAATATTATCGTTATTGCCACGGCCAAGCTAATAAACACAGCAACGAGTGTGGCGCAAGTGATACGCATCAACGAGTATTCAAACCCTCTCAATAAAGAACCATCGTTCAACATTGACGCATAGCTTTTCCAAACATCACTAAACGAAGGGAAAAACCTTGGATCAAACAACCCAATCCCTTGTCCGATAAACAGCAACAGAATGAATAAAGGTATTGCAATAAAGGATAGATATTTCGTCATTCCACTCCACTCTCGCTTATTCATACTCGTTTCTCCCTCCAATCCGAAAGTGAAAACCAACGATGTTCCAGCATCCCTATAAACAAGAGTCCAGCAGGTAGAACTGTTTTTTTCATTGACTTCCTTTTACTCCATTGTCATTTTTTAAAAAACGCGGATATAGGATTCTACATGAGTGACGTATCAACACAAGACAGAAATTATAGGCGGAACCGATTCATCAGATACTTGCAGGTTCAGTGCCGCTAACCTCAACCGCTCTGTCCGGAATCGTGGGTGTATATCCTCTTTCGCATCCATCTTCCAAATCGCCAATCATGCGCCCCGGTGGGTTCCATTACATCACTCGATGGATGGATGCCAGTGCGAAAAATATGTGCATCCGGAATCACCCCTGTAACAATTCGATTCATTGATATTGGCTGAAATAATTATTCTCCAATCTGTCGTTGGCGGCAGGTCGGATGCACCTTCACCCTGCCAGTTTTTCTACTGCTTCACGGATGCGGGCGGGTTCGTCGAGCTTGAGGATGCGTTGCATCCTTGAGGTAATCTCGGCAAGGTCGGCACGTAGGATTTGTTGTTTGATTTCGAGGATACGGGCGGGGTGCATCGAAAAACTGCGTAACCCCATACCGAGCAGCAGTAGGGTATAGGTGGAGCTGCCAGCCATTTCACCACAGACGGAAACAGGTATCTCGGCGCGCTGCGCTGCCTGGATGGTGCCAGAAATGAGTTTCAATACGGCAGGATGAAGCGGGTCGTAAAGGCGCACGACCGCTTCGTTCCCACGGTCAACCGCCAGGGTATACTGGATGAGGTCATTGGTTCCGATGGAAAGAAAGCCGAGGCGGCGGATGAACATGTTCAGGGCTAGTGCTGCGGCGGGGACTTCCACCATACCGCCGATAGGTATTTTTTCGTCGAATTTGATTTTTTCTTCACGCAGTTCTTCTTTTGCTTTTTCGATGAGGGTCAGTGTCTGTTCGATTTCATCGGCGTGCACCAGCATCGGGATCATGATCCGGAGCTTGCCGTGTGCCGAGGAGCGCAACAGGGCGCGCAATTGGGTGAGGAACATCTTTGGTTCGGCCAGCGAATAGCGTACCGCACGCAGGCCAAGGGCAGGGTTGGGTTCGTCCTGAGTGCTCCCGACAAGCATTTTGTCCGCACCGATGTCGAAGGTACGCGCCGAGACGGGTCTGCCGGAAGCTGCTTTGAGTATGGAACGGTAGGTTTCGTATTGTTCGTCTTCGTCGGGCAGGGTGTCGCGATCGATGAAGAGAAATTCGGTACGGAGCAGGCCTACGCCATCAGCGTTGGTTTCTTTGACCTGAGCCATATCCTGCGGGCCGCTGACGTTGGCCAATAGCTGAATGACTTCGCCATCAAGGGTAGTCGCTGGGGTGTCGCGCAGGCGCTTGAGCTTGGATCGCTCCAGTTCCAGTGCTGCGCGGCGCAGTTGGTATTCTTCGACGACGGATTCGTCGGGGTCGATGATGGCAATGCCACGCGTGCCGTCGACGATGATAAGTTCGTTGGCTCGTAGCAGGTCCCGGATGTGGCGTAGCCCCACAACCGCCGGAATACCCAGGTTACGGGCTACGATGGCCGTATGGCTCGTCGGGCCTCCAACGTCCGTAATGAATCCCGCGATGTGATCCTTGAAACCGATGGTGTCCGCCGGGGATAGGTCATGGGCGACAATAACGGTTCCAAGCCCGTCTTTGCGCCTTTGGGGGAGCGGGCCAGGGTCGCCAAGCAGCGTCTTGACCAACCGTTCGACAACCTGCACGACATCGGCCTTGCGTTCGCGCAGGTAAGGGTCTTCGATCTGGCGGAACTGTTCCACCACCGATTCCATCTGCTGCACCAGCGCCCATTCGGCGTTGTAGTGATGTTCCTTGATTTTGTTGCGTGCTGCTTCGATCAATACAGGGTCTTCCAGCATCATGCGCTGCAGGTCGATGAATGCGCCTACCTCGCTATGCGGCTGGGCGGTTGTGGCTACGGTTTTTAGCCCGAGCAGTTCTCCGTCTACGGAAGCAACGGCGTTATCGAAGCGTTCAAGTTCGGCTTCAAGATGGCGCGGCGCAATTTTGTAGTGATTGACTTCGAGCAGTGCGTGCGAAACCAGGTGCGCATGGCCAATGGCGATGCCTTGGGAAACAGGTAAGCCATGTACGGCGAAACTCATCGCAGCACTCTCCTCATACTATGTCATTCTTCTTCGCCAAAGCGGTCGGCGATCAACTCAACGATGCGTGCCATTGCTTCGTCGGCATCTTTGCCTACGGTTTCGATGGTAAGCGTAGTGCCCCGGGTGGCGGCAAGCAT
>Ga0123357_10008561_pt1 | contig 12798 bp, 11 predicted proteins | sample TergutEmb28metaG_FD_89873 | JGI IMG/M metagenome (GOLD analysis project Ga0123357, IMG submission 89873) | Embiratermes neotenicus P4 segment gut microbial communities from Petit-Saut dam, French Guiana - Emb289 P4 | ecosystem: Host-associated > Arthropoda: Insects > Digestive system > Gut ... | reverse complement strand
TTCCCACCAAACAGCGGTTTACAAGGTGCTTTACTTGTGTCCGAGAGAGGACTTGAACCTCCATGCCCTTTAACGGGCACTAGCACCTCAAGCTAGCGCGTCTACCTATTCCGCCACCCGGACAATGCCCCACCACGATACCATCGCAGATGCCGGCATGACGAACTGCCGGTTCGTCAGTGGAAGATCAGGCGTTTCAATCCTCGCAAGGTCCCGTTGACTACCAGTACTCCGGCGACCAACAGCACCACCGTGCCGATGCGATCCCAGCGCACGCCGGCATCGTCGACGAAGACGGCCTTGACGGTTTGCGCCTTCTCGGCAGCCGTCTCCTTGACGTGCTGAAGTGTGCGCTGCTTGATGATGCTGGGGTGCACCTCGGACGACAGCCCGCGTACGCTGTCCGTCAACTGGTCGCGTGCGGCCTTGATCTCGGCCCGAATCTGGTCTGGTGTTTTGCTCATGCTGTCCTCCTCACGGATAGACAATAGCTTAGCGCGGTCGGGTAGTCTTGATCAGTGCTGCCTTATCGGTGGCTCGCGGACGTAGTCCAATGGTTAGGGCCTCAGCCTTCCAAGCTGAAGATGCGGGTTCGATTCCCGTCGTCCGCTCGCGGATTCAATATAGACAAGGAGCATCCAGTGCCGAGCACAGTAGAGCGTTTGAGCCCAAGCCACGTGAAGGTGACCATGACCGTGCCTTTCGACGACCTGCAACCAGCGATCGACAAGGCCTACAAGGATATCGCCCGCAGCGTCAACCTGCCCGGTTTCCGCAAGGGGCACGTGCCAGCGTCCCTGATCGACCAGCGCTACGGGCGCGGGGCCGTGCTGCAAGAGGCGATCAACGCCCAACTGCCCGACCTTTACAACGCCGCCGTCGACGAGAACAAGTTGACGCCGCTGGGCCAGCCCGAGATCGACATCGTCAAGCTGGAGGACGGCGAGGTCATCGAGTTGACGGCCGAGGTGGACGTCCGCCCCGACTTCGAACTGCCGGATGTCGGCGACCTTTCCGTCACCGTCGACCCCTCGACTATCGACGACGCGGCGGTCAACGAGCGCCTCGACCTTTTGCGTCAGCGTTTCGCCACCTACAACGACCTCGATCGCCCCGCTGCGGATGGCGATGTCGTCGGCATCGATCTGGCGGCCAGCCAGGGCGGCGTCGATCTGCCGGAGGCCAGCGCGCCGGCCATGACGTACATCGTCGGTTCAGGCGGCCTGGTGGACGGCCTCGACAAGGCAGTCACCGGCCTCACGGTGGGTCAAGCCAAGAAGTTCTCGACCAAACTGGTGGGCGGCGAGCACGCCGGCGAGAAGGCGGACGTCACCGTCACCGTCAACAAGGTGCAAGAGCGGGTACTACCGCGTGTCGACGACGATTTCGCCCAACTCGTCAGCGAGTACGACACGGCTGGCGAGATGCTCGACGGGCTGCGTGACGGTCTGGAGCGCATGGCTCGGGTCGGTCAGGCCAACCAGGCTCGTGACAAGGTTCTGGACGCTCTGGTCGAGCGCACCGACTTCGAGTTGCCGCCGAAGGTGTTGGAGGCTGAGCTAGCCGCACGCCGTCAAGACATCGAGGACCAGTTGGCCGGCGCGGGGCTCAGCGTCGAACGCTACCTCCAGGAAATCGGCGACGACACGATCACCACGCCGGACCAGTTTTGGGACGACCTGTCCGACCGTACCGAAAAGAACCTGCGGGCCCGCCTGATTCTCGACAAGCTGTCGGAGGACGCCACGGACATCACCGTCACGCAAGAGGACCTCACCGAGTTCATCGTCGCCAAGGCCCAGGACGACGGTGTGACGCCCGATCAGGAGGCCCAACACATGATGGAGCACAACCATCTGGCCGAGTGGATGGGTGAGATCAGGCGTGGCAAGGCGCTGACGCAGGTGGTGGGCCAGGTGAGCGTGAAGGACACGGACGGGCGCAAGGTCGACATCTCGCGCATCCGCCCCGACGGCACGCTCGGTGAGATGACGACGGCAGAGGCCGAACCAACCGCCACCACCAAGGCCGCCAAGCCGGCTAAGGCCAAGAAGAAGGCCTGATGGGGCAAACCTCCGAGAGCGAGACGACGGGCCTGGGCGGGTTGCCGAGGTTCGTCGTCATCATGCTTGGCGTGGCGGCCACACTGGCTGTCTTGCTGCTTCTGCACCAGTTCTCCAGCGTCGTCGGCCCCGTCTTTTTGGCTATCAACCTGGTGATCGCGGCCTACCCGATCCACACCTGGCTACACAGCAAAGGCACCCCTGGCTGGCTGTCGGCAACGGTCATGCTGTTAGCCGTCACGGTGCTGCTGCTGGCCGTGGTGGCCGGCTTGGTGTGGGCCGTCTCGGCGATGGTCGCCGAGTTGCCCAAGTACTCCGGGCAGTGGTCGCTGCTTTACGGCGGTGTCATGGCGTGGCTTTCCCACTTCGGAATCAACACCACCGGCATGAGCGACATCATGCAGCAGATCAGCCCCAGCTCGGTTGTCGGGTTGCTGTCGACGGCTTTCAACTACGGCACCGCGATCACCGGCGTGGTGGTCACCGTAGTCTTGACGTTGATCTTTTTGGCGATGGACACGCCGTCGCTGCGGGCACGCCTGCGGGCGCCATCCGACGGCTACCCGCAACTGGCCCAGTCGATGAATCATTTCGGCAGCAGCGTGCGGGCCTACTGGGTGGCTACGACGGTGTTCGGCGCGGTCGTCGCCGCACTGGACGGGGTGGCCTTGGCCATCATGGGCGTACCGCTGCCGGTCGTCTGGGCGGTGTTGGCCTTCCTGACGAACTACATTCCCAACATCGGCTTTTTCATCGGTCTCATCCCGCCGGTGCTGCTGGCGCTGCTGGGCAGCGGTTGGCAGCTCGCCATCCTGGTCGTGGTTGTCTACTTCGCGCTGAATATCATCATCCAAACGGTGATCCAGCCGCGCATCGTGGGCGTGACGGTTGGCGTCAGGCCGACGGTGTCGTTCATCTCGCTGCTGCTGTGGGGCACGGTTCTGGGGCCGCTGGGCACGCTGATCGCCCTGCCCATGACGTTATTGTTGAAGGCGCTATTCGTCGACGCCGATCCCAAGGCGTCTTGGGTGCATGCGATCATCGCCATGGACGCCGAGAAGAAACCCAAGCCCTAATGGGTGCCAACAGCGAAAACTGGGCGTCGCGGGCTGTTTTTGTCAGTGCCGGCGGGTAGGTTTTTATCCGTGAACGAAAACATACGTAACGACGCGGGCGATAAGCCGGGCCCGAACATCCTGGCCGACAGCGTCTACCAATCGCTGCTGCGGAATCGCATCATTTTCCTGGGCTCGGAGGTCGAGGACACCAACGCCAACGCTATCTGCGCGCAGATGCTGCTGCTGAACGCCGAGGATCACGACAAGGACATCTACCTGTACATCAATTCGCCGGGCGGGTCCATCGACGCCGGCATGGCCATCTACGACACCATGCAGTGGATCAGCAACGACGTCGCTACCGTGGCGATGGGTCTGGCGGCATCGATGGGGCAGTTTTTGTTGTCGGCGGGCGCCAAGGGCAAGCGGTTCGCGTTGCCGCACGCCCGCATACTGATGCACCAGCCGTCCGGCGGCTTGGGCGGCACGGCCACCGACATCCGCATCCAGGCCGAGCAGAGCCTGCACATCAAGAAGACGATGGCCGAGTTGATCGCCCAGCACACTGGTCAGACGGTCGAACAGATCGAGGCCGATTCCGACCGTGACCGCTGGTTCACCGCCCAGGAAGCCCTCGACTATGGCTTCATCGACCACGTCTTCGCGCGCGCCGCCGAAATCAAGACAGGGGGTCCCAACAAATGATCAACCCGAGCATGGAGTATTACATCCCGCAATGGGAAGAGCGCACCAGCTACGGCGTGCGCCGCGTCGATCCGTACACCAAGCTGTTCGAGGACCGCATCATCTTTCTCGGCACGCCGATCAACGACGACATCGCCAATGCCGTCATGGCCCAGTTGCTGTGTCTGCAGTCGATGGACGCCGAACGGCAGATCGACATCTACATCAACTCGCCCGGCGGGTCGTTCACGGCCCTGACGGCGATCTACGACACGATGCGCTACATCAAGCCGGACATCCAAACCACTTGCCTGGGGCAGGCGGCGTCGGCGGCGGCCGTGCTTTTGGCGGCCGGCACCAAGGGCAAGCGCCTGGCACTGCCGAATTCGCGCATCCTGATCCACCAGCCGGCGATCAGCGAGGGCACTTACGGCCAGTCGTCCGACCTGGAGATTCAGGCGAAAGAGATCATGCGCATCCGCACCTTGATGGAACAGATGATCGCGGACAACACGGGCCAGTCGATCGACAAGGTCAGCAAGGACGTCGAACGCGACAAGTATTTGACGGCTCAAGAGGCCATCGAGTACGGCCTGATCGACGAGATATTGCCGAGTTTGAAGGGTGTCGGTTAGCGGGCACCCACACCTTCAATCGCCGGTCGAAACTTGGCGACACGGGGGCACGATGGGGCCACGCTGGACGGCACGACAGGAATGGTCGGGCAAGATGGGCAAGGCGAAGACGGAAAGGAGCATCGCATGGCACGCTTAGGTGAGTCCGGTGACGTGTTCAAGTGCTCTTTCTGCGGCAAGAGCCAAAAGCAGGTCCGCAAGCTGATTGCCGGTCCGGGCGTCTACATCTGCACCGAATGCATCGACTTGTGCAACGAGATCATCGATGAGGAGCTGAACGCCAAGCGGACTGTCGAAGACGCCTCGAAGCTGCCCAAACCGATGCAGATACACGACTTTTTGGACGAGTACATCATCGGGCAGGACGCCGCCAAAAAGGCGCTGGCGGTGGCCGTCTACAACCATTACAAGCGCGTTCAGGCCGCCCAAAACCCGCAGCGCAAGTCGCTGGGTGAGGACGTCGAGCTGGCGAAGTCGAACATCTTGCTGATCGGCCCGACTGGCTGCGGCAAGACCTACATGGCCCAGACGCTGGCCCGCATGCTCAATGTGCCGTTCGCCATGGCCGACGCCACGGCCTTGACCGAGGCCGGCTATGTGGGCGAGGACGTCGAGAACATTCTGCTCAAGCTGATCCAGGCGGCCGACTACGACATCGCCAAAGCCCAGACCGGCATCATCTACATCGACGAGATCGACAAGCTGGCCCGTCGGTCCGAGAACCCCTCGCTGACCAGGGACGTCTCGGGCGAGGGCGTGCAGCAAGCACTGCTGAAGATTCTCGAGGGCACAACGGCGTCGGTGCCGCCGCAGGGCGGGCGGAAGCATCCCCACCAGGAGTTCTTGCAGATCGACACCTCCAACGTCTTGTTCATCGTCGGGGGCGCGTTCGCCGGGCTGGACGAGATCATCAAGGCTCGGGTTGGCAAGCGCCGCGTCGGTTTCGCCACAGGTGAGGCAGACGCCCAGGTGGTGCTGGACACCTTTTCTCTGGTGCGCCCCGAGGATCTGCATGCCTTCGGCATGATCCCTGAGTTCATCGGGCGTCTGCCCGTCATCGCCACCGTGCCGGGCCTGGACGAGGTGGCGCTGCGGCGCATTCTGGTCGAGCCGAAGAATGCCATCGTCAAGCAGTTCAAGCGTCTGTTCGAGCTGGACGGTGTGCAGTTGGACGTGACGGATGAGGCTGTGGCGGTCGTCGCAGCCAAGGCCATGGAACGCGGCACCGGGGCACGCGGGTTGCGGGCCATTCTGGAAGAGACTCTGTTGGACGTCATGTACGAGGTGCCCGACCGTGCGGAAATCACCAAGGTTGTGGTGACCGCGCAGGCCGTCCGGGGTGAGGCACCGCCGACGTATGTCCTTGGTGGCGTCCTGCAAGAGATGGATGCCCTGGCGTCCTGAGCGAGACATGCCCCCCAGTAGGCTTGGGCTATGCGCAAAGCCAAAATTGTCTGTACCCTGGGACCGGCCACCGACTCGGTCGAGATGTTATCGGACCTTATCAAAGCGGGAATGGACGTCGCCCGCATCAACATGAGTCACGGCACTCACGACGAGCATGCCGGTCAGCTCGATCGGCTACGTCAAGCCTCGGCGGCAACCGGTAAGTCCGTCACCGTCTTCGCCGATCTGCAGGGACCCAAAATCAGGCTCGGCACCTTTGCCGGGCCTGTCACGCTGAAGAACGGGCAACGCTTCACCATCACCACCGACGACGTCCAAGGCGACGCCAACCGGGCCTCCACGACGCTGAAAAGCCTGACGGACGATGTGCGCCCCGGCGACGCCATCCTGATCGACGACGGCAACCTGACCCTCGAAGCCGTCGAGGTGACTGGCACCGACGTCGTCTGCGAGGTGGTGGCCGGCGGACCCGTCAGCGACCATAAGGGCATCAATCTGCCGGGCGTGCCAGTCAGCGTGCCCGCGCTGAGCGAAAAGGACGCCGACGATCTGCGCTGGGCACTGAGCCAGCCCGTCGATCTGGTGGCGCTGTCGTTCGTCCGCAGCGCCCACGACATCGTGCCGGTGCATGCCATCATGAGTGAGGCCGGTGTGCGCTTGCCGGTCATCGCCAAGATCGAAAAGCCCCAGGCCGTGCAAGCCCTGGACGAGATTGTCGACGCCTTCGACGCCATCATGGTGGCCCGCGGCGATCTGGGTGTCGAAATGCCTTTCGAGGACGTGCCGCTCGTGCAGAAGCGCATCATCACGACGGCCCGAACCTGGGCCAAGCCGGTCATCGTGGCCACCCAGATGCTCGATTCCATGATCGACTCGCCGCGCCCGACAAGGGCGGAGGCGTCAGATGTGGCCAACGCCGTCATGGATGGCGCCGATGCCGTGATGCTGTCGGGCGAAACCAGCGTGGGGCAGTACCCGGTGCAGGCCGTCCAGGCGATGGACCGCATCGTCTCGGCCATCGAAGCCGACGGCACAGACGCCATCACGAAGATCGAATGGGACCCCCGCACCACGTCCGGGGTCGTCGCCTGGGGTGCGGCCCGCATGGCCCGCAAGCTGAATGTCGAGACCATTGTGGCCTTCTCCTACTACGGCGACACCGCCCGTCGCGTCGCTCGGCTGCGACCCGGCACGCCGATCGTCTGCTTCACGCCACTGGAATCGACGCGGCGACAGCTCGGCCTGGTTTGGGGGTTGACGACGTTCGTGTCCAAAGAGCACGAGATCGAAGCGATGCTGCGCGAAATGGACGCTACTTTGTCGCGTCAGGGCGTCGCCAAAGTGGGGGATCGCGTGGTGGTCGTGTACGGCAAGCCGCTCGGCAAGCCGGCCCACACCAACACGGTGTATGTCCACGCGATTGGCCAACGCGACGAGATCTGAGGCCTGGGGCGGGGGGCGGTGCCATGGGTCGCAGGGTCTTTGTCTAGAGTGATTGGTGCCAGCTTCTCAAAAGCTGGCGTTCATCTGAATACCCCGATGTAAGGCTAGACATGACCATCTCGGACAGGCCAACAATCAGACGATTCAGCACCCGCAAGGCTGGGTTGGTTCTCGCATTCGCCGGGTTGGTGTTAGTGCTCACGGGGTGCGGCGCCAGCGGGGGCGAGGTCGGGGTAGAGGCTGGCGGCGAGGCCAGCCTGCACACCCCGGATCTGTCGGTCGTCAGCTACTTCGGCGGCGCCATCAGTGGCCGCGCGCTGCTGGCGCTGGGGTTTGTCGTCTGCCTGGCCGGGCTGATCTTCGGCTTGGTGACCTTCCTGCGGCTGCGTAACCTGCCCGTCCACAAGTCGATGCGCGAGGTCTCGGAACTGATCTGGGAGACCTGCAAGACCTACCTTCAGCAGCAGGGCAAATTCCTGCTTGGCCTGTGGGCGGCCATCGCCGTCGTGACGTTTGTTTACTACGCCGTCCTGGTGCGGTTCGGCATCGGCAAAGTGCTGGTCATCCTGCTGTTCAGCATCATCGGCATGGCCGGCAGCTACGGCGTGGCGTGGTACGGCATCCGGCTCAACACGTTCGCCAACTCGCGGACGGCCTTCGCGTCGCTGAGGGGAAAGCCGTACCCCGGCCACGCCATCCCGATGCAGTCCGGCATGAGCGTGGGCATGGTGCTGATCAGCATCGAGTTGACGCTGATGCTGTTCATTCTGCTGGTGCTGCCGGGTGACATCGCCGGGTCGTGCTTCATCGGGTTCGCCATCGGCGAGTCGCTCGGTGCGTCCGCGCTGCGCATCGCCGGAGGCATATTCACAAAGATCGCCGACATCGGCTCGGACCTGATGAAGATCGTCTTCCATGTGAAGGAGGACGACGCCCGTAACCCCGGCGTCATCGCCGACTGCACGGGCGACAACGCCGGCGACTCGGTCGGCCCGTCCGCCGACGGGTTCGAAACCTACGGCGTCACCGGCGTGGCATTGATCACCTTCATACTGCTGGCGGTGCCACACACTACCCACCAGGTCATGCTGCTGGTTTGGATATTCGCCATCCGCGTCATGATGATTGTGGCGTCGTTCATCTCGTATTCGATCAACTGGGCCATCACCAAGTCGAAATACGAGAAGGCCGATATTATGGATTACGAGGCGCCGCTGACCACCCTGGTGTGGATCACATCGGCGATCTGTATCGTGGTGACGTTCCTGACGTCGCTGGCGCTGATCCAGGGCCTGGGTTCGGGCATGTGGTGGAAGCTGTCGCTGATCATCAGTTGTGGCACTATCGCCGGCGCGTTGATCCCAGAGCTGGTCAAGGCGTTCACGTCGACCAACTCCAAGCACGTCAAAGAGGTCGTCGTCTCGGCGAAGGAGGGCGGGCCGTCGCTGGACATCCTTTCCGGTGTCGTCTCGGGCAACTTCTCCGGCTATTGGATCGGCATCACGATCACGGGCCTGATGGGGTTGGCTTTCCTCGTCAGCAACCTGTTCCCGACTGGCTCGGCGGCCGTCATGGCGGCCCCGGCCGTCTTTGCGTTCGGTTTGGTGGCTTTCGGCTTCCTGGGCATGGGCCCCGTCACCATCGCCGTCGACTCGTACGGCCCAGTCACCGACAACGCCCAGTCGGTCTACGAGCTGTCGCAGATTGAAGACATCGACGGCATCGCTGACGAGATCAAGGCCGATTTCGGTTTCGACGTCGATTGGGAGCACGGCAAACGGTTCCTGGAGAACAACGACGGCGCTGGCAACACCTTCAAGGCCACCGCCAAGCCGGTACTGATCGGCACGGCCGTCGTCGGCGCCACGACGATGATTTTCTCCATCATCATGAGTCTCACGAACAAGCTGACCGACACCGCCGCCGTGGCCAACCTGTCGCTGCTGCACGCGCCGTTCTTCCTGGGCTTGCTGCTGGGCGGCGCCATGATCTATTGGTTCTCCGGCGCCTCGATGCAGGCCGTCACGACGGGCGCCTACCGGGCGGTCGAATACATCAAGGGCAACATTCACCTGGACGGTACTGCCAAAGCTTCCACCAAGGACTCCAAGCGTGTCGTCCAGATCTGCACCCAATACGCCCAAAAGGGCATGATCAACATCTTCTGCGCTGTGTTCTTCGCCACGCTGGCGTTCGCCTTCGTCGAGCCGTTCCTGTTCATCGGCTATTTGCTAGGCATCGCCGTGTTCGGCCTGTTCCAGGCCATCTACATGGCCAACGCGGGTGGAGCCTGGGACAACGCCAAGAAGATTGTCGAGACCGACCTGGAGGCCGTTGGCACAAGGTTGCACGAGGCGTCGGTGGTGGGCGACACGGTGGGCGACCCGTTCAAGGACACCAGCTCGGTGTCGCTGAACCCGATCATCAAGTTCTCGACGCTGTTCGGCGTGCTGGCCGTGTCGCTGGCCGTCTCCATCGGCACTGGCACCGCGCTGACGTATGTGCTGGCCGGCGTGTTCTTCGCCGTCTCGGCCGTCTTCGTGTGGCGCAGCTTCTACAGCATGCGCATCGGGCTTGGCCTGTCGGACGTCGTCGACGAACTGGACGAGGACGAGCAGGAGGACGTCGGGTTCGCGCGGCTGCCGTCAAGCTAGGTCGAGTAGCTGGAGAACGTCACTGGGTTGCACCTGGGTGGTCTGTTCTGGGACGACGGCCAGCCCGTCCGCCATCGCCAGCGACCCGACGTAGTGCGATGCCGACCCGCCCGGGGTCGCGGGACGCGCCTGCAGGTGCCCCTGGGCATTCTCGGTCAAAGCCACCGGCATGTACTGCCGGCGTCCGGCGGGGCTGTCCCACGGCTGGGAGGCGGTACACCAGCGCTGGGCGTCGGGCGTCTGTCCGAGCATAGCCAGCAGAACCGGACGCACGAACACCGCCCACGACACCGCGACGCTGACGGGGTTGCCCGGCAGCGCGATGACCGGTGTGCCGCCCCAATGGCCGTAGCCTTGCGGTTTTCCGGGCTGCATGGCGACGTGCACGAAGTGCCCGCCCGCCTCGCTGAGCACGTCCCGGGCGACGTCGCGGTCGCCGACCGAGGCCCCACCCGTCAGGACGATCAGATCGGCGCTGGCGACCTCGTCCAGCACGGCTTTCAAGGCCGAGGCGTCATCGCGTCCATGGGTCAGGGTCGTGGCGCACCCGACCGCAGTCACGGCTGCCTCCAGAAACGGGCCGTTGGAGTCCGGTAACCGCCCTGGGCCGATGCCGGCACCGGTCGGTGTGACTTCGTCCCCGGTCACAATGATCGCAACCCGCGGCCGTCCTGCCACCGGCAATTCCGTCGACCCGGCGGCGGCCGCCGCAGCCAGATGACGCGCCGCCAGCAGGGTGCCCTTGGCTATCAATGTGTCGCCGGGTCGACGATCCTCGCCCGCCAGGCGAATATGCTGCCCCAGGCGAGGCGGGGCGGTGAAGCGCACGAGACCGTCGGCCTCTTGGCAGTCCTCAATCGGGACGACCGCATCGGCCCCCGTGGGCAGGGGAGCCCCCGTCATGATCTTGAGGGCGGTGCCGGGGGCCAGCGGTGTCGGCAGGCTGCCGGCGAAGACGGCACCGACCACGGGCAGCGGACTGCCGTCGGCGACCCGCACCGCAAAGCCGTCCATCGCAGAATTCGTGAACGGCGGGATGGCCAACTGGGCGCTGACATCGGTTGCCAGCACCCGGGTGAGACACTGACGGACCGGCACGATTTCGGTCACCACGGCGGGCGTCACGAGATCGCAGAGCCGTTGCAGGTATTCGTCTGTCGTGAGCTTGGTGCGCACACCAGAGTTGGCGTTTTTAACCATAGGTATCATGATAACGTCCACTTGTCTTGAGCGAGAGGAGGACACCGATGCGTGACCGCCGCGATATGCCCGGTTGGGAGTTGTCTGTGAAATACGACAACCCCGACGGTGCTCATCGGGTGCCTGGACCAGCCGATTCTGTGGTCCCGGCGCCAGACGACACTTTGACCATAACGTCGGCGACACCGACACCGGTTGGCCAGTCAATCACCATTGACAAGGTATTTTGGTCGTTTGTGCCGACCACTTGGGTGATCGAAACGGGGGTTTCACCGGGCGAATCGGTCGATGTTCGATTCGAATCATCCAGTGGCGAAAAGTCTAGTTTTTCTGGTGTTTTTCTAGTAGATTAGTATCAACAACAAAACAACGTTAGGTAGTTTTCATGACAGCACGGCCGGTGACTTCGGTATTCGACGGTACGACGGGTGGTAGTGACCGTAGTGGACGAAGGACCCACATCATTCAGCTTTTGCGCGACGCTAAGACGCCTTTGTCGGCTGCTGAAGTGGCGGACGCCGTCGGCATACACGTCAACACAGCCCGTTTCCACCTGGAGTCGCTGGTCGACGTCGGCCTGGCCACTCGCGAAAGCGAAACCCGCGTCGAACCGGGCCGTCGTCGTATCTTGTACTCCGGCACTCTGCCCAACCAGACCCACGAGCGCGCTCAAGGATACCGGCTGCTGTCGCAGTTTCTCGTGGCCAAGATCGCCAGCAGCCACCCCGAAATGGGTCCTGACATGTACGAGGTCGGTAGCCAGTGGGGCAAGTACCTGACCACCCGCCCCGACCCTTCCGATGTCTTCACATCCGAGCAGTTGGATCAAAAGCTGGTCGAAAAGCTGGACGCCCTCTGGTTCGCGCCAGAGTTGGTGCACGGGCCGAAGCCCTACCTTGTGCTGCACAACTGCCCGTTTTATGATTCCGCCAGCCGGTCGCCGTCCGTCGTCTGCCAGCTCCACGTCGGCATGCTGAACGGATCCCTGGAGGAGTTGCGCTCGTCGCATCGCGTCGTCGAAATCGCCCCCAGAGAGCGTCCGCATCTCTGCCGGGCTCTGCTGGGGCCGAGGTCCAACGACGACAACACCGCAGTGCCCATGGTGCTGCCTACCGAAGCGCAGCATGCCATGGACATCGAGGCGGTCGAGGAATCCCCAGACGAGGTTAACGCCTGGGCATCCCTCGATTCGATCCGCTAGACGCGCGTGCCCTTGCGCGCGTAGGGAATCACATAGGCGATCACCGTGATCACCAAGAAAACGACGTAGCCGATCATTAGCCACTCCAGCACGGGCAGGAAGTGACCAGTCTTCTGGTCTGCGGTGACGACGTTCTGGGAGTAGTTGAACAGCCACGGCATCAAAGCTCCGCCGTAGGCGCCGAAGGCCGAGACGATGCCGAGTGCCGCCGACGTCTTACGGACGTTGTCGATGCCGGCCGACTTGTGCCGGGCGTCCTCCTGGCCAGCCCGGTAGGCGAAGATCGTCGGTATCATGCGATACATCGATCCGTTGCCGATGCCTGTCGCCGTGAAGATCACGAGGAAGCAAATCAAGAAGACCCAGAAGTTCGGGGTGGAGCCGCGCAGAACGGTCCAGACCAGCAGCGTGCCGATGGCCATAACCAGGAAGGCGCCAACGGTGACGTAGGCG
>Ga0123357_10008560_pt1 | contig 12798 bp, 8 predicted proteins | sample TergutEmb28metaG_FD_89873 | JGI IMG/M metagenome (GOLD analysis project Ga0123357, IMG submission 89873) | Embiratermes neotenicus P4 segment gut microbial communities from Petit-Saut dam, French Guiana - Emb289 P4 | ecosystem: Host-associated > Arthropoda: Insects > Digestive system > Gut ... | reverse complement strand
GTCCCTTTGCTCTCTCGGTCATTGAACAAAAAGAGAAAACAGCAAAACATTCCCGAGGGGTCAAGTGCGGTTATCATACAACGAATTCTTTCCCCGGCAACAAGCGAAGCAGCGGAGCTCGCTCAAGACTTAAACGTTAAGTTTATTTTTCAAGTTTCAAGTGATGAAGATGTAAAAGAGAAGCCCATCTTTGCGCCAAATGATGCTTTGCGCGGGTGCCTTCAGTCTGCAATGCTTTCCGCTGCAGTACGTGTAGTCCAGCATCCAGGCCAAGCAAGGGAATTATTGGAAACCTGGGATGCTAGTTCTGTAATAATACCCAACGGAGTGGTAGTACCACATCAGGAACCTAGCGAACAAAAGAAATTTATTCTATGGTCAGGACGTTGTGCTCCCGTAAAGCGCCCTTGGCTTTTTCTAAATCTTGCTCGGCTTTTTCCGCAGGAAAAGTTTGTAATGGCTTTGCTGCCAGACGCACAATCTCCAGGGCTCTATGAGGCGATTGTTGATGATGCGCGTTTTCTTAATAACCTTGAGATTGTTTGTGCCAATTTTTGTGATATACAACATTACTTCGATCAATCAAAAATTTTGGTCTCTACCTCACTTTACGAAGGCTTTCCTAATACTTTTTTGCAAGCCATGGCGGCTGCTACGCCGATTTTTTCTTTAGCTGTTGATCCAGCGCCTTTAGGCATTGACCAAGAAGCTTATTGTTGGGCGCAAGCTGACCTTCATATTCTTTCGCAACAACTTCAGAAGGTGCTAGACAATAAGCGAGTTTGGACAGCAATGAGCCAAGCAAGTTTTCTTTGTGCAGCAAGTAAGTTTGATATATCAACAATCGCAACGCAGTATAAAGAGCTATTTCTTTCGCTAATGATCTAGTAATAGATTAGGCGTCCTCTTGTCAGATTCATTATTTTGATGCTGTTTGATTTCTATTAGTACAAATAGTAATGCAAATGGAAATACCAGAAAAGCCGGATACGCGTAACGATAAGCCTGCGCAACACTAAAAAATAGCAAGAAACCAAATCGAAAAAATAGAGGAATAAATATCAGAGCTATATGCGGTCTTCCTCTAATCCAAGCATAGTAAACTAATATGAAAAATAATATTATGTAAATACCACCTCTCCATAGCAATATCTGCACAATGGTAATTTTTTCAGATGCAACTAAAATAGTTTTGGCAACATTAGTTAAAGAATTGCTTTCGCTACGCGCGATAAATACAGGGAAATAATTATGGAGTGAACTCTGAATGCCAAAAATATAGGGGACATTGTATGAAGTAGGATCCGCTCCTTGAAAAACTGCCCATTGCGTTTCAGAAATATCAAAGAAATTACGCGCCGCAATAATTGGATTGCTCACTAATGCTTTTACCGATTCTTCGTATGCCTTTAGCCCAGCTTTTTGAAACTGAGGCACAGTAGCCTCCAGTACAGATTTGGCATCTTTTGAATTGGTGTAAACATTGGGCACAACATAAGAATCCCAGTAGTAGGCTCTAAAATCAGATTTCCATTCATTTTTTGGGACATTTTGGGTAAAGAACTTTTCGGCTTCGTTTGACATTGAACCATCGTAATAGAATATCGAACCGACAGCATGCAGAATTGCCGCATATTTCCCGGGGACATAGGGCTCAACTTTCAGAGCCGGAAAGACGATAAATTGGGTAAATGTAATCAAAAGTAATGTTATGACAGATGAAGCAAGAATAACTCTCTTGCGAAAATAGAAAATGATTAGTATCGCAATCGTGGGGATGACCGCAACAAATCCTTCGTTTCTAAAAAAACAAGTAAAAAACAATGCAGCTATGAGAACAAAACTTTTAAATAACGGCAAGTCCTTTTCTGAATTGCTGATGATCTCCGCCAGGATGAACATCAATGCAAGCATCGCTACAGCAAATACAATATCTTTTAGCATGGTTGCTGTGTTAATGCCATTGTTAGGCATGAGCCCGACAAAAAATGCCATCAGATAAATATACTTACGAGGTAACCCTTTATTAAAGAAGAATACTGCTATGCTCGCCCAGAGCATAGCCTGCACAAATGTCTGGAGCAAAACGACAAGAAATGGAGAGTTGACGAAGGTCCTGCAGAATCCAATCAGCAATGCATACATTGCCGGATGTTCACTTACTATCGGTGATCTACCAATAATGGTTGACTGCCACCATGAAAAAACACCATCCCACATAGTGTTAACAGGGAAACAGGCAATTAACCAAAAAGAGTAGCAGGTTGTAATGATAATAAAGACAACCACCCATAATTTTGCACGCGTATTTCGTAAAGGACTTATTGTTGCTATTTTTATTTTCGCCTGCCATTTTTCAAAAATTAGCAACAGGCAAAGTGATAGCATGAACCAAAAAACACAAAAAAGTAAAATGTAACAAATTGTAACGAAAGTAAAATTAATTGGTACGGTATTGGTGACGATCTGATTATAGGTGCTTGCAAATGTAGCGTACAATATGAGCAAAGCTAGAATAAATCTTTTAGGTTTTGTAGGAATTAATTTTTTATAATCTTTCCTGACTGCAAAAGGAATAACCTTATAGCAGGCATAACTAACTGTCAACAATAATGCTAGCTTAGAAATGGTATCCATTCGGACGTAAGAGGAGCTGAAGAGTGCTGCACCAATTGTGATTCCTAGCGCTATATCACAAATTTTAGTGAACCGATTTCGCAAAAGCACTATCGCCGATACTGTGACATAAATAAGGACAAAAGAAACAAACAGTCCTAAATAGGAAGATCCAATTATTTTGTCAATGCCATATATGTTCGCGCCCATAAACAAAATGCTAAAACATAGCGCAACTAATAATTTAATGTAACCATGTTTCAGTTTTTCGCCCAAAGCGTTTTCCATAGTTTAATCAGCCCCAATTAACGATGATTACTTTTTGAAGATTATCTCCCAGCATGTTGCCAGAAAGTCATCGACCACCCTTCATAGTATACCAGCTGCCGACTCATAGTCTGGTACTGAGCGTGCGGTAAGCCCCGTGAAAGTCCGGGTTCATTTGCTCGCTCTGGATTGCCTTTCGCGAAGCGCTTTTTCGAATACTCCAAGAAAAGCATCCTTTTGCTTGTCGAGTGTGCGATCTTTAGCAAAGGCAAGAGAGTTTGTCCGATAAGTGTCAATTGTCCCGACGTTCATTTGGGCCATATGGTCGAATGCCTTTGCCCAAAGCCTCGGTGTCATGTTTGGGACAAGCTCACCATTCTTTGCAGAGCGGATGACGCCGGCGATTCCCGGTAAATCGGATCCCAAGACGGCAAGTCCTGCTGTCATGTAAGTGAATATTTTTGAGGTTGAGGCATATCGCTCGTTATTATCGTTCCCTTGTAGTGCGACAACTCCCACATCATACTGTGCAGCTTCCTGCACGATGCTGCCAGCAGGGCATGGATCCTTTATTACCACTCTATCGGTCACATTCAATTCCTGAGCCCATAAAAATGGAGCGTCACCTAAAAGATTTTTCCCTTGGAAAGTTAGCGTAAAGGCTTCTGTGGAATAAGAGACAGCTTGCAATAGCTCCTTTATTGGTCGATCAAACATCAATGAACCGAAGAAAAGAAATTTAAGCGGTTTCGTTGTTTTGCTGGGAGCATTAACGGTATAGTTAGGCATATTATCACGTACGACAGGGGGGTTAGCGAGGATTGTCGGAACGTATTCATTTTGGTAATACTGCGCGTATGAGTCGGCAGCAGTGATAAAACCGGATAGTTGATTAATTATGTCGCGCTCTCCCTTTAGCATTTTTCTCTGAATTCTTTTACCCCAATAGGGATATTCTGGAACGAGGTCAACAGTTTCATAGATAACAGGGATATGTGCAAGCTGTGCCGCTGCCATGGTTGAGGGGAGGCTGAGATAATCAATTACCCAGAAGGCATCAACAGTTTGTACAAGCGCCTGAAGCTCCTGCTGCCGCAGTGGACTTATAGAAAGAATATTTGGTCCGTTGCGCAATCTTGATACAAACTGGTGAGTTTTATTGTGGATAATGCGAGCTATTCGGTTGGCGTGTTGCCTGGGCTCAACGGGGGTCTTTGTTCGGGGAGTGACTGATGCTGGCACTTGTACAGACATAGCCTGTTTTGTGCTTGTAAGCAGTATTATTTTAGCTCCCTGGTCTTCAAGAAGATTTATCTCATCTAGCAATCGTGAATAATGCGATAGAGCATATTCAAAAACTAGACAGATAGTTTTCCCATATAGGACGCCCTGGCTAACCATTGTCGATAACCGCCTGATAGGTTTGTGCGAGCGCAGCAAGGTAATTGCCTTTTTGATAGCGCTTGCGCACAAGTTCTTGACCTAATCGTCCCCGTTCAAGACGTAGAGCATCGTTTTCAAGTATTTGATGGATAGCTGTAGCAAGAGCAGAGCTATCACCAAAGGGGACTTCGATGCCACAGTGGGGGGCATCAATGATGTCAGGTAGGGCCGTGTCAGAGAAAACAATAACTGGTCTACCAACAGCCATCGCCTCAATAGCCATAAGTCCGAACGCTTCTGCTAGCGAGGGCATTAGGAAAAGATCACAAGCATTATAAAGCTCAAATAACTCTGTTCTTGAGTTTGTCCAGGGCAGCTGCACAATTTGGAATTTCTTATAAAACCGTTGGGGAAGTTTGCGATCTCCGACGGTTAGCAATGCAACAGACTGTTGAACTTTATCTGGCAATAAATCAAGCGCTTCAATAATATAATCTACGCCTTTGACAGCGATGTTGTCACTGCGAAAAAATATTACCTTTTTTGTTGGCAAGATATGATATGTTGTTTTCGAAGCAGATGGTTTATTGCTGCTAAGCACAGAGGCAGTATCAATTCCAAAAGGTATCAGTATGGGTGTTTTTAGATTTTGACCAATAGGGCTTTTTTGTGTGAGATCTTTCATCCAAGAGGATGCGACAATTGGTTGCGCCGCTATTTTTAGTGAATTTGCATACTTTATCGTCCAATGAATGTGTGCAGTGTCTTTTTGTAGGGAGAACGCATAGTCCAAATGAGGGCACTTTATGCAGCCATTTTTCCAACCGATGCATTGCTGAGGCTGTATGCAATGTCCAGTGAAAAACCAGGGATCATGAATGGTCCAAACACAAGGTTTTTGATGTGTTATCCATGCGAAGTCAAAAAGAGATATGACCTGATTATGCCAGAGGTGGTAGTGGATTACATCAGCATTCTGAAAGGCGGGAGTCTCTACAATCTGTTTTGCCCAAGGGAAGAACAGATTATTTGCACCCACTTCTTGCTCAAGCTTGCGTAAAGCATCCCTCATGGCCCTGCCATGTCTGCCCAGCAGCTCAATCACAGCAGGGTTGCTACTTATTTTGTCGAGCACCATTTGTCGTCCGGAGATGTTAAAGGGCGCAAGATCGTTTATTAAGTCATAGCCATTAAAGGCACAGCCTGCAATATCAGTATTAGTAATATGAAGTACATTTATGCTCACGAGGGATTTCGATTTCTTTTCCAGGATATGATTTTTAGGATCAATGGGAGTACTCCTAAGGTGCGCGTCAAAGATATGATGATTTCTTTCCTGCGGCCTGCACGAATCCTTCTTACTAGTGATTTTAAATCGGGAACCTTCGTTGTTGCGGCAAGGTGAGATTCAGGGGCATAATTTAAGCATTCGACCTGGTATTGCTTTATTAATTCTTGGGCATGGAGAAGAAGGTCATCGGTCTTCATGGCGCAAGAACACCATCCTATCTCTTTTAGCTTGACTCTCATATTAGTTAATCATTTTATTATCATAGCATGAAATATTTATACCCCAACTTATAACAAATTGCGCAGAGTGAGATGCGTCAGAGTGCGCTGAAAGTAAAGCAAGTTATAATAGAGAGAACTTGTTAAGATTCAAGAAAGGAATGTGCGCTAATGGAATTGAACGGAAAAGTATTGCTGATAACCGGAGGAACGGGCTCCTTTGGTAATGCAGTGCTGGATCGCTATCTGGATACTCCCATTAAAGAGATAAGGATTTTTTCACGTGACGAAAAAAAGCAGGATGACATGCGTCACAAGTTGTTGGCCACGGAACCGGGGCTCGTTGAAAAGCTGAAATTTTATATCGGCGACACAAGAGATAAAGCCTCAGTCGAGAACGTCATGCCAGGGGTTGATTATGTTTTTCACGCCGCCGCACTTAAGCAGGTGCCATCGTGTGAATTTTTCCCTTTAGAGGCGGTAAAAACTAATATCCTTGGGACAGAGAACGTATTGAATGCGGCAATAGCAAGCCAGGTAAAAAAAGTTATTTGTTTGTCTACGGATAAAGCCGCGTACCCTATTAATGCCATGGGCATCTCAAAAGCCATGATGGAGAAAGTAGCCATTGGAAAATCTCGTACTGCCGATCCAGCACAGACGACGATTTGTGTGACACGATACGGAAATGTTTTGTGCTCGCGCGGGTCTGTTGTACCATTGTTCATGAAACAAATTAGAGCAAAACAGCCAATTACGGTGACTGACCCACATATGACGCGTTTTATCATGAGCCTTGCTGAGGCAGTATCATTAGTTGGTTTTGCATTCGACAATGCATTAAGTGGTGATTTACTGGTGCAAAAAGCCCCGGCGTGCACTATCGAGGTTCTAGCCCAAGCCGTGTGTAAAATTTTCAATGTTTCTTGCAATATGAAGGTTATCGGAATTCGCCATGGTGAAAAGCGCTATGAAACGCTATTGACAAAAGAAGAGCATGTGCGAGCGCAGGATATTGGGAATTACTTTCGTGCGTCAGTCGATGCTCGCGATCTAAATTATGATAATTATATTGACTCCGGTGTATATGAACCTACGGCTTTCGCGGAATTCAATTCAAATAACACCGAGCAACTTAATGTTGATCAGGTAGTTGAAAAACTCTTAGAACTCCCTGAGGTTCAAGGAGCCTTGCTGGGCAAAAAAATTATTTGATTAATCTTGTACTGATGCTACGGCGGTAGAAAGGAATCTCCTGTCAAAAGCCATAGCAAGCATGAAAGGGATTGTTAGCACATAGGGAAAGCCATAGCGCCAGTATCCGTTTACAGGAGAAATCAAGCAAACAGAAAAAACGGCCACGAGTGGCAAAAATGCCAATATGGTCCGTCTACTGCGAAACTTATTGACTAAAACAATCGCAGCACCCATACCCAAATATAACCAGAATCCGAGCGCATATAAAACATAGCCAAGAAAATTGCGTATACCAAATAGGTTATCAGCTAGGTTTGTATATGGTGGAATGTGCACTGTATTGAGTCCCCAAATCATGATCTTTGGATAGGGTAGTATGCCAAACCCATAAAGAGTACCCCCATTCAGTAGACTCCAATATTCCGTTGTTCCTTCCAGCGATGCTTTAATGTAGGTGCCTGGAAAACGTAGACCCAATTTGAACCAATTGGTAAGAAAAGTTCCAGTTTTCTCTGAAATAAAATCTTCACTGGTAATATTTTTTATAGGATCGGCGCTGTTGGGCTGGTAAGTATCACCTACCTGAACAATCGATGATTTTGGAAAAACATCTGCTATGAAACGTTTTTCATTTGGAGTGAGTTGTGATTGGTGCTCATCTACAACCAGAGCAATTTGCTGTAACGGAACAGAAAATGCTTCTCTTTTCGGACCGGGTTCAGCAATTGTATTGAAATAGCTACTAATTGCAAATGCGCAGATAATACTCACAATGACGCAGATAACTGTTTGCTTTCTGCGTGCAGACAAAAGGATGGCAGATGCAACAATGCTGAGAGCTACAAGCGGCCCTTCTGGGCGGAGCAAATAAACAAGCACAATCATGGCGCCGAAAATACTGAGTTTGCAAGCTCCGTGTTTTCTGTCTTGGCTTATCGCAAACTCTAGTAGAAATGTGCAACTTACTAAAATGGGCATTGCGAAAAGAACGTTTCCCCAAAGAGTAACTGCATAGTTTGAAAAAATTGGGAATAGAGAAAAAAACAAAAAGAGTAGCACAAGAATATGCGGTCTAATACCCTGTTTCTTCAATGTGGTTATTGCATACATGATTGCCGCATCTAAGAACAATATTTGCAGTAAGGAGAAGAGACCAATTCCTAAATATGTGGCATGGGCATGAACGAAGGGGAGTATAACGAACGAATATAGTTTTGTTCCCAACACTGAGTGATAGGTGCTGAGAGGTAAAATCCCTGCGCCATAAGCAAGCTGAACAATTTGGTCAGTTGCCAAATTCCCCGGCCACATCCAAATGAGAAAAGGTAGGCGCAATAGCGTCATTGTGACAAATCCTCCGAAGAAAAACTCCAAGGGTCGAGCTGATTCTATACGATGTAGCAAGTTTTTGAAGTGTTGAAAGGTTTTTGTACTTTGCGTCGACTGAGCTGATGGATTGCTTGTGATCGCCCAAGTAAGCATCATGAGCGTAATAAAAAGCGTTACGCACATTATTGCAGCGAAGAACACTATTCCGAAAATCGGATGAGTGTTAAAAACTGCAAAAACTGAGCCGTAACGAGACGATGAAAAACCAAGGATATTGGCTGCTGCAACAAAAAGCGCGAAAATGGTGCATAGCACCTTGTTTAGTCGACTAGCATGCCAAGTTTGTTGAATAGAGGAAAAGAAGCGGGTTTTATTCACGCGTAAGTAACCTTTCTGCTGAAAATTTCCTATTTACTTTTTTTCAATTGAAGCCAGTAGAAACCACCGGGTGGGCTGGAGCAACAATTTTTTGAGTTCAAGTCATTTATCTAGCGTCTTTATGACCTGTCATTATACATGATGTGTAAATGCATGGTAACGTATTATGGATCCGATTCTAACCAAGTATTAGATTGTCTGGGTTGAGTCTGTCTTTATTTGCGCTCGGTCCATTCGCTGATAATTAGGGGGAGGAGTTATGCTCTGTTATACTTGCAGGAGCAGGCAATTTGACGCTTACTTAGATGGTGCTCGTCATAATAAATAATGTTTGGAGTTTAATCTATGACAAAAGTAATAACCCTGTTGGGAACACGCCCTGAGATTATCCGCTTGCGCCGGGTTATTGATGTGCTTGATGGCCTCTGTGATCATCTGCTTGTTCATACGGGGCAGAACTATGATGATCGTTTGAGCGGCTTGTTCTTCCGGGAGCTGGGGCTACGAGAGCCGGATGAGTACCTGGGCATCACCGGAAATGGTTTCGGTGAGCAGATCGGTGATCTTCTGGGCAAATGTGAAGCGCTCTTTCGTCGCGAGAATCCCGATGCGATCCTGATACTTGGCGACACTAATACCGGTATTGCTGCGTTTGTTGCTAAACGTATGGGCATTCGAGTGTGTCATATGGAGGCAGGGAATCGCTGTTTTGATGATAGAGTACCCGAAGAAGTCAATCGGCGCGTTATTGATCATTCCTCCGATGTTCTGATGCCCTATACCTATCGCAGCGCTGAGAACCTTGTTCGTGAGGGCATAGCCCGTCAGCGGGTGTATGTAACGGGGAACCCCATCAAGGAAGTTCTTGATTATTACGCGCCGCAGATCGACGCGGCAGATCCTTGTGCTCAATATGATCTAAAGGCGGGCGAATTCTTTTTAGTGACGACCCACAGGGCAGAGACGGTTGATATCCCCGAGCGGCTTGACGCGCTTATTTCAACGCTGAATCAAGTGATTGATACGTATGATAAGCCGATTCTTGCTTCGCTCCATCCACGCACGGCCGACAAGATGAAAGAGCAGGGCATAGAGGCAGGAAAGATTCATTTTGTACCGCCGTTGGGGCTGTTTGACTTTATCAAGCTTGAGAAGCAGGCGTTTTGTGTGCTGTCAGATAGTGGAACCGTCCAGGAGGAATGTTGTATCTTTGGCGTCCCTACGGTGACTTTGCGTCAGGTGACTGAGCGCCCGGAGACTATTGAGTGTGGAAGTAATTTCTTGGCAGATGTATATGCAGAGCGTGTATTACCTGCTGTTAAGCTTGTCACACAAGGCGCATATCACTGGACTCCTCCGGCGGAGTACCTCGCAGAGGATGTTTCCAGCACAGTCGCGCGCATTGTGCTTGGCATGGCCTGACAGAAGTACCAAGGCGAAACGAAGAAAGGTAAATTCTGATGCGAATATTAGTACTGGGCGCAAGCGGCATGCTGGGCAGTGAGGCCACGAAAGTCTTTGGTGAGAAAGCGGAAGTTTTCGCCGCGATACGTTCAGAAGAAGAGCTGGAGCGGTTAGGCGTCACTGCGAGCAAACTGGGCATCGTGGACGATCATTTATTGGTCGGTTTTGATGCGCGTCAGCCTGAGAGCGTGATTCCAATTCTTGAGGCAGCCAAGCCGGATGTCGTATTCAATGCGGCAGGGATCATCTCCCAGCAACCTGATTCACGCAATACTGCCTTGATGATAGAGGTGAATAGCGTGTGGCCGCATGCTCTGGCTGCTTTGTGCGAGCAAAGAAATATCCGATTGATTCATATTAGCACGGACTGTGTCTTTTCTGGCAAGCGAGGCGGATATACAGAGGAGGACGTCCCCGATGCCCGTGATTTCTATGGTCGTTCAAAACTTTTGGGAGAAGTTACTGACTCTCCTACGTCGGTAACTCTGCGGACCTCGATTATCGGTTGGCAGTTCGGGCCACAAGTGAGTCTAATCGGCTGGTTTGCGAGCCATCGCAATGAGCCACTCAAGGGATATAATCAGGCGATATACACCGGTCTGACAACGCGAGCTTTTTGCGAGACGGTGCGTGATGTGGTGGTGCCTGATCCCTTACTGTCTGGGCTGTACCAGGTCTCATCAGAACCCATCGACAAATATTCTCTTTTGAAGCTCTTGGCAGAGAAGATGGATTGGATAGTTGATATCACTCCCGATGCTGCTCATCAGGTTGATAAATCACTCGACAGCTCGTTTTTCCGGGAAACGACTGGGTGGAATCCACTCTCTTGGGATAGGATGTTGTGCGATCTGGCCTCAGAATACGACCGCTACTACGGATAACGGGGGGTGTTAATGTTTGAGCAAGATTCTCATGCCCCCTTTTTCTCCGTGGTGATTCCTGCCTATAATGCGCAGGATACTTTGGAGGAAACTTTTGCTTCAGTCGCAAATCAAACTTTTATTGATTATGAGATCGTTATTGTGGATGACGGTTCAGCCGATCAAACTGGTCAAATAGCTGATAATTTTGCGCGGGAGTATCAAGGAGCGCACGGGGCGCATGTTACTCATCAAAAAAATGGCGGCTCAGCAGCAGCGATAAACTCAGGAATTTCGCAAGCGCGAGGGAGCTATATCTGTATCTGTTCATCGGATGATCAGCTTTTGCCTAATTGCTTGAATGATCAGGCTGAAGTCATAAAAGCGCATCCTGATTTTGTCTTATTTTGTACATCAGGGTATCATTTTGGCCATGACGAAAAATGGCAAACCAAGATGTTTAAAAACAAGGCGTGGAAGAACTCAAAAGAGATTACACTCCCGCTTCTGCTGGATGAGCGCTTTTTTGGATCGGGGGTAAGTTTTTCGCGCGAGGCTGCTTTGCAGATTGGTGGTTATTCTCCTTCTTGTTATGCTGAGGATTTCGATTTCTATCTTCGTCTTCTTTTACAGGGTGGACGCATGTGGTTTTCGAATCGTCTTTGTGTCAGGCAGCGGGTAAGCACTTTTCAAAAGTCTGCTAATTCCCAAAAGATTCATGAATCAGTTTTGTCAATATTTGATGCGGCACTACAATCAAAGGATCTTTCTGACGAGAACAAGGCTATTCTTCAAGAGGGTCTGGCTCGTTACTCTAAGGAATATCCTGCTACTCTGAGGATGCTTGAACAGAAAGCTGCGCTTGATAAGCGTCTAGCATTAATCAAGAATAGAACATTGAGAAATATTGTTAAAGGGATTATTCAGATGCTTAAGCCTTTGGTGCGACCTTTTAGACGGAAGCTTGCACACCGTCCTGAGTCTGATTAGGAATTTGGCAAAGCAATGTCGACCAAAACTATTGCACTAAACGGAACCCCGCTTTTACGCGAGAACGTAGATGGGATATCTCGGTATTCTCTGAATGTTCTTGAGGCGCTCGCTCGCCGCCATCCTCAGTGGCAGTTCTTAATCTTGGGGTTTCGCGACGAATGTAATTCTCCACAAAAGTTGCCGAATTATCCAAATGTTCAGGTGGCCCACCTACCGTTTTCCCGAAGGGCCTATAAGTTAATCTCTGTGGGGAGACTGGTTGATGTGGGCCGATTTGTATTAGCTCCCATTGACATATTGCTTTCGACAGATTTTGTATTGATGCCCTATGTAAAGGCGTCAAAGAAAGTCGTTGTTATCCATGATCTTGCTTTCAGGGATCTGCCTGGGACAGTAGCCTCCCGTAACAGACGATTTCTAAACCGAGGTGTTCCGCAATCGTTAACTCGGGCTGATGCAATCGCTTGTGTGTCGCAGTTTACGCAGAAGAGGCTTGAAAACTACTACGTAGAGAAGATATTCGGTAAGCTAACATTGTTGGCGCAAAATGGTGTTGATTCACGCTTTTTTGAAGAGGTTAGCTCTGGTCAGGTGCGGGAACTACGTGAACGCTATAACCTTCCAGAACGCTTCTTGCTTTCTGTGGGTACAATTGAGCCCCGTAAAAATCTTGCTTATCTTATTGATGCTTTTAGTCGACTTTCTTCTGGTCAACAAAAAAACTGTCCGCTCGTATTGATCGGCAAGTCTGGTTGGGGGAAGCAGGTATCGAGTGATTCACCCTACATTCTCTTTACTG
>Ga0123357_10008558_pt1 | contig 12798 bp, 7 predicted proteins | sample TergutEmb28metaG_FD_89873 | JGI IMG/M metagenome (GOLD analysis project Ga0123357, IMG submission 89873) | Embiratermes neotenicus P4 segment gut microbial communities from Petit-Saut dam, French Guiana - Emb289 P4 | ecosystem: Host-associated > Arthropoda: Insects > Digestive system > Gut ... | reverse complement strand
CGGCCTGTTCTCCATCTCCTGAAATATCTGACGGAACGGCACGAATGGGCCGTAAAAGGTATCATTGAGCAACACCAATTCATCATATTGATCTAATTCGCCAAGCGTGAGAACATCACAAATCACGTATTTCCAGGCCGCCAAGTCATAACCCAGGTTTTCCCGAATGATAACGTCTTCACTGAATGCCCTCAGTCGCTGTATACCAACGCGATCCACATAACCATTGACGACAATATAGAGACGCGAAATATTCGTGCACAAATCGGAAAGCAGATACTCAACATAGTCATCAACGACACCCTGCGGGTCAAAGAACACGAAGATCCCTAATCGCTTGACCAGTCCAGCATCGTCTTGAGAAGACCCCTGAATCATACTTTCCTGCGGGTGCAACTGACTGTCGGCGGCGTGCACAGACTGTCCTTCCCGATTGGCTGCTTCATTTACTACGCTCCGGGGCATTTATCTCCACAATCCCGATCCTAGCGGACCTAAAAAGGTTGAATCAGGCCTCTTGGTAGAGTAACGTCAGTTAGCCGGGTCGGCGGTTGCGCCATACCGGTCCGGAAAAGTTACTCACCGTATTTGCCTGCTCTTAGTTTACCATCGAAAGGTGTTTTTGTGGTCTCCCCAGGCTCAAATTGGTGGCACAACGCTATTGTCCGTGTTCGTAGCATCGAGAAAGGTGCCGCGCTGCAGTGGCAGTCTACGGGCATTTGTCGTTGAATGAGTGTGTCGAGATTGATAAGTACCGAGGCTGGTGAGTCGTTGCGGGCGATGCCAAACGGTTGGCGTGGTCGGTTTCGACGATCAGGCGGGAAGTCACCCCTACCGGTTCACTAGGGAGCAACGTTAGGCAAGTTCGTGTGGCTGACATAACCGTCGGGCCAAGTGACCGACGCGATCCATTCGCCACCGAGTTCAGTGATAGTAGCACGAGCGGCGGCAATATCCTGTTGCACCCGCGTGAGGGTGATTACTACGACTACCCATTCCCCAGCCACGGCTGGAACCGCGACTACTGGCGCGTGAGAAGGGTTTCCGAGCGGGTTTCCAGTCGCGATACGTGAGAAAGTGACTGCTTGCTCTGGATGGGATATCGACTGCATCGCGGTCAGAAGAATTTCGATTCCTGCGCCGCGACTGACACCATCTTGAGGGGTGCCAGGTGGATCCATGGGCACGGCCCACCCGGCGATCTCCAAAGTCAAGCCCGTCTCGAAAAGCTTGTCAACGTGAACAAGGCGGCATTCCCACGGGCCGCGGACCACCGAAATGACAGTTAAGTCACCAACAATGTCGCTTTGGCCAGGGCGGAGGGCTACCTCCTCGGGCACCCAGTGGCCATGGAGACGACTCATTGCGTAACCGACATTTTGGTCAATTCCAAGTGTCAGCGTGGTGAAACCTGCTCGATGAGTCAGGTGTCCAGAATCATCTCGGAGCGCGACGTATTGAGCTGCTGGTCTTATGAAGGCCGATTCATCAACAAACGGGGCTGTCGAAGTGGAGTATCCAAACATCGCGTATGGCGGCAAGTCGCTAACGAGTTCGCTCGGCAGCGCGCCGTCTGTGCCGTGATTGGCCACTCGCACAATGCCGTCAGCCTTGGTGCCTGACAAAATCCACCCTGGAGCTCTTATGCAGCGCACGAAATCCTCTCTCTCTACCGGCAGTGGTTCTTCCACCGCGGTCCAGATCGGATGGTCAGCAGGAAGCACCAGCCCAATGAGACCTTTGGATGCCCAGTATGGCGACCCTGGGCCACTATAGTTTTGCGCGATGGCTGGGAATTCATCGAACCATCCCATTGTCAACAGCCCGCGCTCGTCAGGAGCCCCGCGGTCGACAAAATGCTTGACGATCCCATCGGCAGCCCGGCGGAGCTGCCCTAGAGTAGTACTTGGCACACCAACCATAGCGCCAACCCAGAATGGAGCGGCCGCAGCGAAGCGATATATCAATGAGCGACCTTGGATCAGTGGGCCGCCATCGGCACCGACAAGACAACTAGCATCGAGAATGTAACGGTCAAGCATCGCGAGATCTCGTTCCCGGCGCGCATCATCGGCAAGCTCATTTGCACCCACCATTCTTTGCCACAAAGCAGGGTACAAGTGAAACGCCCAATCGTTGTAATGGTCAAAGCTTCGCTTCTCACCGTCCACGAGCCACCCCTCACCTCGAATCAAGGAATCGTGTAGCGCAAGATCAGTTTGCAAGTCATCCGCGCTCCAAGGCCCGCCGACGCTGCGCAAAAAGGTCTCAATGCATATGCGGAACCAAAGCCAGTTGTTACGTGGTGCATCATCGTTGTGAACTACCTCACCGAGGTAGCTCACTAGGCGCTCTTGAACACCGCCATCCAAGTTGTCCCAGATCTGCTGCCTTGTCATGTCGAGAGCAATCGCGATCGATGCAGCTTCCACTCTGGCTTGTCGGCATTCTCCCATCGCCTCCCAGTGAAACCGACCCGCCGAAGTTCCTTCAATCAACCCTTCGGCATACCAACTAGCCAGTGCCATGGGATCCGATGACTCACCCACCAACCGAAAGGACGCAAGCAAGAAAGTGCGAGCGAATCCCTCCATACCGTCCATGTTCGAGCCGGAATCGCTAGCACGACCAGGAAGTCGAATTTGACCGTGACCTGGAGACGCGTAAGGACGAACAGATGAAAGCAGCCCATCCGCCAACCACGCAAGATGTTTGCGTGTCCAACCAGTATATGGTGAGACATCCCAATCAAGCTCATCGGTTGCCCTCGCGGCCACAACTGTCCCCCTGAACCTAGCGGCAAGGTCAGGCTCCCCCTTGCGGCCCTCCGCTCTCATTGAAAATCTGGCAGCAGACACCTGCTGATCAAGCTGATCATGGATTTCATTGACGGCTGACACGCCAGTATGCAGGCTATCCAAGTCCACCGCGGGTCGACCACTTTGGTCCATGGCCACACCTATTTGGGGCGCGACTGCCTGGCGAAGTTCAGACACTTCATCCCACCTACTACCACGCATCACGGGGACCAGACTTGACATCGTCGTCGACCAACGATGAAGCAAACGTTTCAACCCCGTCGACAGCGAAAATCTTGTCACCAGGCATTTCCTTTCATAGCTATTCATACTGGTACTCTCCTTCACTATCATGCCGGTATTGGAATCCCTCGACGAAGCGCCCGAGACCCGCTTGACCAGGTACCTCTGTGGTAGCCTGTGATCATGTCCGAACCACTGATCTCGATCATAATCACCTGCTACAACTACGGGCAATTTGTGCGCCAGGCCATTGACTCTGTCTTGTGTCAGACATATCGCAATATCGAACTTATTGTGATTAATGACGGCTCGACCGACGGCAGTGCGGACGTTATCGGTTCATTTGTCAGCCAATATCCGAAAATCGTGTACTACGAGCAGCCAAATCTGGGAGCGAACACAGCCCGGAATGTTGGCGTGGGGCTGGCAACCGGGAGCTTTCTGTTCTTCTTGGATGCCGACAATTGGCTAGATGCAGAACACATCGCGAGACTGTATGAGACCGCGGTCACGACTCTTAGCGACGTCGTATACTGCGACCTGAAACACTTTGGCGACGACAACGATATGCTGGTGATGCCAGAGTTTAGCCTTGAGATTCTGAAGACCACTAACTTCATTGATACGTCTTCGCTAGTCTCCCGTTCGGCACTTGGTGACTCCCGCTTCGATGAAGCGATGAACGGCATGGTCACTCAGGATTGGGACTTTTTCCTGGGTCTCGCGCTGAAGGGACTAAGCGTCACCAAGGCGAAAGGGGTATCACTCAACTATCGTGTTCACACCGGGCAACATGGCTTCAAGGCCTTCCGTGATTCACTTACCAGGCCGCTTGAAGCAAGAGAGTATGTTACCGCCAAATACGCGGAGATGTACCCTGACCAATTTGACTATGTGACGAGGTTCTTTTCAAGCAAAGTATGGGAAGCGCATGTCGGTATCGTACTGGCATCCGAGGGCCGCCAACAGGTGGAGGAGTTGAAGAAGGATGTCTCAAAGCGCGACAGCGAGATCACCCGGCTCAATGAACAAATCAATGGGACGCACTCGCAACTGAATGACGCATCCATCGAGTTGGAAAAGACGAAGCAGGCGCTGCTTGCGCTTGTGAATTCTCGAACATATCGCCTTGCCCGATGGATTGGCACACCTTTGCGTGCGACCAAATCGGTAACCACTCGCAGCCGTCGGATCGCCGATGCTTAAATTGCGTTATCGCACCGGATCATCATCTGACCGAACTACCGGCCACTCAACAATTTCGCATGCCGCAACCGTATGTTTTCGGCGTCGCCCAGCGCGGCCACCACGGCATTCCGAAAGACGTGTTGACAGTGGTTCGTGAAGGCCAATTGACCAAACACCTAAGTTAAACGACGAAGGTCGTCCAACATTTGATACCGCCTTGCAGCGCTCGCTTGCGCGATCGAGACCGCCTCTTTCGACATCCTGGCGAGTTGCTCGTTGGATGTGGACGTCCGACTAAGGATCACCTCAAGTGTTTGGACCAGCCCATACCAATCATCGGTGCTCACGCCCCATCCGTTCACACCTGGTCGCAACTGCTCATCCACTCCTGAGGCCTCGCTTCGCACAATCGGATGCCCGAAGGCCATTCCTTCCATAGTCGACATTGAGAATGATTCTGACAACGAGTATGTGATAGTGACATTGGTCCGCCTCAACAACGCAGCCATATCATCGGTCCCCAACACGGTGTGTAGGTGGACCAACTCACCGAATGGTTTCACTGCACGCTTGATATTTACCGAGTAAAAGTCGACCGGGTCGCTGCCCACGCCAACGATGTCCAGAGAGAACTTCCGGTATAGCTCCGGCTGGCTCAGGTAATAACACCGAAAGAACGCCTCCAGAGCATAGATCACCGGAAGTTGGCCCTTTCTGGCCTCCGTACGACTCGCAACCATCACAAACCTAATTGACTCAAAGTCATCGGCGGACCGCACGACGCCATTCTGAGTGCTTACTGCGACTCGACCGGGCATGACCACGAGGTTCTTGCGGCTGCCAAAATACCTCTCCCAGTGACGAACGGTAGCGTCACTAGGTGCGTATATTGTTACTCGATCATCTTCGAGAAGTGCGTGAAAACGCGCCGCGATTTGCGCGTAACGCTCTACCGTAGCGCCGTCGCCGATGGCACTATCAAAGTCCCAGAACGTCGAGACCCAAGTCTCGTCATCCTCGTGGATATACCAGAGCAGATGAGTCACCGTGCCGTCCTCGATATGCGTGAGCAACTCATCAAAGAACGCTGCATCATAGAAACAGGAGTTAAGAATCACGATCTCGCCAGGGGCAAACCGGGTACCCCCCGGTGCCGCTGCTCTCGGGAGGACACCCACCCTCATCAGCTTCTCCACGTAGGCGTCGTCGACGAAAGCCCCTAACGGATAGTTGAGCGTCACTGTTTCAGGGATATCTCCATTTGCTAGCCCTTCACGGAGGACGTCATACAGAACGAGCGGCGCCCCTGTACATGAGAGTTCGTGAACCCAAATTCTCACCCGCGTTTCATCCGGTCGACCGGGGCTGAGGCGGACCTGCCCATCTAGTCGACCGAGGTGGCCGTTCGACGCTCTGGAGACCAACAAGCTGGCAACCGCTCCCGCTCGCTCAACACTCTTCTTGAGCCCATTGTTATGCCAGAACTCAGCCGTTCGAAACGCGTTTCGAACGATCCGCCAAAGCATTGAGTCCGGCTGTACGTCCGGTTCCTTGACTGAGCGAACATAGCCCGCAACACGATCGTGATAACCTGGGTACCTTTCCTCCAAAATACGTTGAGCGTTGCGACGAAGAATGTCTCGGCGGTCAACCCCAAAGCTTCGCGACTCCAGATGGAATACGAAAGCGAAGTTCGCAGTCGCACAAACCCACCCAGCTCGTTCGGCTCTGAGGGTGAAGTCGTTCTCTTCACCGTAACCGTCGCCAAACGCCTCATCAAATAGCCCGATTTCGTCAATGACAGATCGACGTATGAGCATACAGAATCCATGCGCAGTTGGTGGGCAATACGTTCGTGGGAGCGACTTCCTGAGCCTCTTCCAATAGGCATAAGAGAGCCTTGGGAAGTCCGCGAATCGTCCATCCATCGGAACCGACCAAATAGTTGCATTGTTGCTGCGGGGAGTTACAATTCCAGTACGCTCATTTGTAATCAACACCTCGCACATCTCCTCGATGAAATCCTTTGTGACTTCAGTATCGCTGTTGAGCAACATGATGTCACTAGTACCTGGCACGACGCTGAATACGGCTCTGTTACACGTTCGAAGGAATCCGATATTGTGGTCGTTGCTGGTGTAGTGGAAGTTTGATAGACCCTTGATGGCCGAGCGGATCCGGGACCCTATGGCATCCGAGTCCGGGCCGCAGTCATTGATGTAGTAAACATGAACGTGCTTTGATCCTCGGTAATACCGTCGCAGCGACGCGATGTTGCGACTCAAGGATGGCCAGTCACCATAGACGGGCACGATCACGCTGAGGTACTTCATTTTGTTCTCCATGTCGGGTCCCAATACACCTCGAATTGGGGTAACTGGCTACTAGTCTACTTCTGGAACCAACGACGCTGACCAACGACGCTGACCAAGGCGCGTGCGTACCGATCGGCGCGTCACCGCGTCAGTGACGCTCGAGTTCGGTGTCTTGGGATGGACGACTTTGGAGCGGTCACCGGTGGGGCAGTGCACGAAACCGTTGCCCCATTTACAACGACTTTCAACGACGAAACGTCCCTGGCAGCGGAGTTTCCCGAACCAGAGGTGTGTTCGCGCCTTCAGTCGCGATGGTAGAGGTCGCGGGTGTAGACCTTGGTAGCCACGTCATTCAACTCGGGCGCATTCCGGTTGGCTACTATGACATCGGCGACCCGCTTGAACTCTGCGAGGCCCGAGATCACCTCACAGCCTGGGACTATGTCGCTGGGCGCAGTTGGCTCATAGATCACCACCTGTGCTTTGGCATCCAGCAGGCGCTCAATGATGCCGAAGATCGCTGACGAGCGGAAGTTGTCGGAACCTGACTTCATGGCCAGCCTGAAGATGCCCACAACAGCCGGCTTATGCCGAAGGATGTCTGATGCGATGACATCCTTTCGAGTGTCGTTCGCATCGATGACGGCCGATATCAGATTCTGGGGTGTTCCAGAGTAGTCTGCTAGCAGTTGCTTCGTATCTTTTGGGAGGCAGTATCCACCGTACCCGAAGGAGGGGTTGTTGTAGCCATCGCCAATCCTGGGGTCAAGGCACACGCCATCGACTATCTCGCGGGCCGACAGGCCTTGCGTGATCGCATAAGTGTCTATTTCATTAAAGTAAGCGACCCGCAACGCCAGGTAGGAGTTAGCGAAAAGCTTGATCGCTTCAGCCTCTCGGGCGCCGGTGAACAGAACCGGCACGTCTGGCCGGTTGCACACCGATGCGTACAACTGCGCAAAATCTGCGGCATGGCGGGTCCTGCTACCGATAACAATCCGCGTCGGGTTCAGGCAGTCATACAACGCGTGGCCTTCCCGCAAGAATTCCGGGACGAATATTATGTCCCGCGTGCGATGTAACGTGCACATCCTGTCGGTGAAGCCGACTGGCACTGTGGACTTGATCACAATCGTGGCTGAAGCATTCAGACATTTTGTGGCCTCAATGCTCGACTCCACGGAAGAAGTGTCGAAATTCTTCGTATCAGGGTCGTAATCGGTGGGCGTTGCGATCAGGACAAAAGACGCTTCTGTCAAAGCTTCATCCAGATCGGCTGTGGCCCGTAGACTCAGCGCTTTGGTTGCAAGGAAGGAAGCAATTTCGGCCTCGCCAAGCGTGTGCACCCCATCGTTGATGGTTTGCACACGGGCTGCGTCCACGTCCATCAACGTGACGTCTTGCTGTTGCGCTATCACCATCGCGTTGGAGAACCCGACATATCCTGCGCCCACCACAGCGATTTTCATCGATGACTCCCTCTCTCAGTTCGCCATTACTCGCCCATCACAAGGGTAGCATCAACGTAATTGGGGGAAGTTGTCCCCGGGGTCTGTCGAGCGTCACGGCTTGAACCCCATGCGTGGCTCAGATCGGCCGCAGGCGAGGACCAAACGGCTTGTGGCATGACGGAAACGTGACCGCTCATGGTATCTCACGGACAATCGCCGGCGCAAACATCTGCCAAGTCGTGTCATACCCCACTTTGCTTGACGTGAAGTCGATGACTCTCTTACGAACGTCCAGCGGCGCCGAAACGCGACCAGCGAGAGTCATCCTCAAGGAGTACTCACGGTTGCCGAAACTGTCTTTGAACTCACCCGCAAAGTGCCTTGACTCCCGTGGCTGCATCACGATGCCATCACGATATGGCTCAATGAATCTCGTGCTCGTTCCTAGTGCCACATTGCCGCCGGTCACGAACTCAAAGGTGACTTGGAGATCCGAATAGTCTTTGTCTGTTCTGTTAACCAGATCGAAATGCAGGGAGAAAACCCCATCTGTGATCTCATGTGAGACGTTCTCGATTACCACTTCGCCAGTGCCGAAACGCTCTTCACTGTCCATCGACGTCTCGGATTGCGTGATGAATAGGCGGGAATAAGCGCTCGCCACCAGGTCGGGATCGCCCGCCATCGCGATCTCACCATTTTCTATCAAGATTGCCTTGTTGCAAAACTGCCGCACTGCATCCATTCCGTGCGTCACCAGAATGATGGTCTTATTGGGGTCTTGTTTCACTTGTTCGAAATAATCGTTACACTTGCGCTGAAACGCTTCATCGCCGACAGCCAGAACCTCATCAAGAATCAGGATGTCCCCATCCGACTTGATCGCAATAGAAAACGCCAAGCGCACTTGCATGCCACTGGAATAGTTCTTCAGCTTCTGATCCATGAAACCGTCAAGCTCAGCGAACGCGACTATGTCGCCATACATCGCGCCGATTTCCTTGTTGCTGAAGCCCAGCATCGCACCATTCAAGTAAACATTTTCACGTCCACTCAGTTCGGGGTTGAACCCCACACCAAGCTCGATAAACGGCACCACCAACCCCACCGTAGCGACCTCACCGCCCGTCGGCTGATAGATGCCCGCCAATATCTTCAAAAGTGTTGACTTGCCGGACCCGTTCCTGCCGACGATACCGAAGAAATCGCCCTTGTGTACCTCGAAACTGATATCCCGAAGCACACTCAAATCGGTGTAACCCTTTTCACCCTTCAACACATTGATGATGTGCCGCCGCAATTCTTGCGAATGCTCCTTCGGCAAATGAAAGGTCTTGCTGACGTTGTCTGCCTTGACGACAATCTCGTCGCTCGCCGGGGTGACCTCTTGCGTGGTTTCTTGAGCTGGTTCCGCGGCCGTCATATCTCCTCCGCAAACATCTTGCTCCGCTTGTTGAACACGTAGATTCCTAGCACCAACACCAACACCACAATCACAAGCGGTATCACCTTGATGAAAGGGTTGCCTATGAAATTCCATACGGTATCTGTGCGCAACACGACCAACGTCCGCATATCCTGGATCATCTGCGCCAGCGGGCTCATCAGCAACGCCTTCGCCATCCACATGCGGTTTGCGGTGGCGACCCCACCCGGCGCGTAAATCATCGACAGCGGGTAGATGATCGGCGTCGCATAAAACCAGCCCTGCATCACGATATCCCAAAGGTGACCGACGTCACGGAACCGGACAAACAGTGCGCTCAACAACAACGCCAACCCCAGCGCAAACACATACAATTCGACGAACACCAGCGGCGCAAGCAGAATGTACCAGTGAAACTGCACCCCGTTGATGATCGCGAACACCAGCACCACAAACAGGTTTATCGCAAAGTTGATCAACGCACCAACCGTCGCCGAAAGCACAACAATTATCTTCGGAAAATTGATCTTCCGCAGCAGGTCACCCCGGGCCACAATCGAGTTCATGCCCTGCCCGACAGCCTCGCCGAAGAACGTCCACATCGTCATCGCCAGAAGCAGCGAAACAGCAAAGTGAGGTATGCCGGCACCGAAACGCAAGAACCGCACGAACACGATATACATGACGGCGAACAAGGCCAGCGGCTTCAGAATCGACCACAAATGCCCCAAGAACGAGCCCTGGTAGCGCATCTTGAAGTCCGTCTTAACCATCTCTCGCAGAAGAAGGCGGTTACGCCTGCCGAGGGGGTCAGCTACATGCACAGCGACGATCTTACCAGCCAACACGGCCGTCCCGGGGTTTTCCGGCCGCTCCCCGCGTTCACGAGCTCTTGGCGAGGTAGTCCCGTCCCTTGTCAGTGAGCCGGTAGCGTTGAGTTGTCGATCTGGGCCTGTCTGGTTCGGTCATCACCAGATACCCTGCCCGCACCAACGGAACAATATTGCGCTGGTAGTTACCGTAGGCGTTCGTGAGTCCGGCCTGCGCGAGCAACTCATCGCGACGCATTGGCACATCATCTGCTGCCGCGAGAATGATCCCAGCATGAGTACCGACATCCACATGCTCACTCACATGCTCACTCACATGCTCACTCGCGCCACGGGTTGTGCCTGGGTTCGCGTCGATCGAGGGACGATGGTTCTTGATGTGGACGACTACCCGCAAACGTCCAGGCAGTTCGACAAACTCGGGCGCAGGCAGGCCGTCGTCAGCCAACGCTTGGACGACGCCACGCAGACCGCTGCCCCATTGCTCCATAAGGCTCATCTCACTGAACACCCTTGCCAACACAGGGTTGCGAATCTCAGAAACACCGTTAATGATGTCATCGACCGTCAGCCCGGGCAGCAGCCCGCCGGGGCTGTCAACCTCGATCCGGTCATCCATGAACGCCACCCGAATCGGCGAACCAGAACCCGCATACCGGGCGTGCACCAGTGCATTGATGACTATCTCACGCAACGGGGCAACCGGAATCGACCAAACGTCACGGCGTCTGACCTGCCCGAACTCGGCAGACTTGAAAGCGTGCTTCATCAAGAAAGCCATCACCTTGTCGGCCACCAACGGCAGATGATCATGAACCTCTATCTGGTCGAAAATGTCGATCCGCTCGTCACCGCGGAACCTGCCACATTGCGCCCACGCGAACGGAAACACCTGCTCGCGGAACTTGCCGACAAGCAACACCCCGCCATTAGTGGGCACGAGCCTGCCCTGGTCGACATCAACCAGTGACAGAGTGCGCAACGCCGACTCGTCGACCGGGCGGCCCAGCATGTTCGCCAGGGCTTCTTGATCCAGATCATCCACCGTCATTCTGGGCACAAGCATCTGGTCGAAGAACTCACCGTGCGCACCGCGCTCCAGTTCGGCAATCAACCCAGGATCAGCCTGACGATTCGAACTGCCCAATCTGACATAAACCCCGGACTCGATGCCTTCCTTGGCGATGAAGTGCGGACGGCGCCCGCTCAGAGCCACATCAGCAACAATGACCGTCTTGCCATCCACCGTCGCCAACTCGATAGCCGGCACCAGCCTAGGCTCCACCCAATCAGCGATCAGATTCGCCAGCCGAGCCTCCTCTGTCAGCGGATCAGCCACACCCACCACGCGACGGTTGTCGTCCACGCCGATCACAACCTGGCCGCCTGCCGAGTTCGCGAAGGCCACCACAGCCCGCATCACCTTCTCAGGTGACGACAAGTCCAGCTTGTACTCCCGCGTCTTCCCCTCAGGCACGACAAGACTGCCACCGGCACCAACCGACAAATCAACAGCCATCAGCACTCCTCACGAGTCACATGCATCAAGCCTACAGATAGGCGGCGACAAAATCAGGCTTTCGTAGATCGAACCCACTCTGGGTCATCTAGTACAGTAGCCACGTTGATAGCAACCGGGAAGGCGGGTGGCAGATGAGCGGGAAAGTTGCGTTCTGCGTCGTCGCCTGGAACAACGCCGACATCCTGAAAACGTGCCTGGATTCGCTGCTGGCGCAAACCGGTGTGGCTTTCGATATCTACATGATCGACAACGCCTCGACTGACGGCACCCGCGCCGTCATGGCGGGCTACCCGCCCGTCAAAACCACTTGGTCGCCCGTCAACACCGGGTTTGCCATGGGCAACAACATCGCCATCCACAAGGCGCTACAAGACCCGGATGTCGGCTACGTCGCGCTTGTCAACACCGACGTCGAACTCGACCCCGCCTGGGCCGCGAACCTCGTCCAGTTCGCCGAAAGCCACCCGAACGTCGGGTCGCTGCAAGGCCTGACGCTCGACTACTTCGACCATGAAATCGTCGATTCGACGCACATCTTCGTCAACCCGAACCTGCACGCCCAGCAGTACGGTTTCGGCGACGCCGCACAACCAGACGGGTACTACCCGCGCAAGGTTTTCGGCGTCAACGCCGCCGCCTGCATGTACACGCGCGCCATGATCGAGGCCCTACCCGACCAGCAACACGGCTTCTTCGACCAGCGCTTCTTCATGTACTACGAAGACATCGACGCAAGCTACCGCGCCCTGCTTTGCGGGTGGGACGCCTGGTTCGTCCCCGACGCCGTCGCCTACCACATGGGGTCGTTCAGCACGAAGAAACGCGGCTCGCTGTACAGCCTGAAAATGATCACCCGCAACACGCCGGCAATGGCGTTCAAGAACACCCCGTCGGCCGTCCTTCGTCGCAGCCTGCCGAACATCGTCTACGGGTTCTTGCGCATGCTGTTGCGCGTCACCCACCGTGACGGACCGATCAGCGCCGTCAAATACGCCGCCTGGTACGTCCAAGGCCTGCTGCGCTTG
>Ga0123357_10008557_pt1 | contig 12799 bp, 9 predicted proteins | sample TergutEmb28metaG_FD_89873 | JGI IMG/M metagenome (GOLD analysis project Ga0123357, IMG submission 89873) | Embiratermes neotenicus P4 segment gut microbial communities from Petit-Saut dam, French Guiana - Emb289 P4 | ecosystem: Host-associated > Arthropoda: Insects > Digestive system > Gut ... | reverse complement strand
GCCAGTGCCGCGCCACCCGCCAGCCAAGCAAGATGTATGACGCCCAGCAGACTGCGGCCGCCATTGCGAACAGCACGCCCGCCAAGGTCAGGTGTGTTGGAGTGATACCCAGGATGACAACGCCCAGCCCGGCCAGTGCTACCCAGATGAAGTCTTGGGCGCTGCGTGACCCCAAAATTGCGACGGCCAGTGGCCCCAGAAACTCGATCGTCACGACGATGCCGACGGGAATGCGGGCGATCGCTTCGTAAAACATTGAGTTCATGCAGATGAGCGCTGCACCGTATGAGATTGCGAAACCCCAAGCTTTTCTGTCGTGCGGTAGCGCGTTCCCACCGTCTCTCGGTAGCACTCCCCCGTCGCGCGACAGCGAGGTCGTCGGTGTTGCCGTTGCGATGGGCTGCTCGGGCTGACCAATTTCGCGCGCTGCCACCACTCGTCGCGCCACCCAGCGGACGCCAGCCATCGCCAACAAGATGACACCAGAGAACGCCACGCGCACCCAGACAGCACCGATCGGCGTCGCCATCGCCTGGGTCAGTTCCTGGGCAAAAGAGTTGCCCACCTGCATCGAAAGCAGCGACACCATCATGAATCCGAGGCCAGCCCCTTGCCCGTGGGCGCGGGAAGGTGAGACGGGTGGCTGGGTCACAACCCACAACCCTACCGTTGGTGCTGTCGCCCCGGCTCGAACAGGGCCGTGGTTTCAGGTAAGCTTCTTGTTCGGTCGTTGTCCTTTGGGGACGGCGACCGCGATGGTGGCTGTAGCTCAGTTGGTAGAGCTCCTGATTGTGGTTCAGGCGGTCGCGAGTTCAAGTCTCGTCAGCCACCCGAGTGGTTAGTTAGGGAAAGTATGGCACCCCATTTGCCGAAACTTCTGCCGGGACACGGTTTGGCCCGTTTTTGGCGTAGAAGTCGTTACTTCCAAGCAATGCCGACGCGACTGAGGCAGTCGTCGTCCATCTCGCCCTCGTCATCGACGCCTACCGTCCCCAAATCGCCCAAATAGGCCGGGTTTCCGGGCATGGCGAAGCGCCCCGCGTCTCGCGGGGTCGCGCTCATCTCTTGTTGGGTTGTGCTGGGGGTCTCGTCGCCATTGACGGCCAAGCGTCAGCCGGGCGGTTCTAGCCCGACGGCCTTCAGTAGGCGGTGCCTCGCGATCTTCCTTGGCTTGCGGCGCCTAGCGGGCACTGGTGGGACGGTTAACACCGCTTCTTCCCCTTCGTCCCGAAGGTCAGAGTGTCCAGTGATGTAGTAGTCGCGGATGATGCAGGCGTTTGTCGCTGCCGCGTATATGCCGATGAGGATTTCGGTCAGGTTTATCGTGCGGGTCTGGAATGTCTCGTTGTTCAAGTTGCCGCGTATGTTGTGCAACTCGGCGTGCCACCACTCGACTGCGACGCGACGGCTGTATGAGGCGAATTGGCGGTGCGTGCCAAAAGGGTGTTGCTGGCGTTCATCGGCATGATCTTCGGGGCCGATTGTGATTGTCTTGCCGCAGGAACAATCCTCGCCCAGCACGCAGGTCGTGTCCGGCGCGTCGCCGTATGGGATCGACAATGTGGCCGGGTTGTTGACACATCTGACGCGCATCGTCAACGCCGGGCCTTTCAGCCGCAGGGTCAGCGTCACGGGGTTCATCTTGGTGGATACGGTGAAGCGGTAGTGGGCGCGCTCGTCGCGCTGTGTAAGTAATTCTTCCACCTGTTCAGGCGTCATCTTGTCGCTGTCGGGACGGCGCAGTTTGAGTAGGTCTTCAGGCGTACCGCTGGTGTAGTAGTTGCCCTCAACATAGTAGGCGTTCTTGCCCTGGTCGTAGTCGTGATTGCCTTCATTGACTTTGTAGTCCATACACTGAGTGACTAAGCGCTTCATCAACTCCAGCGCCCAATTCTCGGCGGCGCATTGCGTGTACCCCTCGTCTGAAATCAAGACGCCGACTATCTGACCATAGAGCTTCATGTAGCTATCAACGGCTTTGAGGCCCATCGTGTAGACGGTGGCGTTCGCTGGCCCGACGGACATGGCCCGACACAAGCATGGACGCGGCACACCTCCCATGTCGGCGACATCCACGATGGAGTGTATCGCCCGACCGCTGTAGAACTCGTTGGGCTTCTTCGGAGTGGACGTGCGGTGGCCGACCTTTGACCCGTGGTCGGCGTTCGCCTCCACCCATTCGCCTTTCACTGGGTCCCATTTTGACGGCTTGATCCATGACTCGGCGTCGGTCGCGTCAAGGGCCAGGTCCTTCGACGGCGGCAGGCATTCAGGGATCGCCGCCGACACCAGGCGGGTCAAAAACTCGGACAAGTCCATGCCGAGCCAGTCGCGGCGCAGGCGCTTGACTTTGCCCTTCTTGGCACCCTTGAGATAGTAGACCTTGGGCATGTAGTCCTGCGGCCACAACATCTCGCACAAGGCGTTCAGCGTCGAAAGCAACTGGTTGTACGTCAAGTCCTCAGTCAGGCCCAATGCGGTTCGCTGCACATTGGTGAGGTTGTCGCGCACCCAACGCGGCACATCGAGCAGGATGAACTTGTCCCGGCGCGTCAGCGAGTAGGCGTACAAGCACATTAGCGCCGCCATCGGGTTCAAGATGCGCGGCCTGCCGGTGGCCTGCTTGAAGGCCTCCCACAACGCCAGGCGCAAGCCGGTGCGTTCCGCCCACTTCAGGCTGAGCCTGACCACCTGAGACGGCGACCACTCGCGCTTCTCAGGGCAATGGGCTGGAACAATGGCAGGAGGCAGCACTTGTCGGTCACACCCCCGGTGTCCCAGAGGCAGCATCCCGCCACATTTGGTCAGGGCGGACGGTGATCCACTCGGACAAGTCAACAACGCACTGAAGAGACTTCAACCCAGCCAAGTACAAAAACTCCGCCGTGTTGACACCGCTATTCAACACCGCGACCATCCAGGTGGTTCGCAGCCGTGGCAAACTAAGACGAGTCGCCCCCTCTGGCATTTTCAGGCCCAGAATCGCCTTGCCCACGGGATCGCCCTGCTCAATGGTGATAGGCCCAATGAGTTTCCCATTAGGCCCTGCGTCCGCTGCCAAAGCTTCAACACGGGGCCGAAACGCCTCAAGGACAGGCACCTGGCGTTCCCTGCTGCCTTTAACATGGACACGCAGCACGCCGTCAGCGTCCACTGTGACATCGCCGCCCGTGACCCGAATTACCTCACTTGGCCAAAAGCCGCAGCCACCGCACAAACCCAACAGCGCTGAGCCGCGTCGCCTCATCAAGGGTGATGGCTGCCAGTCGATTGTTTTCTCCAATCCGGCAAGCTCCCCAACCTTGTAGGGCGGTTGGACACGCCTGCGCGGTCTATGAGTGGGGCCTGGCAACCAGCCCGCCTTGGGGTTCACGGCCCTGCCAATTCGACGTAGGATTGACCGTTCTGTGCCAGGTCTTGCTTTGCCGATCTTCTTGGAGCGAACCTCGAAATAGCGTTCAACCAGTGACGGCACCATGTCATCTTTTAGACTTGCGCCCCGGCCTATGCTTTTTAACCAGCACAGATAACCTACCGTGCTATACATGGCGTCTTTGGTGGCCTTTATCGACTCAAAACCCGTGTCCCGGATGATTTGCTGAATCTCGGCGCGGCTGTTTGCCCAGTCACATCGCCGGGCACGCTCGCGGGAAGGTTGAAATGAGACGACGACATCCTCGACGGTCTTCATAACGACACCGCCGATGACAACTGGTCGCTCGTACACGGCGGTGCCTGCCTTCGGAATGGTCTCAACAGTCTCGGCTGCGCGGTTCTCAACTGTCGCACAACCGATGGTCTAATAATAGACCATTTGACCACCAAAGCGTAACCCCGGTTACGCAAAGCGTTTTTCGCGGCTCGAAACCGTAGACTGAGACCCATGCCGAAGGCCCCGAAAGTCAGCCCCGCAACCTTCACGGTCGCGGGCGGGACTTGGCCGACCTCACCCTTGCGGCCAGGCTCGCCGGTCGAGGCCGAGTACAGCCGCCAGATCGTGTTGCGCCTGCGCGAGGCCGTGCCAGACATCGACAGCCTATCGGAGCGTGCGCTTGCAGCACGGTTCGGACTCTCGAAGACCGGCTTGCGAACCGTGCTGACCGGCCTCGGCGTGCCGAGCGCAACGATGATCGCACAACTAGAGCAGAAGCTCGGTACCGACCTCTGGCCCGATGTGGCAGCAATCGGCGCGCAGCGTAGTCGCCCTTGAGGCTGATTCCCTGATTTTGGGTGTGTTGAGCTAGACCCGTGGTTTTTCATGGGTAAGATTCCTTTTGTCGTTATGGCGAAGCCGTCCGGCTTGAGTGGGTCCTAACCACCGGGTCTCGGGCGGCTTCGTTCTATCTACCGCTCGACACCCTGACTTTCAGGCTTCAGTTGTTGCAACCCACTTTGCCGCCTCGCCGAGTCAATTACGCGCGGTAGTGAGGGTTTTGGTTGTGCGGGTCCCACAACGCTATTTGTCCAAAACCATGTCCCCGGTTTTGGTGATGCGAGCCGCCCCCGTTGGAAACCCGTCATTCCCGCTCGCGATCCATATAGAGTCTTCGAGTGGTTACAGTCAGAGCTACCAGATATGGCCACTTGACAAGGAAAGTTACACTTTGCTGGCATCAGCAAGACACACAAAACCGGGTTCTGGGCAGATAATTTTGCCCCGACGCCTCAGCCCGTCAAGTGCTGAACGCACCTGGGCGCGTGAAATCCGGTCGTCGATACCGGCTTCAGAAGCTGCGGCGTTCACCAAGTCCAGCACCGTGTCGCATAACCGGGTGGCTGACACCGTGCCAGTGGTTTGACAGAGGATTTGTGTTTGAGTGAGCATGAAGTCGCGCAGGTCGTCGCCTACCAACTCGCGGATCAGCGGCCCGCGTGCCTCAAGCTGGCGAGGTTCGGCCTCCAGTACTCGCAACGCTTTGCGCCAGTCCCGCCCGCCAGGATGCTGGTCGTTGGCGGCGTCTCTCACAGCGTCCAGCGCCTGGGCCTCGCGCTTGGAATCCTTTGGCGACCACAACTCAAATAGGCGCGCAAATCGTTCCGCGTCTTGCGCCCGCTCGTCTTTCAGCGCCTCAAACGCGGCCCAGGTCATCACCTTGGCCTCGCTGGCCTGCGCAGTCTCAGGCACGTCCCAGTGATCCAGGAGATTGCGCCACATCATCGTCGGCGGATAGGTGCCGTTCAACGCCTGCCAGACCTGTGACGGGGACACTCCCAGCCGTAGCGCTACTGCCTTGGGGGTGCGCCAATAATCGCTCGCCAATACGACAGGATTACGCATCCGGCGCTGCAACACGCACGTCACAAGCAGCGCCAACCCGGATTCGCCGTCGGGACGAACCCACTCGCCATAAGTATCGGGGACGCAAGCGTCTGCCCACTCCTGCCAGCGACGGGTCAGTTCGCGGTTAGTCTCGCCTTCTCGCGGCGGCAGGGCATCTCGGGGATAACGCTTCTTAGCCACGGCTCAGCCCATCATCGCAAGCATGAAGACTGTCAGGCACGCCTCAACACTAGCCAGTTATGTCACGTCCCCCGAGCCGGTCTCAGTCATGGCGCCCACGGGATGGTGGCGACCACGCGCAAGACTTCCGACGTGACGGGTATCCGGGCGATTAGGATGGCCATGTGGCTCATCTCTTCCCGCCGAACGCGCTGCGTGAGCAGGCGGCGCGTATTTCGACTGACAGCATTCTTCCATTTGTGTCCGTGATTCAGCAGTGGTGCGACGACTACCATGAAGGCACCCTCCCCAAAGACAACGAAACTAGCCGAGAGCAGGCTTACAACCAGCACGTTTTTATCCAGATTCTCGGTTACAGGTGGAAACCTGACAAGAACCCGACATTTGCTCCGAAAGACCCGGCCCTGGCCGGACTGACGCCAGATGCTGTAATTGCGGTCTTCGGACCAGAGCGTCCGACCTCCGTGTCCGCCGTTGTGGAGCTAAAGGGCACAAGCGTCAATCTCGACAAGCCACAAGCGCGCGAAGGGCACCTGACGCCAGTCCAGCAGGGTTTCAAGTACGCTGTGCTTTACCGGCGGTGTCCGTTTGTCATTGTGTCGAACTATTGGGAGTTTCGTCTGTATGCAGACAACATTTTCGACTATGAAGTGTGGACTCTTGATGACTTGACCGATCCAACAGATGACTACATCAAGTTCAAGACCTGGTATCACCTCTTGCGCGCCGACAACTTCGTGGCATTGCAAGAGTCGGCAACTCAGCGGCTGCTTTCCGACATCCGCATTGAGGCCGAGAAAATCGGCAAGCGTTTCTATGCCCAGTACAAGCAAGCCCGTCTGGAGTTTCTACGACAACTGTGGCGTGACAATGAATCTGTGCGGGAAGACATCGACCTTGCCATCCGAGTCACGCAGAAGGTGATGGACAGAATTGTCTTTGCAGCATTTGCCGAGGACACGGGGCTTCTTCCTGACAACACCATCGCTCGCGTAGAGAAATCGGCAAGCAGCGGCGGCTTTACGATGCCACTTTGGCAGGTCCTCCAAGCATTCTTCCACGCGGTAGATAAGGGCGATGAGCAACTAGGTATTCCAATCGGCTACAACGGCGGGCTGTTCGCCAACGATCCAGAATTGGATTCCCTGGTCATCAGTGACGACCACCTGCGCAGTGTTCTTGCGTTGACTACGTTTGATTTTTCCCAGGAACTGACGGTGACTGTTCTTGGCCATATCCTGGAACAGTCAATTACCGATCTTGAAGAAATCCGGTTACGAGTGGACGAAAGCCACGGCGTCGAGTCTGTTGTGGAAAGCCAGCGTAAAAAGGAGGGGATCTATTACACGCCGGATCATATTGTCCATTACATTGTGGACAACTCCCTTGGGCGCTATTTGCGAGAGCAAGAACAGCGGTGTCTTGACATCGCTGGGGCGCGCTCGAATCGGAAGTTGAGTGAGCAGGTCGCCGACGCCCGCTGGAAGAAGGCGTACGAGGCATATCAGCACATTCTCCAGCACATACGTGTTCTTGATCCAGCGTGTGGTTCGGGTGCCTTTCTGGTCGGCGCCCTTGAGTTGCTTCAGGCAGAGAATCAGCGTGTCGGAGCAATCTTGGGAGGTACGCTCCTGTCTCTTGATGCGTTTGCACAAGCGACGCTCAGGGACAACCTCTACGGGGTTGATCTGAATGCAGAAGGGGTGGAGATAACGAAGCTGTCACTATGGCTCAAGACAGCTCAGAAAGGCCATGTGCTGTCAGCCCTTGACCACAACATCAGGGTCGGAAACAGTCTTGTTGATGATGCTGCCCAGGCAGGCGACAAGGCGTTCGATTGGGGGGCCGCATTCCCGGAAGTCATGTCTGATGGCGGGTTTGACGTTGTGATAGGCAACCCGCCCTATGTTGACTCGGAGAACATGAGCCGTAACGACCCGGAGCAGCGAGCATGGTTAGCCAAACACTATGCAACGGCAAAGGGCAACTGGGATTTGTATGTCGTGTTCATAGAGCAAGCCCTGAAACTCGTTCGGCCTTCGGGCATCATTTCCATGATCGTCCCCAATAAGGTGCTATCCGCGCCATACGCCTCAACACTGAGACGTTTGGTCGAACGGGAGCATAGGCTTGTTGGCTTGACCGACGTGTCGCATGATGGGGTCTTTGACGTTGACGTATACCCCGTGATACTGGCTATTGCCTCTGATCGTGAAACCGCCCGCGAACTAATGGTCCAAGAAGGCATCACAGATAGGCAAGCCTTCGTTGAACTCTCAGGTGACAACATTCCGGCAAATTGGGGGCTGCTCTTGCCGTCAACGGAACAAGTCTCATTCCACGTTCCCACTGTGGCGTTATCCGAGTGGTTTGACACATGGAGTGCCGCCCCAGTGAATGAGGCGTATCAGATGCGTGAGGCGCTTGTGGAAAACCCTGCCGCAGTATCTGGCAAGGTCATCAACACCGGCACCATTGACCCCTACACGGCGTTGTGGGGGTTCAAGATGATGCAATACATCAAGCACCAATTTAGGTTCCCGGCGGTCGTTATTGACTACCTGCCGAAATCCAAGGAATGGTACGGGCAAGACAAGTTGATCGTCAATGGGATGGGGGTCGTATTGGAGTGCGTTTACTCCGAAGGCGACACCTACTTCCCGGCTGTTCAGACCATTGTGGTCACACCAAAGCACGACAGCCCACTCTCGTTGATGGCTCTGTGTGCGCTACTGAACTCGCGATACGTGTCCTACCTATTCACTCAAGAGAACCGGCAAAACTCGATGGCTGGCGGGTATATCTCCATCACACCGGGACAGATTGCTGCCATACGCCTGCCGAAATCTGCCGATGGTGTTAGCGATGAACTTGCGGCACTGGCGACACGGCTTGGCGCGGATAGCATGGCACTTCTTGAACACACTCGTAGGCTGACTGACGCGGTTCGTTCGATGGGCGTCGGCGGATGGCCAAAGAAGTTGGCGCACTGGTGGACGCTTGAGTTTGCTCAGTTCAGTGACATTCTGAAGCCGGGCAGGCTGACAGCACAGCAACGTCTCGACTTTTCAGACTTGTTTCACACGGCGGCAGACTTGGCCATGCCTATTGCCAGGAGTGTTGACGAAAACATTGCGCGCGTGGATGCAATTGTTGACGCGCTTTACGGCGTTGCAAGCTACGGCTAAACAAGGCGCTCCACGGGTTCGACTGTCAGTAATGAATACGCCTTGTTTAGAGTCTGAGAGTTGGTCATCTGACGCTCAAACACCTGCAATTTGACGCTGATCTTTTGTCCCTGAGTGGCATTCAACTCGGCCACTCGCGTCTGCAATTCTGGAGGTACAGCCACACGGTATGGTCGCGACGAATCCGCCACAAGCAGCGTCATTGTGGCCTTCGACCAGCTCCAGCCGTCTAGCTCGCCAACTGCTTCAATCTGTCGGGTTTTTACAGCCGTTTGAGCGGTAGCGGTCATCAACCGCCAGGCGCCAGAGGTGCCAATCGAGACTTGCACGATGTCCTGAAGGCCAAGTAGAAGGCCATCGACTCGCCAGCCCGCGCGGAAGACTCTTGCGCTGAGTTCATGGAGTGCTTTGTTCGTCTTGACGGGCACATCGAGCACTGCGTCAAGTTGGGCATCCACTGGCAGTTCAGCAGCGTCCTGCGCGGCATTGACGATCTGTGCTAGACGCAGAAGCGCTACGGATTCGGGAGTATCGCCTGCTTGCTGGAACAGGGTCTCGTCTCGCTCGTCGTCGTACTCTGGCTCGCGGAATTGAACGCGAACCGATCCTGCCTGGGCGCCGACGACTTTCAGCCGCGATTCGTAGGACTCAAGGCCAAACTGGTGCATAACGAGACTAGCAACGCAAGCACTAACATTGGCGACGAAGCGACCGAAGTCACTTGCGGACGTTTCATGTCCCTTGACTGATGCGCCGCTGAGATGAAGGTCCAACTCTGTGCGAGATTGCTTCCGCTGCCGGATGGTGACCTTCTTGAGATAGTCTTCAGCTTGATTAGCCAGGGTATCTGGGCGAACCCTGTCAACGGCAGCAACATTGCCAAGAAACTGGCTCCAGCCGAGGGTGCCAGGCTGAAGAGCGAATGCCACAGGTGTTTGCGCGTCGCGCTTGCGCCACATCTGGCCAGCGTCACCTTCAGACGATTGTTGCCAACCCCGCGAGAGAAGAAGGCTTGTGGCGGCTGAGAATCCGTTTGTCATATGCCCTCTCCTCTCAATCCGATTGTGCTGTCGTCATCATCCCGAACCGTCTTGTCGAGTCGAGGTAATCCCTGCGCCATTGGTCGAATGTCTCGGTGGTGAGGCGATCCTGCCGAAACACCCTGATGCTGGTGGCTGAACCTAGCGGGTCGATCCTTGTCCAATAGGCAGACAGTTGGAGAAGCGTCTCGTGGCCCTCCGGAGAATGCTCTACCCAATGCTCAACCACGTCGTTCGGTACGGTGACCACAACGAAGTAAGCAGGCGTGAACAATGCCTGCCAGTTCTTCCGCCAAGCCTCTTTGATGGTGTACGACGTTGAGCGCGGAAAATGTGGTCTATGGCCCTTGACTTGGACAAAGACACTGCCGCCCGGCTGGACAGTCACGGTGCCGTCAAGTGAGTGAACGTCTGCTTCGGACCGAACCTGATGCCAGGCATACCCAGCTTGAGAGGCCAGCACACCTAAGTAATCCGACGCGATCCAGGCCTGCCGCGTGTCGATGCCCACCGGGCCGCCTCCGATGGCAGCAGGGTCGTACGGGTCTTGCGCTTTACTCACCGCAGACTTCCTTGATGTGGCATGATCTTCAGTGTATTCGGCCCACCCGACAGTCTCTAGCAGGGGTCGCCTAGTGTCGCATACTCCACCACTCATGGTTCCAACCAAGTTGTCATGCGTTAAGCCTGGCACAGCCCGCCGACAAAAGACGCGGCGGGCTTGCTGTTCCTTAACCCTTCAACTTCCTTGGCCAGGTGACGCCGTTGAAGCCTTTGGGGTGGCTGTCGGGGTTGTCGATGTCGTGGTTTGGCGGGTTTAGTTGGCAGCCTTCTTCTGGGCAGCCGTTCCAGCGGTTTGAGAAGGCTTTGACGATGGCCAGGCCAGTTTCTAGCGGGTAGTCGGGTTGTGTTTGGCCGCATATGCGGATGGCGGCTTGTTCGATTGCCATTGTGAAGAATCGGCATATGCTCTCGTAGGCCCAAACGTGTTGCGCGATGGTGATGACCTGCCGGTGGGTGATGTGTTCGGGGAGGCCGCCTAGCGCGTTTTTGGCGGATGTCGTGATGACGGCTTTGGTGAGGGGGCAGTGGTCGCCGCAGTCGCACCATTCAAGCCCTATGGCGCGTTCGTGCCAAACATCGGGTATGGCTGTTGGTTCGGTTCGCTGTCGGCGTTTCGGCACATAGGGCCATGCTGTCGTCGGCACATAGGTGGTCGGCAAGGTGATGGTGGAAGTTGTTGTGGTTGTCATTTTGTCATGTCCCCTCGGCTAGTCTTCGTCGCCCATGTATTCGACTTCTTGGTCGTCGAAGAAGTTGTCTGGTAGGTCGGCTGACGGCACTTTGACGGGTTGGGCGATGGTCTCCATGATTTCGGAAACGTCCTTGTCGGTGATGCCTGCCGGGTATTGGATGCGGATGTCGTGGTAGTTGTCGTGGCTGGCGTTCTTGGGCGTCGGATTTGTCATCAGGGCCACGACGTGACGTTTCGGGCAGCCCATGTGGATACCGGGGTTGACGATGCCCAAGATGTTCAGGGTTTCCAGCGGGCGGGGTTCGACAGGCCAGTAGGGTCGCAGGGCGTCGTGCATCTGGTGGTCGTCCCAGTCGTCGTAGAACAGGTCGGCGGCCTCTGTCAGTTCACGCATGGCGGCTAGCTGGTGGGGCATGAGCCAGCCTTGCGCGTCGTCTGGGTCGTCTTCGCGCACGCCTAGCCAGATCGCGCCAGAGCGCTCAGCCTCGGCTCTAGTGGCGGGGCCGTTCTTGTCGGTCAACAAGCCGGGGGTGTCGCCGTTGAAGATGATCGCCGGTCTGGTCACTGTGGGACTGATGCTGTTCGGGTCAAGCGCGTCGAGCATGTCGCTGACACGGTTGACGTATGCGGTGGTCGTCCCCAGCATGTCGGGGCCGTGCAGGGTGGGTTGGGCGAGCAACGCCGGATCGGACAAGTCGATCAACTGCGCCCTAACCAGCGCCAGTGCTGCCGGGTCGCGCACCACTTTGGCTACCCAGGACTCGTCGGTGTCGCCAGGGTGGCGGCAAGCCCACTTGAGGGTGTTGACCACCTCGTCGCACACACCCAGCTTGGACAGTGCCTCCAAGGTCATCCGCCCAGATGTGACGACGGGATACAGCCATGACGCGACAGCCGCTGTCGGGTCGTATTCGTCTATGGGCGCGTAGCTTGTGTGCTCGCTGATCGCAGCGACCCGTCGGCAACGGTCAAGCACCAGCCTCTCGGTGTCGTCCCGCGCGCCTTTCAAGGCGGCGGTGGCGATACGCCAGGCCGTCAACAGTTGCACGTTCAGCCCGGAATAGACGGGGGATGGTTTGCCGCGTCCTTTCCACGCCACCGGGGCACCAGCCAAAACCTCGGCGAAGTCGGGGCCGGGAATCTTCTTGTCAGCCCAAGCCGGGCCGATGTTGGACGTGACCGGGTTTCCAAGGCCGATGAAGAACGCCGACTCGCGTTCGTGCGCCTCCCACTTCTGGGCGTCCACATGGGCCTTCTCAATATCGGCGTCAGTGGCGCCTCGTGCCCGCGCCCCCACTTCCCATTCCGCCCACTCGGCAGTGTCGTCCGAGTCGTCGGGCAACATCGAGCGGCGGTCTCGCTCCACCAAACCGCGAACCCAAGCGGCCAGCGGATTACCCAACAAAGTCGTCGGGTCAACATCTGGCGCTAAGGTCTGCAACCTGCTCGCGGGGTCGGTATTGGTCGCGCGTGGTTGCGGTGTTTTCTTGCTATTTCTTGTCATCTTAAGTCTCCCTTCGTAGACTGTTCTCGTGATGCTCAGAACAGACGACGATAGGCACCTGACAAGGGGTGACGCAAGGGGTCGTGTGCCGAAATCGGTTCTTAGGGTGCGCCGAGAGTACCAGAATGGCGGAAATACGGCCTAGTCAGAGAGTTTCCCTAACTACCCCCGAGTTACTCCCCCTTAACGGGGCTAGTTCAAACTTGTTCTACCTTGTCAGGCCGTAAATGATGGTGGAAATGCTGGGTGACTATCCTTACTTGACTAGCCCGGTTTTGGGGCTCACGGCGGGCCGTTCTCCTTCGCTTTCGCGCATATCGGGCGGTATTATTTCACCCTTCGTTTCCACTG
>Ga0123357_10008556_pt1 | contig 12800 bp, 9 predicted proteins | sample TergutEmb28metaG_FD_89873 | JGI IMG/M metagenome (GOLD analysis project Ga0123357, IMG submission 89873) | Embiratermes neotenicus P4 segment gut microbial communities from Petit-Saut dam, French Guiana - Emb289 P4 | ecosystem: Host-associated > Arthropoda: Insects > Digestive system > Gut ... | reverse complement strand
GACGGCGTACAGTACGTCGACACCAATGAAGCCCACACTTTTCTCTGGCCATTATCTCTGTAACCGTTCAACTTTGGACATAGGTGTTTTGGGTTATATCGGTATTGTTTAACATAAGGAACACTCTCCCGAAGTCTGGCACATTCCTCCTGGGACACCCTGTATACACCACCCACAAAGGTAACACACAAATCAATATTCATTCTACACCTCTTTTAAAACTTCCTTATGATTACAGATCACATCAATAACTTAGCTACACAATACGCTTACGCAGCCGATATGCTACATCTGTTGAATATATACTTCAAAGTATGACATCATATGACCCTTTACATATAAATGTCTTAACATATAGTGAACACAAAATTGAATTAGAAAAACATAAGTATCATAGTAATATACATACCACCACATAAGAATACAATATACCACACATACTCCTATAGAACTGTATATTACAGATTGCTTGAATCATCAGCGAGATACAGTCATGTATCCATAAGCCACCCAAACTACACAAAACCTGCAATTTCAACTATGATTTCCATGTTGTTTTTACTTGTTTATAAAAGTCTTATTTTAGTGAATTTTATTAACATTTAATGTAAATGAGATCTCATCATTTTAACCCTTTAAATGCCAAATTAAATCCCATCTGCAATCTGCTGGCATTATTAGGAGCTCACCATATTCTCCATGTTAGCAGGATGAGGGTTAAGGCATTGTAAATTTTATAAATTTATTCAATCTTTTAAGTCAAAGCCTGAAGATGGCTTCTGGAAGCCACAACATGTAGCTAAGTTCTCTTGAATGCTCATGTAATAAAGTTGTGTTAGACTACACTGTACCACTCTATTAAATAGTAGCCCATGCCATTTACTTTTCTACTGTAAATATGGAGGCAGCAGGTTTCTGCAGAACATTCACACTGTCTACCAAACTGTACAGTTTCACAGTCCAGAAGACAGTAATATTCAGCACAGTGAGAACTGAAAATTCCACTGGAATTATTTGTTTCCAATTTTAGATCCAGTATAATTATACAGTCACCTAGATAGATTTACAGTTACCCTTGTGCCTTAAGCAGCATAATTATGGCATGTAAGTGCTGTGGACGTAAAGCTCCACACATTTTCATCCCTTACCCCTAGATGGAAATCTCAGTCTCACATTCTGTCTGATGTATCCATTTCAGAGCAGGGCCTAATCCTATGGAAATGTTGGGCAAAATATAGTAACATTGTAAAGGACAGCTTATCAGTGTGATGTGTTGTTGGTAAGGCAGTGAGCAAACCCCCCCCCTTTTTTTTAATTGTAAATGACATTTTAGATTCTTCCTGTACTTGCCATTGCCCAGCTTTGATATACGCTTTCAGGTGAGACATCTCTGTTGTGTTGTATAGGATCACAAAATATAGGTAAAATTCAGTCAAACACAACTTGTGTTTGACTGTATTTTACCTCTATTCTGTGCTTTGATATATGCTGTTGAAGCATATCTTTTTTTGTTCTCCATGAAAATGAGAATTGTTTTACAGCACAGCATATTTCAATGGATTTTATTTTTGTTTTTTAACATTATTTATTAATATGTGAGTAACTATGAGAGGTTATTTTTATTAAAAATAAGTTGCATACCACAGAGAATTTTAAATCTAGAACAGGGTTTGTTATTGTCTGTATGAATAGAAGAGACAGAATAAACACGTGTATGAATGAATGGTACTGAATGATGAGTGATAGCATGGGCTATTTGCTTACTTAATGAGTTACTTGTTTAGAATATGTAATGATGTTAAAGATAGTATTGCATGGAAGAATTATATACTAATTTGTTACAAGAATGTGTTCATTGAGCAGCTTCATTCATTATGGGTGTTACTGAAAGACTTGGTGATCAGGTACATACTGGACTGCTTTGTGTTTATTTTTTACAGCATAAAGAGAAAATGCTGAAAATACAGGGTGATTCACTACTTGCAGACATTACTGCAGGAGATGATTTCATAGGTCTTTATGATAAATAAAGTTAGTACCAATATGGGTTCTTTTCTCAGTGGTTACAAAGTTACGGGTGTTTTTTTAATTTTTGTAAACACCCTCCTATGAACCATGCATTGCGAGTCACACTATGCAACCTTGAACCAGCTGGAACAGGAACAGTCAGGCAAAGCTGCATCTTGCGACTTGCGCTGCAACTCACAACTTGTGCTGTTCACATTCGAGCAGCAGCACATGTTTCTTCTGGCATAGATATTTTAAAAAACCTGCTTAAAGCATAGACCATTGTCGATTGAAGGCAATTTCATGAACTCAAATTTAGACTTTAAATTTATTAGATATTATGCTAGTTTATTATTTTGTTCCATTTGTTTTCAGTAATCCTTACTATCTGTTCTAATCTTCAAGTGGCCATGACTCCATAACCATCTGAAATTGGACACATGTTTATATGGACTTTTTGGTCAGAGACGTAGGAAATCATCTCCAGTAATGTCATGAATCACCATGTATACTGGACTCATGTTCTTGTTATTGTTGCTGCAAGTTTTGAGGTTTTCACAGCAGTGTAGTTGAGGATTCCATTCTCCTGGGATATGATGATACATCACTGAGTAAACTGGTTCCCAGCATATTGAGAGCATTTGGAAGAAATATGGTGCATACAATTTCAAGTGTACAAGGTCCAAGATCCTTGAAGATGAAGGTGCTGCATTCGTTTAAAATGTTTGTAACTAATCACCCAACGATGCAGTGTCACATCCCATGAGAAGGGATCCCACATTTTTTTATTTAAATTATTTAGAGGACTGAAAGACACTACATTGTACTGTACAAAGGAATGGGACAGTAGCTGTACATAGCTCATCACTCAACATGAAATTATCTATACTGTTGAATATGAATGTTTACTAAAGTCTTGATGTAGCCAGTCTTCACATGAAGTGTAAAATTTCAAGATGTATTGCAAGTCTGATACAGTTGTCAACAAAAGTGTTAAAAATATGCCAGAGGCATGCTCACTTTTAATGTTTACAGTGAACCTGAAAAATATTGTTAAAAATATATTTTTATTTAAGTAACAATAAAGTTATTTTTACAAATATATATGTTTTGACTGGCGATAAGACATACAACACCCATTTTACCTGTTAAACTGCTTTATGAACCAGACAATTTAGGAATTGCTTGTTCTGTATGTAGCTTTGTAAGTTCTTCTACTTCATAGGGCCACATTGATGCTAAAACAGGATTTTTACTTAAATCTGTTAGCTTTATTGCAGCAACTTCAGGCATTCCAGATTCTCTGATTAAGGAACCCACCACAGAACAGTATTTCCCTGTAACATGAGGGTATGTCAGCTGTAAAATATAAATCTGATGGTAACAGTCATTTGCACAATCAAAAAATTATGCAAACTAATGACAAATGATGACATTTCTGCCCTTTGTTAGGCTGAAAACAAACTGTGTAAATACTGTGACAAATATCAACACAGCATGCACCTTTAAAGTACCACACCAGGCATTTGGGGACCTGTATCCCCTGCTGGCCCAATTTAAATGCCAACATTTTGCTATGGTGTCTACTAGTTGGGACAAGTAAGTGGGGGAGTTTTATGATCTGTACTTCTCACCAGATACAATTTGGGTGATTAAATCAAGACGAATGAGATGGGGAGGGCACGTACATACCGCATATTGAAGGGAGGTGCATACAGGATCTTTGTTGGAAAACCTGAGGGAAGGAGATCACTTGGAAGACAAAGAGGCATAAATGGGAGGATAATATTAAAACTGATCTTCAAGAAGTTGTATATGGGGCATGGACTGGATTGATCTGACTCAGGATAGAGACAAGTGACAGGCTCTTGTCAATAGTGCAATGAACCTTTGGGTTCCATATGATGCAGGGAGTCTCTTAACTAGCTGAGGACCTGTTAGCTTCTCAAAGAACTCAGTTCCATGGAGTTAGTGTCTTTTAGTCCACAGCAGGTCAGTTAGGGATACCACTCCTGTGGCTTAAATGACATTGATCATTTAAATGTTAATATACAGTAGCAGTCTCCAGTGCTAAGTTATGCTGTTAACAGCTATATGGTGCCACCTTGAAGAATGTATTTTAGACTAACAACATGCAGTTATCAGATCCTAAACTGTTATCTTTCAGACTGTTATTACCTCCTTCTAGAACCAGCACATGAGATCATCATGGTTTCTGAATGAATTATATTTTTAGGGTATGTGGGACACATGGTCTGGCTCCTCAGATGGGAACTGTCTGGATTGGGTGGCCCTAGCTCTCAACTTCATTGGAACTCACAAACCTCCCTGCCTGGCACTTAAGACGCCTACAATAAGGCAGCATCCTCCTGGGAGGAGGGCCATGGATCATTTTGAATAACACAAACAACAATGGCGACAGAGTTTAGAAAGCATGAAAGATAGGTTATGGAAAGTTGGATCTAGAGAAGACCAAACAGCTGACTCTTCAGGTTTCACACACTTAACATCTCAGTAATCTACCGTAGTTTAGGGAATTTCAAAATGCGGACAAACACACAACAGCAGTGCAAAAATGGCTCAGAAAGGTTACCACAAAAACATGCAAACACCCCAAATTAGCAGATGTAGTTGCAATTGTAGTTAGAATATTAATTTCTGCAGAAGCCCATGTTGGTATGTTACATAATTGCAAAACTCAGCAATATGCAAGGAGATGTAGTGTGGAATTGGAAATAATTTATTTTATGGAGTTCTCATGACTTTGGCCCAGACATACTACAACATAGAACTACAAGCAGCTCCATGTGCATACCTTTAATCAACCAAGAACTGCCACCAGGTACAGTATTGCAATGAGTGACCTTAACTTTACCGGTATGGTCACTGACAATAAGAATTTCGTTCTCCTTCCCAGCTGTCTGTTCGATAAACCCCTGGAGCCATACATACTTGAAGAATACACACTTAGTTATGTTCAACATTTTTCCAAATTTGAATTCCAGTTTCCAAAAATCTTCTGAGGTCTTGATGCACATGTTTAAATCTTTGATATGCAATTTGTGTGCTGGATGATCAAACATTGTATAAAATCCGGGTATTTGAAACAATATTATATGGACAACTTGCCAGTAAAGCGGCCCGCTATGAAGTTGACTTCGAGAACACGAACAATACGGGAAACTTGTAGAATTCAAAAATCACTATTGTTACACAGAAATACTTCACATTAAAAGAACTGTAATCTGATTCTGTTGCATCTGTAACACATATTTATGTAATACGGCCTGTTAGATTTTTAGATCACTGTACAAATTACCTAAAATTAGGAGGTACGTATACGTACAAGATGCACGATAAACTTAAGAGCAATTTAAATTCGGGGACTACTTGATGCATTGCAGTTTGGTACTATTCGCCTTAAAGTCTCCTATTAAAGAAGGTAAAGATTAAAGTACATAACCTATAATTTTGCCTATTGTTTTATATTAATTTAAAATGCGCGAGGTTTGAAGCTTCCGCCGCGGTGTAGTTGAGGTCTTCACTCTTCTGGGATCTTTTGCAGCTTATATCGGTAACCGTTTACAGACGGTTCGGGACAAATTATGCAGCCCGAAACGTCGGAATACCACAAGCACACATTGTGTAGCATCCCAAAATAGCGAAATCTTGAATTTGAAACGTTTTCTTACATAATTAGGACCGTCATCAATTGTACTCCGCCAAATAGCAGAGCACGAGACCTGAATACAGATGGCAGAATAATATTAAAATCGTCCCTATTCCGGGTAATTAGTGCACAATATCCTAGTGTATTCCAAACAGTGTTGGTCAACCTGTCAACCATAGCAAAGAGGTAATAAAGATAGTCAGCGAATCAGGCATGGATCATACCTGTGACAACCGTGTAAATGGTAGTAACTAACACAAGTAGTAATCTGTGGTAAGAATATCGTATCATTGTAGACCGCCTATGAAGCTGCGACTGGGGAGTCTGTTACGAAAAATTGTATTAAATGTTACATTAGAATAGTCGGTATAGCGACTACGCTACGGCCTGTGCGTTTCAGTGTCGAATCCTGGTAGGGGCATGTGAATTTTCTCTTACCCAAAATGCCCAGATCTGGGGTTCACACAGTCTCTTTCCCGGGGCATTAAATTACTCACCTCCATATAGTGTCGAGGTTGAGACTGAGTGGAGCTATACCTCCGCTCCCCCTCAATGTTTTCATGGCGTGAGCACGTACACTTAACATTATAACCAACAGGGTACCACCATGAGCTTACGTTCCCATTCGACCATGCTGTCAAATTAACACCACGGATTAGCTATCTGCGCGTGTTGTGACATATTGTGTTTTCAAAAATGGCGGAAGACGTCACGGGATCCGAACTTGGTTTGTGATGGACGAAACGAAGGGCACTAATGTCGTTTCAGGCACAAGGTTGTAGTACTCGATGGCTGTGTTTGAGAAAAAACATCCAAGGAAAGTATTTTTAGATGATACCGAAGTGCTGACATGCGTTTTTGAGAATGCACAGAACATTCAGCGACACACGGTAAGCGAAATTGCGTTGGGCTAGGCGTGGAACAGAGGGGGAAACACCGGAGTTGGTTGTGTAATAACCACAATTATTCCATGTCCTGTGTATGTCATTTTAAATTCCAATGTTGGGAAGCGCAGTATGAATCTAATTCAGAGTAAAATGTTTTATTAGAAAATGATTTCAGACCCAGGCTTTTACTATATTGGGTTGTTTTACATACAGCTGTTACGGCAGAAGAATAACTCATTAAAATATGTCATCTGGACTTGTGATTTATAAACATAATCTGAATTGTAGGTTTCAGTAACACACGTTCATGTCTTGTATACGTGATTTCTTTTAGTGTATGTAGTTTTGAGTGAACTTCCTCACGATTTAATTCTGTGCCCCTCCGCCCTTTTCGTCTGTCGACTTTTCATGTGTTGGATTACGAGCCGTGTTTTGTTCTATTTGAAATTAGTTACTGTCTACCATGTGCTTATAGCTGCAGTTGTCACTCATGTAATGTTTTTGTAAGCACAGCATTTATTTTTAATGTTCTTTTTCTTCGTGTATTTATCTCTCTCCGTCTGTCATCATGATGGAGTACTGTGAATAGTAGAAGGGGAAAGTGAGAGATGAAACTGGGGAGAACAGAAATAGTGTTGAGGGAAAACAGAGTTTTTCTAGTCATTAGTAATGTAGGGTACTTTTTTGGTTTCATATGCTTATAATGATTGGGCTGTGTTAAGTGACTGCTCACTAGTTGTCGATCTAATATTGTCATGTATTTGAAACTGAAACTGAATTAGATACAGGATGTTTTAAACTGGGCTTGAAAACTTCGAATAGTTAAGTGCAATGCTGATGTTTTCTACAACACAATTGTTGTCTTGTTGTGCAATTTTTGCTGTAGAGACTGGGTTCCAGTAGTTTTTCATTTCCAGGAATATATCATACGCGTTCAGCGAGGACCATTACCAGAGAAAACATGGCATATACATAAGCGATACAGTGATTTTGTTTCTCTCCATAATTTACTTCAGATCTCTGGGCTTAACCTTCCTCTTCCTCCAAAGAAAATCATTGGAAATATGGAAAGAGAATTTATAGCTGAAAGACAAACAGGGCTTCAGGTAAAGTATTGGTAATCAAATATTGCGTGTAATGGAAGTATTCTTGCATTTGATTCTAAAGTACAACATTGGCACTAATTCTGAAGGGGGATCCAAATGCCTGTGGGTGCTGGAAGCATAAGTACTACACTAGATAAGCAGGAAATATAGGACTGGATGGAATATAATGGAGCCCTGTGTCTCAGGATTGAATCATGTTCCTTGCACAAAAGTAGCTAATGCTCTAGCAAACTTGTAGTAGCAGTCTTTAATGTAGGTGGTATCTCGAAACTGACATTTACTTATAGACGTTTGGAAGGTTTTGTGACTGGATGTGGCCCAGGCTGGATGCTAGACAAACAAATTGCTCAAGAGTTTAGGTTGCTGAAGCAAGCCTTGTTTTAATTCACAAAGTAGTGGCTGTGTGACTGCTCATTGTACTTGTTTTTCATGATCTTTTGTGAAACTTCCCATGCATGAAAAACAAGTTTTTAAATGTACGTACATGCTCACTCAAATTGAATCCATACTCTTGGGGAAAAAGACATTCAGATGTGTGGGGGAACATATAGTACTCATTGTATTTACTGTACTTAAATGTGTTACTAAAATGCAGTTTACCCATTTATCCTTGGAACTTCAGCTCCGTGTTCCCCCGGGCTCCATATGGCAGTCAGGCTTGTTTCTCTGTTAGGATGAACCAGTCTTTGAAGTGGAGATGAGAAGTGTCGTGCTTATGCAAAGATTAAATAATCATGAACAAGACAGGCAATGTACTTATAATCTAATATTGAGGCACATTCTTGCAGCCATTGTTGCAATGGAAAATCAGTAAGTTTTGCATATTGCAAGAGTATGTTTGTAGCCTGGGGTATCAAACATGCAATACATATGTGCCATATTGTCATCTGTGATCTGCTGGCCCTGTGGTGTTTTTCCACATTATCTCATAAATGGCATGATATTCCAAAAAAGGTATTGAACATAAAATGTGTGTTTTGCTTTTCTCTGCAGTTTTTGTCTGAAACATTCCTCATTCTAAGAAGAACTGAGTAAGATATGATAAAAGAATGTGTTTGGTCTTAATGTAAAGTACCTGTTGTTCTTGTCCAATTTTAATGAAACTTGAATTTTCTCAACATATTTTTTAAATATATTCAGATGTCAAATTTCATCCAGTAGCAGTGTTGTTCCATGCGGGCAGACTGACAGACATGATGAAACTAGTAGTCGCTTTTTGCAGTTCTGTGAAGGCAACTGAAAACTAGTTGCTTTGCATTGAAGATAATGCATCATATGATTTTCTGATGAGAAGATTGTGCTGTTCATAATTAATGTTTCAGAATTATTTAAAAATAATCCTCATGAATCCTATTTTGGCATCATCATTGCCTGTGAGGAAATTCATGGATCCCGACAACTATGCCACACCATTTCAAGGTTGGTGTATGTGTACTGTAGCAATGTGGAAAGTTTTTACATGTTGTATTTTATGGAGTTGCATTAAAATGTATTACAGTGCATGTGCTCCTGTAATGTTTCTGGCATACACCTGACGATTGGTTTCCTATGTGAATAGATTTTATTTTGGAGAATTGTTTATGTGAGCAGGCTTTTTTGGTTAAAATTAGAAGGTGCATCAGCCACCATGTGAAGTGTGCTGTAGTATTTTGAAGAATGCAGTATGGCCACCATGAAGGTAATAAATAGAAGTTATCAGGTATCTCAGACATGTATGCCATTATTTTTGTACTTGTAACATGTAGCAGGGTCACTTGTTATTTTGCTATATATTGATCTATTAATATGTGTTTAAATCAAACAGTGCATTTTTGAGTCATGACTAGACTGTGATTGCAGATGATATTTGATGTTACAGGCAAGTGGAGTCCTTCCCACCCTCATTGTATTGTCTTTTGTATGGGAAGACTGGCTTGTTGGTTACATTAATTAGCTCATGTGTTTTCCTAAATTATTGACTTGGTGTATGGTTTAGTGACACAGGTGTGTGATAACAAGCTGGTATAGTGTGGTAGTAATGCCACAGATTCCTGCACACTTTTTTCAAGTGCTACCCCAGGCCATTATTGTGTACTTTTAGCATTTTATGAACAAAAAATATTATTGACCAATATTTGTGTAGTCTGTAATGGTAGTCATTATAAGTAACATGTTGCAGAGATGGCATTGCAACATGTATCCATGACACTGAGAAGTGAGGTGAATTATGAAGTCATAAAGCCTGTGCCAGATATTGGTTGGAGGTTGCGGAAACATTATTTTCTTGTTAAAAGCCATATTAATCCAAAAGAAGAAATGTTGCTGTCATGGGTAGAGCACGGACCTGACAAATATCTGGAGGACCGTGATTTGCAGGGGGTGTTCAAGAGCATATCAAATCTTCAGGTAGGTAATGTAAGTCTTATAGTGTATTCCTTGCTGTCATTATGGGCACTAGAGTTAGCCCTTGAAACACTAATCCTCCATGCAATGAGTACTGTCTTACTGTTATCAACTTTTCTGTTACGGTTAGTTGTTATAGTTCAAAGTCATGGGTCATATCGTGTCACAGGTGGTTCACTGTATATTAATTTCTTGTGCCTATCTACTCTCTTGTTCTCACCATATGTGTGGTCCTTGGTGACCCCACTGGTTGAAGATAATGGTCTTCAGGCATATGTTGCCTTATAGTGTGGTAGATACATACCAACATTTTGGACAAAACTGTTTCTGTCCTCAGGAAGAAGGTATATATTTGAAATTTAATTTGTATGCAGAATTTTAAGTTAACAGTAAGTTGACTAACAAAGTAATAATACTGCATTTTCAGCACCCTTACATTCAAGGAATACAATTTATAAACTGCAATGGAGCTGGAGGGTTTGTTGTGCGTGCGCTACATAGTGCAGGAAGCCTACGGGATCTTTTGTGCACTGCAAAACCAAAGCAACAATTCATGAAGAAATATGGTAACCCAAGACAGTACAGACCTCTGTCTGAAAGTGATACGGCTTGCTTTGGGCGGCAGATTCTTGAAGTGCTCAGATTCCTTAGTGAAAAGGGACTGCATTTTGGTAAGGCACATGCTTTGTGGCTAGAAACTGTATTCTCATGAAAAATGACAAAAGGGTATATTGCTTGTGTAGAAATATAGGTATGATTCATTTATTGAAACTGATATTTTTGTTTTGTGTTTACTTTATTTATTTATTTACCTCAAACCCAAATACGTGTATGAAAATCACTCGTATGAAATCCATGTTGTAGTGCAGAAGTACCCCTCAAGGCTTATTGTTTTTTTGAGTGCTTCTATTTTCAGCCAGTGTTTATCTTGTGTTAGTATGGTAGTGGGAGTTCTGTTTTTGCTCATACGATTATCAGTGTCATTGTAATTAACCCTTTGACGCCAGAATTTAGTGGCCGTTCGGCTATTTAAAGGGCCCACTGCGCGCCCACTTTAGTGGCCATTCAGCATTAAAGGGTTCAATAATGTCAGGGAGCACAGGTCCCCTGAGAAGCTAATAGTTGCTCAAATAGTCAAGAAGTACACTGCCTTTTAACGGAATGTGAAGGGACATGACTGTTACCAAGAGTCCACCACTAATCCCTATCCACAGCTAGATGAATCCAGCCCATGCTCCCATTTTATTTCTTTAAGATCTGTTTTAGTAACATCCCCCCTATCTGTGCCTAGGTCTTCCAAATGGTTCTGCTGACTGACCAAAACCTTGCATGTGTTTGGGTTGTAGCTCACATCTGTGTTACTGCATGAGGTTGGGGCAGAGTGCTTGTCACCCCCACACAGTTGTCTGCTGGAAATATCAGCACAGGGAATAAACATGAATTCTGCTGTCAGATGTTTATCGTAATAGGTGTCAAATTTATACTGTGTTAACACAGACCACCGAGGAGGCTTGATTTGTGTGGTGCTCAGTTTATTGGCTGGACAACAGGATGGGGACCACTTCTTTGTAGTTTTCCTGTTTATGTCAAGGAAAATGCTGGAATAGTATGTTCAAGTAGGCCATGACTTCTTCTTTCCAAATCCTTTTTCATTTTTCATTAATGATTGTAATCCCATCTCATATAACACCATTTAATCTGTTCAGTTGAAACAGGATCATAAAATAATCTGAGAATCATTCTAGCCCATTGTTAAGATTCTATTGAAACTTTGTTTAGAGAATTTGGGGTCGGGAATTTGAGGACTGTAGTGATAGCAATGATGTAAATACAAGCAATAATTCTTTCTGTTTTGCAGGCCACCTCCATACTGGTAATATACTGCTGGATAATGGCCGAGTGAAGCTTCTGGACATTGAGAATGGGGTTCTTGGTTTGCCGTCATATTACAGGCCATATTTTATCCAGCATAAGAAGATACATACACTGGAGGCTGTTGATGTGTATTGTTTTGGTCATGTTCTATATGAGATGGCATTTGGCCATCCTTTACATGAATCTGTCTGTGATATTTTTCCTTCAAGCTGTCCCCCTTTGTTGAGTGAGTATAGCTACATGAACATTGTGCAGGTGATTATTCACAAGTACTGAATTATGAGGGAAGAACATGTGCTGAGATAGCAAAGTGGGTATAGTGACTAGGTTACAGGCTGGATCACTAAGGAATTGTTTGATACTCTGTCTTCACTTCTACATATGCCTTCATGGCTTCCACAAGGTTGACCTTACCTGTACTTTACTGAAGGGAGGAAATGTCAAAAGAAATAAAAAATCTCAGATTTAGGTTCTGTGTTGCCCAGACACTTTATAATTTAGTTAAGAATAAAAGGGTTGAGATAGAAGTGTTGATTGTGTGGTGAATGTGTTGAATGCAACCACAGATATGTAGAATTCTCATCTTTCAGATGTAGTCCATAGTTGCCTGCACTTGGACTGTGATATGGCTTTTTGTAAGTTTCACATATAAGGCCTGATCAAAAAGTACAAGGGTGAAACTGTGGGCAGAAAAAATCTCAAACAGGTTATCCATTTTATGCTATACAGTTCAGTCTTCCTCTGATTTGGACAGTGATGCCAATGGCCATGTTGTTTGTTGAAGTGCATATAACTCCCACCCCCCACCCCCCCCCCCCCCCGCCCACCCTCTCCCCCTCCCCTTCCTCCCTCCACCAACCCTTCCTCTCTCTT
>Ga0123357_10008555_pt1 | contig 12800 bp, 7 predicted proteins | sample TergutEmb28metaG_FD_89873 | JGI IMG/M metagenome (GOLD analysis project Ga0123357, IMG submission 89873) | Embiratermes neotenicus P4 segment gut microbial communities from Petit-Saut dam, French Guiana - Emb289 P4 | ecosystem: Host-associated > Arthropoda: Insects > Digestive system > Gut ... | reverse complement strand
GGCTTCAAGCTTCACACTGCAGTACTTTCCGTATTATGTGTGATTTTCCAAGTATAGCTGTCTTTTGTAGTGAATCTATCGAATGTTTTCCTGGTACACTTTCCAAATTTTTCCTTAAGTTCCTCGTTACTATTATTATTATTATTATTATTATTATTATAACAGTACCGAATAAAAGCTCCCGTTCAGACCGGCCTGGCGTCCACGAAAACTCCAGTAGAATGTGTACCGGGTCTTTCTCCCGGGGATAAAGCGGCCCTGGGCGTGGCTTTGACCACCCAACCCCATCTAGCGCTGAAGATAAAGAAATAGTGTAGCTATACCTCTACTTTCCTTCTGGGCTTACGTGGCCTGTTCTAGGGTGAAATTTAACTTTTTCGCCTAAACAGTAGTAACACTGATATATAGGAATAAACCTCAGGCATTGGATAACTTAGCGGCAGCTGAAAGAACGTTGTCAGACTTTCGCTGAAGCCACTCAGACTCCTGAGAAAGAGCACTAGGTACCCAACGGACAGGGGCCTGCATAAACCGCAGAGACAGTCTGAACGTGATGGCAGAGGAAAAAATCATTTATTCTGCCGGGATTTTATCCCGGTTGTGCATTCACTTTACCAATTGAGCTGTAGGCCTTCTTGTTTGTACACTGCTGCCAATAAACTTGTTGGACATTTAGCCCTGCATGTATAAGAGAAAAATTATTTCTAACTTCATTGAAATGGGCTGCAGACTCACGTGAAGACAATAAAGATTTGTTTTAATCAGAACGCGTCTTTAATTTACAAGGTGGTTCAAATATGACCGGGACTGATTTGTGTGTAAATCTGGCGACATCAGTCCCGGTCATATTTGAACCACCTTGTATTACTTTATCCCATTTAACCCTTTAAACGCCAAGTTAAATCCCATCTGTATTTGCTAGCATTGTTCGGAGCTCACCATATACTCCACGTTAGCAGGTAAAGGGTTAATATTTACTTCATTATTTCGACTGTCAATAGGATCGCAATTTACAGGGTCTGGACAGGCAAACTATGGGAAAAGTTTCACATCATTAGGTGCGAAATGAAGTGACTACGTGGACGCAAAGTGGACTATTTCGTGGAAACCACAGATTTGCACAAGTAGCCACAAAGTTCCTGCTTCAATATTGATCTCGGAAGTGCGTTGTCTAATTCACAGAACGCGGGTTCCTGCTTCTTTGAAATGATATTCTACACCCACCTCAATTTTATACACATTTACTCATCTATTCAAGTGGAATAAATAAATAAATAAATAATCCGGAAATGCCGATAAGGCAACGGTCCCCTGCTTTGCAGTGATAGCCCGAGAAGACTGCGATAGGAAATATAGTCCTGAAGAGGCAGATATTCCGCTTCTTGTCTCCATTGCATGTTCTTATACGATGACCGGGTTCGTGCCTCGCGTGTCCAGGGTCCACCAGTCGTCGTCTGGAAGACGTCCGACCAGCTGGCTCTCGGTCATACAAGATTTATATTCCCGATTCTTTGGTCCCACATTGTGGACTGTAGGTCTATTTCGATTTTTTATTCGTGCTCAATGCCCTCCCCATCTTCACTTCAGCATCTCCGCCTGCGTCTATCATGCTAATCATTCTTCTGACTCCTGGAGTCTTCCTTTCCATTCAGCGACTGAAATTCTGTACTCTAATCGAATAATCACTGGCGTGTTGCATGCCCAACCCATCCGCAACCATCACATACGCCTTTATTTAATTGCACTAATAAAGAAGTTCACATTATCCAGTTTTATCAGACCTTCTGTGACCTCCCGCTTAGGTACAAACACACTCCTGCAACCCTCTCCTACACAACTCACCGGCACCAATGTCACTATTTGAGCAGCGGCCGACTTTAAGTGTTTGAATAAAAAGTGAAAACGCAAGGTTTAGAGGACAGATTGACACGGTCCTATCTTCTTTTTCTTACCAGATGAAGATAAGTTAAGTGAAATGGGTTGTCCAGAAGTTTAGAATAGCTTTGCTTATCGAACCCAACTGAGTAGGTCGCAACTGATTATTTTGCTTGTGGAACGGGAAAGATCTTGAACTTAAAGATTTTTCTTTTAAATTTTGTTTTAAACACATACCATGGACGAAGTCTAAATAGTGAATAATCAAAAGTATGGCGTAAATAACTTCGTCAGAATCCTGTGAATTTCTGCCGCCAGCCTGCGCGATTTTTTCTGTGTGAAAAGTACAGAAACAGAATTTCTACTTCAAAAGTAATGATATTAGACCTACCGTATTTTTAGTTATGCATTTATTTTCAATGCTGTGGTAAATGTTATGGGTGTGTAGTGATTTATAGGCATGGTTATATGAATGTTTTTTCGTAGAGGTCTACACTTACCTGAAAACTGGAATTATGTATTTTAGATTCCTCCTGACATTTTCTTATCAAGGCGACAGGTGCATGGTCAGGAAGCTTAGTGCGTTTAACAGTCACGTTTCTCTAAGCGTTTCCAAAAGTGGCTGAATCATTATAAAGCAATTTCTTTGTCCATCATTCACTGTAAGCTATATTTCACATAAGCCACTTTTAAAGAGCTGCCTCTGCTCCCGTCTTGAGGATTAAATGTTGTGTTTAGAACAAACTCCCGAAATGTAGCGTATATTAAATATACCTCAAAGATTGAAGAGTATCCAACGACAGAAGAATATAATAGCGAATTTAACTCGTCATATAGCACTTGCCAATTTGTTTGGTAATTTTATCCCCTCAACTACTTTGTCGGAGGCGGCTCGGCTATGCCCGGCGTCCTATTACAATTACATATACCCATACTATTACAATTACACAAACAAGCTAGAATTGCCTACTGGAACTGAGTCTCAGTACCCACTGTACAGGAGGCTGGGTGGATGAACGTTGGGTCTGGAGGTAGTGGCAGTCCTGTCTAGAAGGAATGGTCCTCCTAGTATGGAGAGGTTATGTGACTTCACAGATGAGCGAAATAGTCTTTCATATCTTCTTTTAGTAGTTAGAATGCCCGTTGGTTGTTTTAAAACAATAAAACCCATAGAAGGTTTTCAAACATATTAACAGAATGATTTATTACCTCTAATTATTATTGAATGTGTTAGCGAGTGCAATTGTGGGAGAAGTGTCTTCTGTTCACCTGTTATCTATTATCTGATTCCTGGTCTGAAACACCATAAAGCAGGGTACCTGCTTTGAGCTGGATGTCTAGGAAGATAAATCAATTACGGCTTAAGAAGATCTCCAAACAACTAAGGAACTAAGGCCAGAACCTAAAATAAAATAAAAATGCACTTTCATGATGTGTTTGTATTTGCATTTGTGTACTTCGAAACTTGTACTCCAGGGTTACCAACTTCGAATTTCAGCGATGTTACTAATTTTCCCGGTCCGAGAAATTTCATTCATTCCTTAAGTTTCTGCAGTAAAATAACTGAATAATATCACTTTATGAAGGTGTGTGGGAGTGAAAGTTTAGATCCATGAGTTCGACAGTAAATGGAGGTGAAGTCATTTTCGTACACGCACCGCTTTAAGCCAGTTGAATCTCCATTACCAACTGAGTAAGAGGCTGAGTGGTTATCAGACCCAGGCTAGGCGCTTTGGGAAAGAGAAACATTCTTTTACCTGCTGACTGAGCTACCCCGGCTTCTAAATTCACAGGTTGTGCGTCAAAAGAAATCACAGCCGCTTATTGTCAAATTCCATGAGATTAATTGTTCATAATAAACTTTACATTTATTGAAACATAAATATACGTATTTATTTTATGAACTGTGGTCAATGAAATAGTTGACAGTTATTCACACCATACTTGTTGTATATATTACCTGAAGTGACATTAAAGAACATAAAGAGTAATTTTCAACTTATAAATATTTTTTTAAATATGAGCAACATAGGACACTTTGTGAATCTAGAGCATAAGTAACATATCAAAACAATTCACATTTTTCATTTTGCTGTATTGTGTGATGACTAGTCAACTAAATGGTTCATAACACAGCGGGGGAGAAAATTTTGTGATTAAAACGAAGCTATTATACTCATTTCAAAGTTGTTCAATCCGTTCATTTTTATATCAGTGTAAATCGTTTGTTATACCCACTAAATGCACGTTCTTAATTGGTACAAACATTAAATGAACTTGTACATTATGTTTCGTCACATGTGTACCATCTTCAAGGAAAACACAATGCCAGTCTTGAAAACCAAATGCTACCCGCGAAGCTCTTATTTATGGGTTCCTTGGTCTCCAGCAGCTTCGTCGTTGAAGTTGATTATACGTAAAAGCACAACTATATATATATTTTAAAATGTTTTTAACCATACTGTAACCATACGTTTTAAAATACGTACAGTAGTGTGTTTTACATATAATCATTGTCAATGCAGAAGCTGCTACATACCAAGGAATCTATAGATAAGAGCCTCGCATTTAGCATTTGGGTTTTAATAAATTACATTATGTTCTCCCTGAAGATGGAACACATGCCGAAACATGTTGAAGAAAACTATTTAATGTTTGTACTGAATACGAATGTGTATTTAGTTGGTATAATGTAAGTATTACGCAGGCTGGTACTGTTGACAGTTGTACAGACACTCCGCCACGTATGATATTTCAGAGTTACGCAATTTTAAAAGATTAAAAAAATAAATTGCATTTGTGAAACGCGCGCGGAATGTGTTACTTGCCGGAATGAAAGCGCAACGAAACGCAGGTGGTGGAAGAATACTGCTGGGCAATAACACAGGTGACGGGGCAGTTACGATTTAGCCTGTCAGGTTCCTGTGTATTGGATTTCGGGTTTCAACTGGACTTTAATATATATGTGTGTGTATATATATATATATATGACCATACACGTATGTGCACTGAGTTCTGACTTGCGCCAAATTCGATTTGTGTCGCAGATCCCGGACGCTAACTACGGCGCATGTTGGGTATTTATCTGTATTGTAAGCTGATCATTATATTCTATGTTACAGGAGCAGACTTAGTCTGTTCAGGATAACCCAACACCTGAGAGACAGTGAAACCTGTATCCCCTGCAACACAAATTAATGATGTTAGCCAATGAAATGATTTTCATCGACTGTTCATCATACAGGTTTAAAATATCTTCCGTTTGTGCTTTGTGTATTGTTTCAGAGGCGAGGGCAGAGATTCTAGGTGGGCCAGACAAGTTTGTCAAGTCCGGCAGCTCACTGCGGCTCACGTGTCTGCTGAAGAAGAGTACGGAGCCTCCTGCGTACCTGTTCTGGTACCACGAAAATCGGATGATCAACTTTGACGAGGGTCGTGGCGTCCGTGTCCGACATGGCCGCTATTCAAGCGAACTGGTAGTGGCCGAAGCCCACAAGAACGATTCTGGCAACTACTCCTGCGTGCCATCCTATACGCATCCTGCCAGCATCAGTGTTCATATATTGAATGGTACTTTCCCCAGTGCATGGTAGAGATATTGGTTGCTGAGACCAAGGGTGGGGTATCGTAATTCACTTGAGGGCCGGAAGAATTTATTTCGCGGTGACTGCTAGCCAGAAAAAAATACCTGGCGAAAAATCTAAATCCGTGGGTAAGAATCTTCTTGGATAGCTAAGAGAATCGTAGTTAATGAAGAAATTGCCGTCATTTTATGGAACTCCAAAGTTCGCTACTGTCATCACAAGAGCTCGTCACTTGTCCATTTTTGGAACCAGATAAATTATTATAAGACCTCACATTAAAAGTATTTTTTATGCTTTCACTCACATCGCTTCATCATTGCATGTTTTACCAACTGTAATGAGTTCATCGCAGGACCCCTTATAGATAAATACACACACATCATTATCATGTATTGTGCAGTTATAATAATTGTTAGTATAATTATTAGTGTGTGGCCGTGAAAGAAAATTAGATGTGAGGCAACCTAAACGCCCGAAATTACAACGTAAGGTAAAAAAAAAACAGAAACAATCAGACAAATTAATCACATCAAAGCATCTTTCAAATTATACACCTACAAGTCAGTTTATAGTAATGCTACTTACCCTACATCACACAGAGCTACTCTGTTTTGCCCTTATATCTGTGGCTTTTAATTGTAAATACAATTTATTTTATTTTATACTGCATATTTTATAATGGCTTTGCAAGCGAATTAGTTAAAGTTTGAGATCTCTTGCCACATCTACAGTTGCATTACAGACTTTGTATTTCATTCTGTACAACCCAATGATGACTATCAATAGAGCCGGAACGTGTAGCTGTTGGCATTGTCTACAACGTACGTTGCTTTAACGGGTTATTTGTTGGCTTTATTTTTTTGTGCTACAATTGTCTGTGCCGTCTTTAAGAACGGAAACTTTTAAAGAAGATTCTTTTTATTAAAATCCCTCTTATCGACCATAGTAGTCTGAATTTGGTGTCTGGATTTTTCGAACCGTGGATCGTAATTTGCTAAAATCCTATGTTAGGCCCAGTCCTGAAGAGAACCTGGTGAAATATTAGTTTCTTTGTAGTTTGTTTAGATGCCCTCTCTGTATCTAAGAATACAGAGGCTTGGCTTCAAATTATTGGACTATAGAGTATAACTAGTTGGAGAGAACGTGCAGATAAATTAGCAAGGAAATGAAGCGATTTGCTATCCCTAAATTTATTCTGGACGAAATAATGTAAACAATAAACAGCCTACAACGAATCTCCTGTCCCGGGCGAGGTTCGAAATGAGAACTTGCAATACAGATCATAATATATTACTTGATCCAACTTGCTGGCTTCTGATGTTAGTGGTTGGTTTTCTATAGAGTTAAGTTTCATTTGCATGATTTTTTCTCTTTTTATGGTTCTTAAGACAGATTTTTACGAAACGTAATCCGAACAACATGCCGCCTACGGTCACCACCCAAATTTTGTATTTTTTGGGTATTCTGTCATCAACAGTATCGAAGTGGCTGTACTGCTTTGTAAGACGGAAGTGAACAGTGTAGAACACGACCTTTTGGTAGTGTTGTTTTTCCTACATTTTCAGACATGTACGACTTTTTAAAGTGAATGTGGACCAAGCCAAATACGTATTTTGCTTTTGGTCTCACTTAGATTGCTAAATCCCTTTAAGTCTTTAGTACACGAAATTTTTGATGCGTTTGAAACCTACAGATAATTAAATCTCTTTGCAACAAATATGGCTAGAACAAATGTAAACATTTTGACGTTTTGCTGACCGTGCATCTCAGTATATTTATCTCAGTAATTAACCAACTTGATGCACAAAATTTTGTTTTACAATAAGTATATTTCATGCCTCTATATGTTTCGAGCACATGTGCTCATCATCTGGAGGTCAAATTGCATTACACAGCCTCTGGTATCATCACACCTATAGGTGGCAAGTGCTTGCCACCTATATGTTTTTGATAGTATGAGGTGTGTTAGTCAGAGAATAGGAAAGAATGACAGGATATTTTGAAGACGGTAATAATACTTGGAGCTCCATCAAGGGAGAAAAATATCTTGGATACCTGCAGTACTTGTATCCATAAGACACTTACCTTGTTACTTCTGAACGGGACTGAGCTTGTTCAGTGACATGTATGATGATGGATTCGTGACTAAGAAGATGAAATTTCGGATTCCGTAAAAACATGAACAGATTTGGTTACGTAAATAAATAACATCCGTTCAAGGAAGATCCTACACTACCCACATACACATATACACATACACACATTCAGAGCACTCTGAAGATTTCGGCCACATTCAATATAGAAATTAAATGGAATCGCATTTTTTTATAATTTTACTAGTTAAATTTGCTTATTAAGTAGCAGCGTCAGGTTAATTAAATTCCATAAAGGTTTCATTTAATACAGTTTCGCATAACTATTGCAACTTCTTATTGTTTTTCGAAATTAGCCATGAAAGTTATTAATTCACTGTATTTGTATATTCTGGGATGATTTTAGCGAATGGGATTCACTCTAAAAACGTGGATTTGTATAAAATATTTTATGGAGATTTAGACATTGTATATAAAAACCTGTCATCACAGTGGAGATTAGACCTCCCTGAGAGTAGTATATAATATCTCTCAATGTAAAAAATATAGAGAAATTTGATCTATATTAAAAATACAAGAATTTGGAAATTACTTTTTAGAATTTGACCTGTTCTGTCTTTTATGGGGTTTTGTATGTATTACAGTAGGACTCACCAGCCCGACCCCGGTACTTTTGACGGATAAGAATCTTCTCTTTATCAGTTCTGTGATGCAATAATCTTAAAGTTAAGTACATTTCTCTTACTGATTCTCTTAATTCACAACACACTTATTATTAAAGTCTCTCTCCATCTGTTTCGTTCTCATATCCCTTATATTCACAGCCACAGATCACACATTTCCGCCTATCTTTAAATAATAATGGTCATTCCGCTTAATTATTCCGCAAATAATATTGTCATAGTACATTTAACCGTTTTTCTTATCTGTTGAAAACTCGAGGCTCATTTGAATAATATACAAAAGACTTGGTCATGTTTCACAGAAGGCACAACACACCAATTGTCTTTCAAGGAAAATGTCATTACTTACTTGTATTCTGTGATCCAACTGAAAGTGTGTGAGTAAAATATTGAGGTGTTTAACTTGAAACAAAGTGGCGTGTGTGAATGACGTCTCTCCTTGAAATGTAAGCATTAAATTCATCCCTCATTTTTCAGTCGTCAATTACATTCGCTGCTTCATGTATCAAAACAAATCTGGGAGACATCAGTCAGTTCCAGCATATGTTCCTTTACAACCTAATCATTTCACCATCTCAAATAAGTGTGAAATAATCGCCGTATATATATTAATTTAAAACAATTTTAATCCTAATCTCTGCCCTCCTTCCGTTTACCGTCTGGGTACCGAAATCAACAAAACATTTTCCCTCCCAAATCTATTTATATAAAACACTTAATTGTCTTACTGTCACTTACATTCGAATTTAATTTAATACCATATTATTTGATTCACTTATCTTATTACCTGATTTTGTATCATATATTTCTGTAAACATTGTATTACAAAAACTGGACAATACTCAGAAACATATTATTTTCCTTTAAATAATTCTCTCCAAAATATCGTTTATAACAGCTCTTTCTTTCACTGAATATATTTATTCCTATTTCGTTCACTGAATGTATTCATTCTTATCGTAAGATTCTCACAAGAGTTAAAAATATTTCCCTAAAGAGCAGCCTTTTATTTTTATAAGGGGTACTGATTGTGAAATTATGTTTTATTTCATACAGGAATTGGTTGTGTTCAGCGGATGCATTTCAGGCTCCACGTATTCGTCACAGATTGACTGAGTTCATTGTGCAGAATTTGTCTTCTTATTATTAGACCTGCAGTTCCTCATCTGGCTAAGAAAACTTATGTATAAAAGGAGCAGTGTATAATTTATATTTACATTTTCAATATGAGTGTAAACTGCCTGCAAGAGACAGTGTGATGAGCGCCTTAAATGACTGCGAACACATTTGTGTGTTTAAATTTAATACGATGTTAACTTTAGTTTCTGTCATTCAATGGGATTTTGCACCATCATAGCTGCTCTGAAACTTAGTCTAGTACTGGAAGATAATAAATGCAACCAAGGCTTTTCATGTGTGTTTTTTTGATCTAAAACTTCCAGTTTCTACATTCGCGAATAACAAAAAAGAAGTTTTTATTGGTTATTGCTTTGGGGTTTAAGTAACATACGATGTGGATGTTGCAAAATGTTTGAGAAAGTTAATTATTTTTCACGTAAAATGTAATTTCGGTTCTGAATGCATTCATAGTAGAAACAGGGATTGACACAATTGATTAAAATAAAAATTGATTAATATTAATTATAATGACATTCTTGAGCTCCTGAATTATCAGCAGAACCTTGACAAATTCTCTTAAGTATTTCGACAGTGAAAGAATATTTGCTTAGAACCAAATTAGTACTACTAGCTTTTAAAAGAATTGGGTGTTTTCTTTGACAAGTAATCCACACAGAACAAAATTAAAAACACAATGAACGTTTTGGATTCATCTAGATGGTTATCTCATGTTAAACCCCGGTGTTTCATTTCAAGATCGACTCTACTCTATTGGCCCTTTTAGCCCGAAGTCGTGATGTGTTTGTCCGTCATTCCACAAGTTACCTTCCGAAACTATTCAACGAATTTAACACAATTTGATATTGCTAGGCTTCTTATTCTTAATCAGATATTGGGTGATAAGTCAAAGTAACAACACGTACTGGAAAGGTAACAAAACGGAATGATTGTATCCAGGAAAGACAAAAGTTTAAAAGAAATCACATCTTATTATTTGCAGGAGAGGAGCCAGCCGCGATGCAGCACGGCAGCAACAGCGGAGCTGTGCGGGTGCTTTCCTCCTGGAGCTACTGCAATATTGGGGCGCTTTGCGTGTTCTTGCTGTCAATTTCGAGTTACTGCTGGCGTCGCGAGGACAGATGACGCTAGTACGGCCCAGCTCAGTGTACGTTACTGCTAATAGGACACGTGTGCAGATATTTCAAAGAGATGCATATCAAGACTAAAATGTGACATATAAGAAGTTTAGTCGGTATCGTATGACTAGACACAGCTTGTGGCAGCAGCTGTGAAGAGTAACCTGGTGTCGAAAATAAATGCCAGACGAAGGAGTTGTTTCCTTTACGTTGTTGCTTATTAAGTGCATATTCATAAAGAAGAGTAAACTATTTTTAATATTAGTGTAATTTAATGTTGTGTGAGAGAACTGGAAAAATAGTTGTGGAGGAGATACAAACTTCAAGATCCCCAGTTGGAAGGAACCTGCTCATGGTTAGACAAGAAAATATGAAAATGTAAAAACGACTTAAATTACAGTCGACAGGATAGTTAAAGGGATTAATGCATACAGGAAGAGGTGGAAGAATTGATATTTTGTTGAAGACATGTGGCAAGAAGTGGCATTGAATTATGAATTACAGGTAACAGTGAAACAAAAGATACCATTAAAATGACTTTGAGGCACGCACAAAAACTTACGGGATCCGAAACCAAAGAAAAGGAACCTCATACTCACCAGAATGCTGAAAGAAAGGCCCTTTGCTTTGAAGGGGAATATTTACATTTTTGTTTTTAAGCTTTCACCGTGTTCTAAATGTAATTTATTCTTTTTTGGGTAATTCCCCGGCGTCTGAGTTCTAATTGCCGACGTTTCGGAACTCACTATCGGTTCCATCTTCATAGGCAGGTGAAGGCCTATGAAGATGGAAACGATAGTGAGTTCCGAAACGTCGGCAATTAGAACTCGGACGCCGGGGAATTACCCAAAAAGGAATAAATTACAATATTTACATTACGCATGACAGGCATGCTTGATAGAGTGTTATGGAAACACACTGTGGCACTGATGTAACACCAGAGGTGTACTGAAACAAAAATTAACAATTTGGCAAAAAAAGCTCACAAAAGATAAGCGTCGTGCGAAAAAGATGCTGCGGTCATCGAATTACGTTGTCGCCTTTCAACATTTCTTAACTCTGCTACATAGAAATTCATTATAAGTAAAATGGGTGTCCGGGAGCTTTGTAAATCAGAACGGCAGAGGCGATAGTTGAACCGATTTTCAGGGACACGCCAGACGCCATAACGCTGGGAATCGGGGCACTTCAGCTTGAAAAGAGGGCAACGCGAGTGTTTATTTGCTGTGGGTAGGTATCATATAATATTATATGGGATTTGAACTCTTAGGTAAGAATAATCCTGATATGACTTCGACTATTGAAGCGCAACAAACAAATATATATTTCAGGTTTTCTTCCTAGAAATTCGTAGTTCCTGTGTGGAGGTTATGTATGAAGATGGCGAGGGTTTCTTAATTGATTGCTTGCAGAATGTGACTAGTCTGTTCAGCTTTCGGGCATGTAACATACATCCGTCTTATAACGTGTATTACCTTTAATCCAGATTCTCCGTAAACATAGGCACCGTAGTTTTTAACTCATCAGAAGGTACTGATTTATCTTAAGTACCTTTTAGGTACTTACTATTTTAACATAGCGCAATAGCCTTAGTGGACCAAGGCCTTACCATTATCGAGGGTTCATGATCACACTCATACACACCACACTAGATAGGACTCCTCGTGACGAGTGATCAGTCCGACGACTCTGACTCTGACAACACATAACACTCACAAGAGGGAGACATCCATGCCCTCGGCGGGATTCGAACCCAAAATACCAGCAAACGAGAGACCGCAAACCCATTCCTTAGACCGCGCGGGCATTGGGATCGGCAGTTAATAACTTACTTTATTGATATTAGTTTGTATTATGTATTATTCTCTACTGCATAATGAATTTTGTCCCAATAACGTAAAGACAGCTTCGGTGGTCTAGGGGTAGCGTGCTGGCTTTTAGTACCCAAGTTTGCGGGTTCAAACCCGGCCGAATTTTTAGGACGAAAAAATCCTCAGCACGCCTTCCTTCGGAGGGGAAGTAAAGCCGTCAGTCCTATGTCGTAGATTTGCGGCATGTAAAAGATCCCTAAATTTACGTGGAAGACGGAATTTAGGCAAAATTACTACCGGACATCTTTCTTGCCCACAGTTCCACCTTTCGCTGCTAGGGTCTCTCGCGTCGTCACGGACGGAGGCACCTGGCGGTTAAAGTGGGAACGTCTAAAGGCGGGGGAAAGCAATGGAAAACTACCCCCAAGAACTTGCCCAGGATGCAGTGTGCCAGAGCCATACCGGTCACATGACTGGGCTCTGGTTCCTGCCAAGCCCG
>Ga0123357_10008552_pt1 | contig 12802 bp, 8 predicted proteins | sample TergutEmb28metaG_FD_89873 | JGI IMG/M metagenome (GOLD analysis project Ga0123357, IMG submission 89873) | Embiratermes neotenicus P4 segment gut microbial communities from Petit-Saut dam, French Guiana - Emb289 P4 | ecosystem: Host-associated > Arthropoda: Insects > Digestive system > Gut ... | reverse complement strand
ACTGATTGTACGGGAACCCGCGTCAAGGCATTCACGCGGACCAGACCGATATCGTCGGTGTAAACGTTTCCGCTCCCGGCGGACTTATTTATGAATATCGTCAGCGAAGCGGCGTTTCCGGTGTTAATGGGCAGTATTTCGCGTACCCATTGCCCGTTGGTAGAATCGCAGTCCACCGAGTACTGCGTCGATTTCCCGTCATTTAAAGTAACGCCCGCGCTTGCGGTAAGGCCCGGATCCACATTAAGCCATACACCCAATTGATAATCCGTATTGGGCAGCAGATCGGATATAGCCTGCTGAATGCCGCCCTGGCCGTTGGAGATTTGTATCCCCCAGTCGGAGGCTCTGGCATGGCCGGAGGTACTCATCATGCCCGGGCCCGCGACGACCGCGGCCGCAGATGATCCGGACGGAGCCCAGGGCGCCATCGATCTGTCCTCAAATCCGCCGTTAGTCACTAAATTCATATAAACGGCGTCGGTTTTCGTAAAAGTTGGAGACGGGGGATTATCAAAATTACAGCCGGCCTCCCACGCCGCCGCCCCGTACTCGAAGGCGCCCTGATCCGGCGCGCTGCCGTTATATGTATCGGAGATGCCCGGTATGACAACGCCCGCGTCGATGGCCGGCGAACGCTCAGCGAGGGTGTAGTCCCCGGCCGCCTCGCCTGCAAACAATGGATCGGTTCCCTTATTGAGATTGAAATCAGCCGCCGATTCACTGTTGATCAGGCACGAATTAGTAAAAATGTTGTTATAGAACTGCGTGCCCAGAGTGTCCGTGGCGAATACCCAGCCCCAGTTGTTCTCGACGCTGGTATCCCCGCCGCTTACGGTATTGTTGTACACCAGATTATATTCGCTGGGCAAATTCAGCTTCATACCGCAATGGGGAATATTATAGATCACGTTGTGGTCGCAAATAAAATTATGCGTGGAATTATCCAGGTACAGCCCTACGGAAAGAGAGGGCGAAACATTATCGTGTATAAAGTTGTGGCTGATCCGGGTATTTTCGCCGTCACAGGTTACGATATAGATAATGCCGCAGTCGTAAGACATATATCCGCAGTTATAGAAGTCGTTGTACTGAATCAGGCTATTCGTTATCTCCGCGGAATTAACAATGCTGCGCCCCGAATTGTATGCGGTATTGTTGCTTATCAGCTGCTTTGTGCCCGCCAGGTTAATGGACGACGCGTAAACCCCGATATAATCCGTGTCATGGATAAGGCAGTTAATAAGCTGGTTGCCGGCGCCGCCGATCGAAACGCCGCAGCCTGAACTGTAGGCTATTTCGCTGTTCTTAACAACATTGCCGGTTCCGTTTATAATAATGCCGGTATCGGATGTCTGCGAATCGTACCCGTTAACCGCTTTCCACACATGGGAAATATACCTGGCTTTCATATTATCGACCGTACAGTTTGCGGTGCTTGAGTCCATCCTGACAGTAGCGCCGAATACGTCGACGCCGCTTAGGCTGACATATCGCGAACCGCTCAAATCTACCGCCGTCGCGCGGCTTTTTACTTCAACGGCGCCTTGCTGCGGATCGGTTCCTCCCGGGGCGTATAAGTATAAATCGTTCCCATCGTAGAACCACTCTTTTTCAGAGTCCAACGCGGCGCGTTTTCCGGACAGAATATAATAGCCGCCCGGTTTTGCGTTGTTATAGCTGTCGGGGGAGTTGTTCGCGAACATTACGGTATGATTGTTATACGAAGTAACCGTGCTTGTGAAGGCGACCCAGCGGCTGTCGCTGGAGATCCATACCGTCGCGCCTGTCCAATCGATGTCCGGCATATCCGGATCGTATATCGAGGTGCTTGTAGTGCCTTCCTTCATTACCCCCATCACGGGGTGCATGAGATCGCCGCCGCCAATATTCGGATAACGGGCTTCCGTCATCATATCGCCGTTGTAAAATACCTGATTGCCTTCGCTAAGGCCCATCCGTGCGGGCGTTTTATAAACGCCGCCGCCGTCCGCCGTCCATGCGCCGGTTACAGGATCTGTACCGCTTATGGTAACAGATTCGCCCTGATATGCCTTAAATGAAATCGGATTCGCCGCGGTCCCGTTATTGGCAGGTTTAACCGTCTCGCGATATACCCCCGCGCGAATGTAACACGTATCGCCGGCTACCATGACGCCGGCCGCTTTTGAAATGGTTTTAAACGGCTCGTTTATTGAAAGCCCGCTATTATTATCGTCGCCGTTGGAATCAGACACGTAATATGTGTTCCCTCCAGGCACGACCGTCCCACCGCCGGGAGTTACAAGCGTAAGATCAAAATCGTCCACGGCTGCCCAGCATCCGTTTCCGCCGGTGAGATCCGTGCTGGTACAATAGACCGACACTCCGATTTCCGCTTCGCCGCCGGTTATCGTGATATTGTCTATTTGTTCGTTATGCCAGTCGCCTTGGGCGACGGTTACGCTGGTCTCGTTTCCGCCTATCGGCTTGATATATAACTCCACATCGCCGGTTAGCCAATTGTTGAATAAGGCTTTTAACGAATATGTCCCCGGGGGAAGATCGGTTATGTACTGGCTCAGCTTCGCATCATAAGAACCTTCCTTCCAGAAGGAGCATTGAATGCCGCCGTGCCCGTTTTCCAGATAAACGTCATGCGTATTGGACTGGATCCAATCGGTAATCGGGGCGTACCAAGTTGCGCTAAGCGGCCCGTCCGCCTCGAACCCGGGGTTTTGAATGTAGTTTACCGGATCGCCGGCATATACGGCGATCGGTAGCATGCTTAACGTCATTACCAACGCGATAATAAGCGAAATGGCCTTGTTAAGGCTTGTCCCCGGCAATTTTCTGATTAACACAAAACCTTTGATGTCAATCTCCCCTTTCTTTAGAATGGCGCATTTACTTACCCACCGATTGTTTCCAGTCGTTGATCTGCTGTTGGGCGTCGGCGATTACGTCGTCCAGCCCCGCCTGTTTTAGTTTCGCGTTTAGTTCTGGGAGCGCGGCCGTGGGGTCGAGGGTGCCGGTAGCAAGGCCAGGGGTGTACTCTGCTGTGATTGCATTAATTTGCGCATTTTGTGTCTTCATTTTTGTCGGGTCATATTCGAACCCAAGAATAGGGGATGCCTGGGCGGACTCGTTTAGCGCCTGTGTTTCTTCCCAGATACCCGGCGCCTGCCCTTCCCTGTAGTACCCGTTAAATTGGTCGCCGAACATCCAGTCCGTACCCGGGTTATAACCGCTGTCCGCAGGAATTGAAACAGTTTGATCGTCAATCATTGTATAATCTTTATCCTTGATGCCAAAGCACATGAGGTTGTAAAGATCCTTATCCGTATACATCAGGTTAAAGAACATCATTGCCCTCTCGGGGTTTTTCGAGTTTGCGTTTATAGCTGTAAGCGAGGAAGTTACATCCCCGGTGCTAATAGTCGGATCGGTAAGGGGCATGTCAACGACTTGGTAGCCGAGCGCTGCCGCCGTATCGGCCTCATTGCCGGGTTTCAGGTTTCCGGCCATGAAAGCGCCGTATAATCCGGATTTTTCCTCGGAATTGTAGTCGCTTAAGCTGGCGGCGTCTTTTCTTATATACCCTTTACCGTACCAGTCATGTAAAAGTGTGAGCATATCCGTCATATCCTGCGATTCATATCTGTTTTGGACTGTCAGCGCGGGGTCGTCCACCAAAATAATCATGGGGTTGGTCTCATCACCGGTGACATTTGTGTATGTATATCCGGTTTCCTTATTAAACAATACGGGTATTGAGAGAGGCGTAGCCAGATATGGGGTCACACCCGGTTCGTTTTGTTTTATCTCCTCGAAGAAAGGCTCCATATCGGCCAATTTTTTAACACCGGAATAATCGAAGTTATACTTGTCAAGTAAGTCTTTGCGCACGCTTAATCCGTTTACTTTACACATTATCTGATAATGCGGCATGCCGTAAAGCTTACCGTTGATTTTGGCCGCGTCGAAATATTTCGAGGGTACAGCGGCCGTTATCCCTTGGCCATACTGAGCCAGAAGATCGTCAAGTGGCGTAAAAGCGCCCAATGTCACCGCATTGACATAGTTGTTTGTCCATGAGGCTGTGTAACAAAGATCCCAATCCTCGCCGGAGGAATAAACCAGATTCATTCTCTGGTCATAATCGCCCCAGTCAACGGTGTTAACCGTAAGCGTGGCATTGATTTTTTGCTGAATGATCTGATTCATTGCCGCGGTTACTATATCCCTGTCCGGTTGGGCGGATCCGACAATGTACCACGTTAAGTTTGCCGGCGCAAGCTGTGAAACGTCGGGTGTGGCCGCCGTGCTGTCAACAGCCGCGGTGTTGTCTGTGGCCGCCGTGTTGTCCGTGGCCGCCGTGTTGTCTGCTGCCGGTGTGTTGTCCACTGCCGCAGTGTCGTTTGCGGCCGGCGCGCTGCCCCCGGCGGCCGCGCCGTTTGCAACCGGCGCAGGGGAGGGCGCGGCGCTGCCGGCGCATCCGGATACCAGCGCGCTAAAAACAAGGACCGCTGTCACCAACAGACAAGCCGTCTTTGAAAAGTAATTCATGACAATCCTCCTGAGATATATATTTGTTATCCGGTTTCCCGGTAATAACCCTGCCGTGATACATATGGCGGCGCACATAAAGCGTGTGCCGGTATGCCCATGCTTTACTATTATCGTAATTTTTGACGCTCAAGCGGCATGGACGCCGAATGCGGTATGCCCCGCGTTAGGCTTAACCTTTAACGGCGCCTAAAGTCAGGCCTTTTACAAAGTATCTCTGAAAGAACGGAAAGATAAAAAGCATAGGTCCCGCCGCCAGGAGACACATGGCCATACGTGCCGAATCGCTGGGAGTATTGGTCCCGGCGGTGATCCCGGCATGGATGCCCAGCGAGCTGTTTAGAAACGATAAGTTTGACATAATTCGATAGAGCAGATATTGCAGGGATACGTATTGGCTGTTTTGTATGAACATTAAGCTGAGCCAGTAATCGTTCCAATACATCAATACCGAAAAGAGCGCCACAGTAGCCAACCCGGGTTTATTGACGGGCAGAACCATTCTGAAAAAAATGCCGTATTCGCTGCAGCCGTCTATTTTAGCGGACTCTATGATAGAGAACGGTGTAGATGATAAGAATCCCTTCATTAACAGTACGAACCATGGCGTAACAAGATAAGGGACAAAAAGAGCGAATATAGTATCGCTCATATGCAGCGTATGGGAAACAAGTATGTACCATGGAACCATTCCACCGCTGAACAGCATTGTAAAAAATATATAGAAGGATGTTTTATTGGCGAGCGGATAGTCTTTTCTGGAGATAACATAAGCCAGCATCGATGAAATCAGCATACCTAAAGCCGTGCCCGCAGCCGTTACAATAATAGTGACAAGATACGAGTGCAGCAATTGATCCGGTTTGGCAAAGATCATCTTAAACGCTTCCAAAGACGGGTTTTTGGGTATTAACGAATAACCGTCCGCGATAATTCCGCTCTCGCTCGTGAAAGAGACGGATATTACTAACATGATTGGCAATATGCACAGCGTTGAGAACACTGTTAGAACGATGCCGGATATCAAGCTGGTTTTTTTGATTTTCACCATTGCGCCCTCACTTTTTTCGTTATTTGCGGATCATTAAAACAGCGCGTTATCCGGATTAATTCTTTTTATAATGGAATTGGAAACGAAAACCAGAATAAATCCAACCAGTGACTGGTAAATTCCGGCTGCTGAAGACATGCCTATGTCCCCCATTGTTTTAAGTGAACGATAGACAAATGTGTCCACCACATCGGTTGCCGGATATAACAAGGCCGAATTGCGTGTGACATTGTAAATCATATCGAAATTGCCGGTGAAAATTTTACCTACCTGAAGCAGTACCATAATTGATATCAGCGGGGTTATCTGCGGTAACGTTATCCTTTTTATCTGTTGGGGCTTACTTGCGCCGTCCAGATCAGCCGCTTCATAAAGTTCCTTGTCTATGCTCAGAATGCCGGCGTAATAGATAATCGCGTAATAGCCGGCGTTTTTCCATACATATGTGACTGGTAAAATAACCGGCCAGTATTTTGGGTCGTTATACCACAATATAGGATCTCTTCCCAAAGACAAAAGAATATTATTCAGCAGCCCGTGCTGCATATCAAACATACCGAGAAAAACATAGCCGACGACGACCCACGACAAAAAGTAAGGAAAAAACATCGCGGTTTGAAAGACCTTTATGCTCTTTCTGCTTAACTCGTTAAGCAATACCGCGATACCTACCGATATAATGAGTAAAGCAATAATAAACGTACAGTTCAGCAACAATGTGTTTTTGGTTATCCTGACGGCATTGTCCGAATTAAATAAGAACATGAAGTTTTGAAAGCCTATCCAGGGGCTCTTCCAAAAGCCCAGGTCATAACGGTAATTTTTAAAAGGCAGTACAAGGCCGTACATAGGAATGTATGAAAAAGTAAAAATGACTATAATACCTGGCAGCGACATCAGAAAAAGCTCTTTATATTTAAGCAGGCCTTTTATACGTTTAGAAAGGTTCACGCTGAACATCTCCCCCTCCGTTCTTGCATATATATTGGAAAGCAATTGCATTATATGACAATATAGCTAAATCTCAACTAGTAAATACAGTGATGCCTGGCAATTTAAGCTATTAGTTTTGATATCGGCTATACAATTACGACTATATATATCTGCTATGACTGTTAAATCCGATTATTCTTTGCAAAATAAAAAAGCAGATTACGGGCAATGCCGTATCTGCTCTTATTGCTTGGTATAACTTAAGAGCTGCTAATGATCCGACTCGATTACTGAGAAGTGTTTCCGTGGGGCGACCCCATATTTTTTTTTGAACAATCTATAAAAATGACTCTCATTATCTATGCCAACCTTAACCATAACCTGGCGGATATTTAAATTCGTACTTTCAAGAAACTCATAAGCCTTTTCCAATCTGACATCGTTTATATAATTTGATAATGACAAACCCGTCTCCGCCTTGAATAACCTGGTAATATAAGAGGATGACATGTGCAGCATTTCAGCTATCTGGGCCGAACATAAGCCAATATCCGCATAATTGCTCTCTACGAGTTCCTTAATAGTGGCAATCCATGCGTTACTGTTCTTCGATTTAGCGATATACTCGCTTTGCCTTGCCTTCATAAGATCAATCAATTTTGATTGTAATTCGGCAATTGTTTCGAAACCGGATATCGTACCGCTTGTAGTATCAAAAGCAATACAAAAATAATCTGAATGCATTTGCTCGTTCAGAGCGCCGTTTATAGCTTTGATTAACATAATGACAGATATGGTAATGTTGGAAAAATTCATTGTCGAAATATTTTGAATGATCTGCATTAAAGCGGATTCAGCCTTCTCAATGTTATACGCGGCGAATTCGCCGATAAACCTTATCTCATCTTTTGTGGAATAAGTCATAACACTGTTTTTAATGTTGTGCCGTACCATTTCCGGCAATACAATGGAATTTTTACCGATAATAAACCTATATTTGGCGTCTTCGGCGGCCTGTTTATAAGCTTCACCTAATTCTGTGACGTTGAAGATGGGTTCACTGAACGATAAAGTTACAGAAATTCCAAAATTCTCTAATATTGCGATTTGGACTTGTTTTGCGTCGTCGCAAATCTGTTCAAATGAAAAATTTTCGTTAACACTAATATTGGTATTAAATACCCCGATAATATAATCCGCTTCCATATTTACAAAATCGCATACAGAATTGGATGAAAATAATTCTTCCGAGATATTTACAATCGCGAATTTAATCAATTCCTTGTCATTATATGACAGATGGGAACAAATTTCATTATAGTTATCCAGTTTGATCAGACAAACTATAAACCCCTTGTCAACGCATAACGGTAATTGAAACTGTTTAAAAGCCTCGGTAATTTTATCATAAGGCTCGGGTGAACTTTCTATCATTATTCTTCGGTAAAAAAACTTTTTCTGTATGTCGTTAACCGAATTATTTTCCTTTTGCAAAATGCTCAATTCGTCGGATAAATCCTGATACACGCCGCGCAAGAATGTGATTTCGTCAGTTTCTGCCTGAGACGGCTCCTTTCTAAGCATTATTGTTTTTATTAGCTCGCCAATCGGGTTATATATTTTTTTTGATAAGAGTAATGAGCATATGATTATGATTATAATCATTATGACTGAAATAATAATTATCACATTTTTGAGGATTAATATATTACGATACACTTCCTGGTATGGCTGAACCCTGATAATAACCCAGTTTGGGTTGCTCATATATAGTACTGAAACGTAATATTCCCCTCCCTCGATTCTTTTTCTCTCAAACAAATACTGGCTGTCATCCGCGTTATCCTTCGAATAATAGAGGGTCTTTAGATCATCGGAAAAACTGGCGCCGTCAGTCCCGCTGTCAATAAATTCCCCGTTTTCATCCAGTATAAGCAATTTATCCTGCGTACCGCGGTTGAACATATTTATTTGCCATATATTATCAAACACCCAATTTGCTTTAATATTTACAAATACCGTACCGCCCAGTTGGTTTACATTTTTGTTGAAATCGCTCATCGCGTAGGTGAAAACCTTTTCTGAGCCCGGGCTGCCGTATGTGTCTTCGATATTTCTGTAAACGGGGAAAGCCAAGTCCCTGTATTTATTATTTTCAATAATTGTTTGTATGTTCGTATCCGAAAAATTTATGCCTTTATAACTTGAAAAATACATGTTTAGCTTTGCATTATAAATATATATAGAAAATATGGATTGGTTAATATTTATATAAGATGATTTTATATCCTGCATCTTAAGAATAGAATCATAATAATGATTATCGATATTATCAATATTCATAAGATAAATAGCGTCCGGATTATAAAATACCGATGTACAAATCTTTTTAAAATAATCGTCCATAGACGTCACGTTATAAACGATTTGAGACAAAGACTGACGGTTTGTTTCATCAGTATTCTCAATAACGGTTTTTTCTGCCCTTCGATATAAAACGATGGCAAAGGCAATTGCTACTACTGTAAAAACTATTGCAATCCATATAAATATCTCAAATAAATACTTTTTTTTGATCATAATTAATGATCCTTTCCACTAAAAGACTGCACAGATTAACCTGATAACCCTACTTAGCTCATCTTTCATACAGCAAAATATACACTAGCTTAGCATAATATCATATCGAAAACAAGAACTGTAAGGCTGTATTCCTTTTAACCCGCTGAAGGTTATGCCCTTCCCGAGCTTGTTTTCTTAAATCCGTGATACCGTTTACTTACAGATCAGTTTCCGCCGCCTGTACCTGCCGCCACAAGCTCAACTATTACGACTGGAAATTCGGCCGAGGCGACGAAATGATGGAAATTGCCTGCGGACATGGCGTTCCTGTCATTGCGATGGAGCCTGTGCGCGGCGGCGGGCTGGTGAATATGCATGAGAGTGTACGGCAGATACTCGCGTCGGCGGATCCCTCCCACTCAATCGCTTCATGGGGAATGCGCTTCGTTATGGAACTACCGGGTATCAGTACGGTGCTTTCAGGTATGTCAACAATGGAACAATTGGAGGATAACCTGAAGACTTTTAACGACAGCGCGCCTTTTACAACGGCTGAGAGAACCGCTGTTGAAAAAGCTGTGGACGCATTTTCCGGCGTGCCCACAACTGGCTGCACCGCATGTGATTACTGCGCGGCGGAATGCCCGCGCGAGATTCAAATATCTAAGGCTTTCCACGCGATTGACGAATACTATCGTTTTGGCCGGAAAGATTCTCTGTACTGGGGTTACGTCCATAATACGCCAAAGGAAAGTCTCGCGAGCGCTTGCGTGCGAGGAGGTGTGCCCACGATTCGAACCCACGGAATTATACTGTTAAGTAATAGCTGATTCAATAACCGATAAGGAGATGGATTCGGCGATTTTCCATATTTTCACATAGAGGTAAAAATAAGGGGGTGTTACATATGAAGTCGCCGGAGCGCCTGTTCGATCAGTTTTACGGAGCCTGGATCGGCATGGTCGCCGGGAACAACAACGGTTTGTTTTTCGAGAACAAGTACGGCAAGGAACCTTTCGACGAACCCGTGGATGGGATACTGACCTGTGTCGACCGCTACAAACATACGGCATGGGCTTTTAACGTATATGACATACTGCTGCGGTATGGCGGTATGACGGATGACGATACCATCATGGAATGGCTGTTGATCGAGGAGATATTAAAAAGGGACCGGCTGCCTACCGTACGGGAACTTGGGGACTCATGGGTGGAGAACCTGAATTACAGAAACTATGGCGAGGGCCGGTTCGCCCTCGAACAGTTCGAAAGAGGAAACTATCCGCCGGGCCACTTGGATGCCGATTCTGGCCTGGGGTTTGAGGGACGTTCGTTATATTATCCGGCTGATTTGTAAACGGCCATAGAATTCAGTTATACACAGGTGTGCTCTCTGTACTTTCGAGAGACGTTAACTGAAATTTGCGTGCCCATATACGAGAGTTGGCTGACCGTGTGGTTGACATTGTAACTGAACAAGGCGAAACAGAAGAAGCTGTAGACCTTGTATAACAAATGTGTGGTATGATTGATCAAGGCGTACTACTCGAAGAAGTCATTGAACCCGGCAGTACTTATTAAAAACAGCCGTTTGGCCGGGTGTAATATTGCCCAAAAAGAGGAAAACGGTTAGAAGGTTAGCTTAGCCGGCAGCCTTTCGATTTCAACGTCCGTGCAGTCAATGTACTTCCGGATAACCGCCTCGTGCCCGAAGGTTCTGTGTATCAGTTAAGCCTGTTCGATAACGAAGTAAAACGGCAAAAATTAGTTAAGCTTGAACGCTGCGTGGATCAATTGCGCGGACAATACGGACACTCTATCTTACAGCGCGCCGTCCTTTTGAAAGAAAGGTTAAAAGGCGACAACGCCAACAACGACATCGGCGACGCGCAAATTTTTTATTCGTACCGGTAATGCCATTATATAATCTCCGGGGAAAGACAGTAAAATGGTTAACCTGTTGACACATCACCGGATTGCTTGTATTCGCTTGGCGATACTCCGGTTATTTTCTTAAAGATGCGATAGAAATAATTCGGCGTTGTATAACCGACCATTTCAGAAACCAAACTGGCTTTCATGCCATCATTAAGGAGCAGGAGTTTAGCCTTTTCAATCCGTGCCTGGTTAAGATAGGCGGTCAGCAATTCACCCGTTTCATTTCTGAAGAGCTGACCCAGATAGGCCGGGTTGATATGGTATTGTTTGCTGAGATTTTTAATATTAATGTCCCTTTCGCAGTGTGCGCCGATATCGGATAAAATCTTCGCTATCACCGGAGAGTATTCGTCGGAGCCTGGCAGCGCTTTTCCCGCCGGTTTTGGATTGCGCGCCTCAATATTTGCGGTGGCCCGCAATATGGCGTCGCTAAGCTCGTCCTCCTGCACCGGTTTGAGAAGATAATTTATAATGCCGTAAGGCAAAGCGCGCTTGATGTAATCAAATTCACTGTACCCGCTTAAAACAAACCGTTGTATCTCCGGGTATCTCCGTGACACAATCCCTAATAACTCAATACCGTCCATGCCGGGCATACGGATATCGGTAATGAGCAAATCCACCCGGTTTGCAGCGAGAATTTCCAGCGCCTCAGCGCCGCCTTTCGCGGTATAGAGATCCTTTATCCCATATTCTTCCCAGACGATAAGCTTGCTCAGGCCCTCGGAGATCATGCCGTCGTCGTCCACCAAAATTATGCTGTACATTACTTCAACCCCTCCAATTCCTCTCTGCTTTCCGCCTGTATTCTGATTACCACCGAAGTGCCGTTTTCACCGCTTTCCACGTGAAATTTCTGCCGGGTATCATAGATAAGCCGCATCCGGATGGCAACATTCCGCAGGCCGACCATTTCCGAAGCGTCGGGGTTGTATAGGTTATCCCTGATCTCCCCGAGCCTTTTAGGTGGAATCACGGTTCCGTTGTTCCAAAAGGTAAACAGGAGGACTCCCCCGTTTAACCGGCCTTCCACCCGCATTTTATTATCCTCCCTTTCCGGGTCAAAACCGTGGACGATATAATTCTCCACAATAGGATGCAGCAGATGTGAGGGGATACCATACCCTTTCATGTTTTCTTCAATATCAAACCGCACCGCCAGCCGATCCCCGTAACGAATCTCGAACAAAGAGAGGTATTTTTCACAGAATTCGATCTCCTGCCCCACCGTAACAAACCGGCCTGAGTTGAGGGAACTCCTGAACAGCCTCGCGAGAAGGGCCACCATCTCCGCGACTTCACGGTTGCCGTCCTGCAGCGCGTACATCCGGATGACATCCAGGATATTGTACAGAAAATGAGGGTTGATCTGGCTCTGCAGCGTGTTGATCTGCGCGTTTTTCTGCTCGATTTCAGCTTGATAGACCTGCCCTATGTAATGGTTCAGGTTTTCCACCATGCCGTTGAAATATTGGGTAATGACCGCGATTTCGTCGCTGCCTCTTTTGGCAACGCGAATGCTCAGATCGCCTTCCTGAACTTTCTTCATCGCCCGCGCCAGCACGGTTACTTTCTTGGACTGCGACAGGGCGTGAAGGAAGGAAAGCAGGAGAATAATGACAAGGCACAGCGCCCCGACGATTAAAATCGTGCGCATCCACACCATGAAGGATCCGGTCAGCATACCGCGGGGGACAATGCTGGCCACCGTGAGGCCCGACGCGCCGGCAGTTTCACGCCTGACTGCGCAGGGCACGTCAAGCATGACGT
>Ga0123357_10008550_pt1 | contig 12804 bp, 5 predicted proteins | sample TergutEmb28metaG_FD_89873 | JGI IMG/M metagenome (GOLD analysis project Ga0123357, IMG submission 89873) | Embiratermes neotenicus P4 segment gut microbial communities from Petit-Saut dam, French Guiana - Emb289 P4 | ecosystem: Host-associated > Arthropoda: Insects > Digestive system > Gut ... | reverse complement strand
GGGTTTTCTGGGGGGGAAGGGGGGGGGGGTAAGTTCCCATCTCGTACCCCCCAAATCCCCCAGTATTAGAACGGGTCGTCCCGTTCACTAACTTTACCACCCCCCCCCCCCCTCAAAATGCCCATCCCACATACATTGGTAAGCCACCTCCCCCCGTTTACGTGTAACCCCTTCCCAATTCACACATGCCCAATACCACCTTCGGTAGCAGAGGGTGGAAGGCATTGATATCCTATGATTTCGATCGAGCATCCTTCGAAAGAAAGTGACTTAAAATTTACACGAAAAAATTTGCGACAACTAATCTCACTAAGCCACATCGCATAAAGTATCTACTTCTTGATTTCGATCGCATAAGCTATACAGTTTAACTTCGTCTGTGTAACCAAAATTTATAAGACATTCTTTTAAGTGCCTTTAGCCATAATTCTTCACCTGATCAAGAAATTCTGTACTTTCATTTGAACCAAGTTTTTATTACTGTGTTTATAAAAGTAAGTCGCTGGACTGTAGATTCTCTAAGTTAAATCCATTTTATACTCTTCACTACTCACAACGTGGTACTTGAAGGTCAGTTTTATATCTTCAGACTAGGTCCTACAAAACTCATATCCAATTTAGAATACGCTGTCTCGTCCATTATAGAAAATGGCTATGCGATTGTACGGCCCTCTTGTCTTTGCTTTTAGATTATTAAAGAAACAGACCTTGCAGTAAAGCTTTAATATATTTTAGTGACGAACTTTTAAATATTGACTTTCATATAAATTTTATATAAAAATACATTTCCCATCTCACCGAGAACAGATTTCATGTCCAACAAAGAACCTACTCATATAAAGTCTTTTAATGGAAATAATCTTTTTATTGTTATAATCATACAATACACGTATATAAACTTGTAAAAAATACAAGTTTTAATATTGTATCAGGCGGTGCAAATATTTACCAAGAGGACTTAAAGAGTTAAGTTAGAAAATACTGTTTTAAATCATGATAATGTAAATATACTCTTATTTATGTAAAAGAGGATATAAACTTCTTCAAAATTCCTCAATGTTCATCTTTCTACTGTTATATCTTATCACAATTCATGCGATGTAATTTGTGTTGTCCTTCCATTCATACTATCACAAGGGTCCTATCTTTCGAGTCGAATAAAATTCCATTAAACATCCACTATAACAACATTTCAAAAATAAAGAAATAAATACCTGGAACTACATTTGTGTCCGTTTAAACAACTAGTGGATCGTGCGGAATCAAAAACTCTATTTATCTGCATTTAATTAAATATTTTGGAAAATTTTCGGATAATAGATTTAAATAGGGAAGGGCTTTGTTTTTGTGTACAGATATATTTCTATATTTTTGACATAAACACTTTTATAAAAATGTAACCTTTTTAACAAAGAGCTACGTCTGAATAAAATAACCAATTTCAATTTATTGCCCCAAGCAAATTAGGGTCACCTGAAAACAGATATAAACCAAAATTAATATCACCAGGAAATTGTATTCTTGAAGAGATGCGGGGTTCTCACTGCTTCGAGTGTGGATATTACTATCTTCAGTGATGTGAGGCCATGTACTTTAGTAGTTAGGTACCAAAATTGGAAAGATTTGTTGTCTCAGTCTTTAGGATATAAACCAAAGAAAGGAAGAAATCACTTTAAATATTTCCAGCTCAAGATCTGCCTTGTTCATAGCAAGAAGCCAGAACTCTGTTACTTTGTACGTATCCCAAATCATGTCTCACAATAAAGGAAGTAGGTCGAAGATTCCGAAACTCAAGAGCTCAGTCACAAAAGTTCCTAACCTTAGACATAAAAATCTATACAACAGTCTACCCACCAAAAAGATTATAAAAAGGTAAAGCGATCCCGTTACAGGCCCGGTGTGGCCCAGAGGGTAGGTAGAGATATAGCTCTACTCTTCCATGACCGCGGCACTAGAAGGGGGTGAGTGGTCAGCAGCACGGCCCCGGCAGCACTTTACCTCCGGGAAAGACCCAGTACCCATTTTACAGGAGGCTGGGTGGGCCCCAAGGCCGGTCTGGACAGGTGAGGAAAATCTCGCTCCCACCTGGATTCGATCCCGGACCGTACAGCCCGTAGCTCAGTCACTATACCGACTGAGCTACCCGGCTCATAAAGGGATTATAAACTTAACGAAATATCTTTTAACAAACAGAGATATTCCTAATAATAAAACCGAAATAGCCCTTTTTCAAAGAGTGTTCAGTCATTATTATTTTTGTTATGACGAATAGTACTCTCAAACCAGTAAAGGAGTAGCTATTGATGCCCCGAAATGTAGTGTAACTCTAGAAATCTTCCTTCAATATTATTTAACAGCAAATAATGTAACACTGATTGGAAGAGTATTAGTGGTGTACTGAAGGCAGAGCATTTGGTGTTGTTTTAATGAGTACAAAATAAAATTATGAACTTAATGCAAGTTATGTACAATATTATATCACCGAAATTAGAGTTCATTTGTTAATTTTTTATTCGTAGATTGTTTAGGGGCGATTTTCAACAAAAGAAATTATCTAATTATATGATAATATAAGAGCTTGAGGGTTGGGCGAGGTGCTAACAACCCCTCCCTGTAAAAAACTTTGTTAAGGAACACTCACATGCGGGATGCTTGCTCTGGAGAATGAGATGGGCCGGGCATGTGGCGTGTATGGGTGAGGAGAAGGGGTGTATACGGTCTTGCTGGGGAAACCGGAGGGAAGGAGACCACTGGGGAGACCTAGGCATAGATGGGTGGATAATATTAGGATGGATCTCCAGGAGGTGGGGTGTGGGTGTATGGACTGGATTGGGCTGGCCCAAAATAGAGATGGGTGGCGGACGCTTGTGAGTGCGGTAATGAACCTTTGGGTTCCGTGAAGTGCGGGGAATTTCTTGATTAGCTGCAAACCAGTTAGCTTCTCAAGAAGGACTCTGCACCGTGGAGTGGAGTGATATGATAATATAAGAATGATGCCTGAGCTGACACAGCGTAATTTTTATGCGATCTTGGCTGGTCTTGAGCGCCTTATCCTGATTAAGCAGTGAGAAGGACTAAATAAAATCACGAAAACTATAAATGACCACTATCCTGGCTGACCTTTCAACCATGTGCCTGCAGAATGTAGTTGAATTATCTAAACATCGTGTGTTTTAATTATCCTTTAGCAGAAAATATTCAGTACAGCATTAGTCTAAAACATTTTACAGAATCTTATATCTAAAAGTGATTTCAGACTTCCACTGCAAAACAAATTAGAACTGCGTTCTTCCGAGCTATTAAGCAGCTGCTTAATATCCCAGAAGAACGCGGTTCTCGTCATAAGATTAACTTCGTGAAGTAATGGTCTATGCACTGGACAACAGGTTTTGGAATCCCTAGAGAAGCACCGAAAATGTTTTACCACTTTGTCCTTGACGACAACACTCGCTCAAGATACTGTCCCCAAACTCTGAAGATGGACAGTCTCCACAGGTTTTGAGAATGAACAGGCAGAGCGTCACGTATTGACCTGTATACTTCAGGTTATAGTGCTGACCTATACAGATTCATAAACCGTAACACGCAAACTTCGAGATGTGTCTCTATAACAGACTTTTGTAATAACTTCAGAGCCTTACGATAGTCTAAAATTCAAAAGGGGCTCCAAACAGGAAAGACCCTGTTGCGGAGCAAGGCGACATTCGTAACTTCCTCCCTGCTTATTGAACTTTGTGTCCATCAGTTTCGCCAAAGGTCATGGCAAACAGAAACGTATTAATTAATGAGGAAAAAATCCTCACGCATAATTTGTATTCATACTGAGGACAAGATTTTTCAGCATCTAATAACTGACTACAAAAGTACGCCGAAAATCGTGTTTGGCAAAGCCCACACTTGGTCCAAGTACACAGTCAAGCCAATTCAGACTCCCTCTTTACGTACAGTTTGTCTACGATCCACTATAAACTTAATATTACTCTCGATTCTTTGCGTTGGTAAAGCAAGTACGTTATTTCTTGTTCTTTCTTAGAGTTTTCAACAAAAACATCTCATTCATTTCCTATATCCCGATTTGTGTTTCATATTCCACCTTAACGCGATTGCTCTGATTTGTTGGAAAATAAATGCAACAAACCATAGTTTTGAGTGTTTGTTCGTAAATTGATACGTGTTTTGCGGCGTTATCGCCCCTTTTTATCATCTACAAAACAAGGAGTTGCGTTGTTTATCTCTGTGGCAACAGCAAATCTTGGATGTGTTGTAAAATACAACTTCTTTAAAAGTTTAAAAAAATCATTGTTACAAAAGAAGCTACAAGCAACATAACTTGCCTTACCTGTCTTTAAAATATTAGGTACTGGACAGCATTTTGCCTATAAAAATCTTGAAAAATATCACACTAAATCAACCACGGTGCCCCGTCTTCGATGAACGTGTTATGTAGTTACTCAGATGCACCAGTAAGACAGGTGTGATACAGAATTAGGATGTAATCTGTCAGGAACACACATAAGTTTTGGACATTTTGTTGACCGTGCATCTCAGTATATTTACCTCAGTAATTAACCAACTTGATACACAAAATTTTTGTTTTACAATACGTTTATTTCATGCCTCTACATGTTTCGAGAACATGTGCTCGAAACATGTAGAGGCATGAAATAGACTTATTGTAAAGCAAAATGTTGTGCATCAAGTTGGTTAATTACTGAGATAAACACATAAGTTTGTTTAGGATATGGCCAAGATCTCTTCTAAGTAATATGCTCTCCCATTTTTCGCCCTGAAAGAGAGAACATCTAGGAATATCTTCGTTCAGGACATATGGCAATTTTGTCGAAATTTGTTATACCTATGTTATGAATAAATTCTACGAGAGGGGGCTCGAAATAAAATAGTACGTGAGCTAAAAGGACAGTTTTGAAATGTAAGGAGGGCTTTTAATCATAAAAGGCGTGATGAATATTTTTCTTAAGATTAAGACACTCGTAAACCTACACTGTAATTTTGATAACATGAAAATAATTATTGAATTTTAAATGAGTGTAATTTAAATTTCTTGCCGAAATATGTAAAGGTTTTCATCCAGGAATAACAAAGTTTTGAGCCTTAAGACCCCTTTTTCTTCTTAGTAAGGCTCTACAACTTTTATTGCAGAGTTTTGGCCTACCCAACCACTTCCTTCCATCTTTTTCTATCCTTGACAAGAGTCTTCCAATTTGGCACTTTTAACCTCTGTATATCTTTTTTAACATCATCCTCCCAGCGTATCTTTGGTCTCCCCATTGGCCTCTTTGAAATCAGTTTCCAGGCGTGTATTGCTTTGACCATTCTTGTGTCTTGCATTCTTTCAATATGACCATACCATCCTAACCTTTGCACTCTGGCGAAGTTTATTATGTTCTTAAGTTTTATTAGTTTATCCAATCCCTGATTAGTTTTTATTCTCCAGGATCCATTTTCATAGGTTGGGCCAAATATTTTCCTCAAAATCTTTTAAGAACCCTAGAGAACCTAATTTTACATTAAAGTTTTTTTTTTATTCTGAAAAGGGCCCCAACCTGTAATTACAATATGACCAGGGACAGGGCCATGCAAAATGAATTCCAAGCCCTTGTGCAGCCTACAGCAGATCCTCGGTGTACAGCTTCATTGCCATATCATTCTGCTCTGTTCTTACCTTATAACAAAACCAAGGATCTCCAGGCTACGAAGCATCAAAACTGACCAACACACAGCAACCTTCTCTTTCATTCAGAATGTCATGCACGGAAGGAAGGACACGGCCGAACGTGTTACTGAATATGAATGAATGTGTTTGGGTGGAAACATTTGCTACCTCTCTTGCTGAAATGACCACTCGCACTCATTAATCCAGGTCAGTTCTCACGCAGCCTACAGAAGCGGTGCGCTATTTGTGGTCTGTGAGTCGCTCACAGACAAAAGGCTGCTGTTCGTATTAAGTAAACGGCCAAATGTGATATTTAATGTGCAATGACATCACGACAAATCTGACGTTATGGTTGACCTTTTATGTTTGCATAATATGTATAACTGTACCAAACTTATGAAAATTATTTAAGTTAATATGCAGTAGCTGTAGGTTCCTATCAACTTTTCTGGATATGGTTTGAAGTAAAGTGCATCTGTTTGAAATTTATCTCGTCACAGTGGACTATGAAACAGCAATTAAGTAATCAAATAACGTAAAGAAGGCATAATTCTGTATGCAACCATGCCTACATTTCTAGCCAGCAACGTTAGTTCAATATATTGTTTAGATTGGCGTAATAATAATAATAATAATAATTATTATTATTATTATTATTATTATTTCAGAGAGAGAGAGAGAGGTTAAGATAATATGGAAGAAGAAGTGGTGGTGTTGGTGAAGTTGGTCTTAATATTGTAACTGTTAAAAGCATGTAAAAGTGCTTAATTAAACAACGAAGTAAAAAGGGCCTAATAGGGGGAAGTTTACTTCCAGGCGTTCTTAATCTTGGAATTGATTGGAGGTGAACAATCATCTTCACGCCCGGCTGCTTTACTCTAGGGGAAAACCCCTGGCACCAGCTGCGTGTGAATCTGGGTGGTACCAGAGTCTGTCTGGATTCTTTCGGTGGAAAGAATGTTATTCGGTAGTCGAAGAGATGGTCATAATAGTACAAAAATTAAAGTTAAGAAAACTCTGTAGTAGTAGTAGTAGTAGTAGTAGTAGTAGTAGTAGTAGTGGTAGTAGTGGTAGTAGTAGCAGTAGTAGTAGTGGCAGTACTATTGGCAGTAGTATTGGCAGTAGTAGTAGCAGTAGTAGTAGTGGTAGTAGCAGTAGTAGTAGTAGTAGTAGTAGTAGTAGTAGTAGTAGTAGTAGTAGTAGTAGTAGTAGTAGTAGTAGTAGTGGTAGTAGTAACAGCAGCACTAGTACATAAAACGAAGAAACATACGTAGATATTTAAGTCATGTTTTATGTTACGTTTTATTAGGTCATTAAACGCGAATCGTTTTCGTTATATCTGCAGGAAGTTTGATCGTGTCCATCGTCACAACACTGGGGATGCTAAATATGTTTTCGAATACCCCAGACATTAATTAGTAGAGCCGAGGTAAGGCCGGGTGCTAAATCTTATTACAGAATCTAACTAATCCCCGATCACAATTACTATCACTAAGGCTACGTCGTCTGAGGTTAAATGTGAAGACTGCGCCGTGCTGCTGCTGGTGCTGCTGGTGTCTCTTTCCCATTTGGACCACTCATCTGCTGTCACTCTTCCTGATATTGTCTTGGCTGCCCCAAGAGCCAGACTAGCTAGCCACACATGGGAGGACGACAAGAAAGACAGACAGACACAGAGAGTATATGTGTGTGCGGGAGAATGACAACGGGATAAAAATTCCAGCAGACCAAACAAGAATGTTGGCTTGTGATTGGTTAGAATCAACCACCAACCCCCACCCCTCCACAGCCGCCCCGATGTTCCCTTTTTTCTTCCTTTCTCTCTCTATCTCATGTATGCATTATCATCTCCCTTTTTTCCTAGCCTTTTTTTGTACAAAAAAGCCTTTTTCCCTCTCTTTTAAATAGCTTCGCGCATGGACAGAAAAATTGCGCTAAACTTGATGCGTGGAATGGCAAAAGGTGGAAATGGTAGGGGAGTGTGGGGGTTGACGGGGGATGGACTGAAAGAGGGGGTTGAAAATTTTATGGCACTAAAAGAAGCAACTTTTGGCGTTGTTTTATGAGCTGGATGGGAAAGCTGAACGGAGCCGACCCCGCTCGAAGAAAAGTTTCGCACATCCCCTCAGAGAAAAAGTAGCCATCGCTGCGTCGTAAAATGTCGCTCGCTCTTTTTGTTACACAAAAATTATATCAAGGTGTTATTAAAGTGTTTGTGTGTGTGTTGGTGCTAATTGTGTTACTTAGATTAGCTACGGATTGGAAGAGCCTTCGATTATATTTGAATTTATTGCAACAACCCGATGTGAAATGAGTTGTGGAAATTCGGAAATTGCTTATTAAGGAAGAAGAATCGGCTTCTGCCTCTTCGAGAAACTCCATTTGCGTATAATAGATTTCTCTCCACCCGGATATGAGACTCATAGCTCTTTCGGTTGTACTTTTTGTGCATTTATCAGCTGAAACCCAAACTGGCAAGGAAAGGAGTGCTCGGCGTTTTAATGAATCTCTGCAAATATTGTTACATTAGAAAAGATTAGCAAAAGACCGAAATAAATCTCATTGTTGGCGTGATCAAATTTTAATTAGGTTACAAATGTACAATATTATGAAAATATTAGTCCATGTAAATCACTTCTCAAAATTTGTTTCCAAAAAGTAATTGAAATATCAACAGGATAGTCATTAAATATATTGTCCATATTAGGGAAATCCTTCATATTTCACATTACAAAATTTAACTTTAGCAAATTCAGTTAAATCGGGGAGACATTTATTGATAACAGTCTCAATATCATTAAAAAATAAACCACAACTTCGCTATAAATATTCACTAACTTTTGAAAAACATTATGTGGTCGGCAAAAGTATTACTTTTCTCTCTTGAAGTAAATTTTATTAAATATAATCTAAACACATAAATTAAAGTAAATTTTTTGAATATAATATTGTTCGAAAACAAAATAATTTTTTCTTTTAAGCTAAAAATAATAATTGATAACTATATTATCTTATCTTCGTAATAAACCTTCAGTATAATTTACTTATTGTCTGGAATTAAAGTACAAAAAATTAAATTATTCTTTATTTCATAAAGTTATTATTACGAATATCTTAAACACATTTTGAAAATTCGCTTCAGAAAAATATTTTACTGAAAATATTAAACAAAAATAACGTCCAAAATTTTAATTACTTTATTCTTAATGATGCTCATTAATTCGTTCGTCTAAGGTTTTTAAAATTTCAAATAAATATTAATTACCTCAAACGTTAGCAGGATAATTTATAACAAACGTCTCTCTAATATATAAATCTCGTGTAAATTTGCGTAGAAAATTCCCAGTAAGTTTAATTTTTACTTTCAATTTGAAGGATCAAGCATGAGTCTAGAATTGTCAATGAGGGAAAAATTTGAGCCACAAACGCAGAAGTTAGAAACTTACTTAAAATTGCGTTGTAGACCCTGAACAGATATTAATACAATTACTAAGATCTAAAAAAAATATTATTTTACACGTAAATCAGTAACGTTTATAGACAGTAGCAATAACATGCATCTTATTAAACCGTAGTAAATAGAGATTTAAATTCCAAAATTGGGAATAATGTCACTTTGCAGATTTATGGACATCTAAAGAAATGTCAGACTACGAAGATGAGAGAAGCAGAACTGATAAATCAAAATGTAAATTTTATTAAAACTTTCAAATAAGTAAGTGGAAAAAAAAATATTATGTTTAATATTTTCAGAAATATAAATACCTGTAATTTTTGGAGAAAAATATTTTCTCTGCAAATTTGTAAGTCATATGCAAGTGTTCCAACATTCAAAAACCTAAGTTTTCCTTTCAGATTGATAATTTACAATAAAATACAAAGTTTGAGTTGTTATAGTTTTAGGTGTCACACACCTCATCTTGCCTTCAAAATGTAATATGTTAAAGTATTTGAATTTATTCGGAAGGACTGAATTTCTAAAGAACTCCCATTTTTTCTTTACGAAAGCCTTCCTATTTGAAGGGCGAAATTTTTATGTCGAAAAAAGTATTGATACTATAAACTCAGCCTTCAATCTCTGCCACTTTTAACTGCATAAAAATTTATTTTCAAACGAAAAACCTCTAGTTATATTTAGCTGGTCATTTACTGGTATTCCTCAGGAAGAAACGTAAGACCTAATGCGCTGAGATTTGTCTTGTTCAAATGTGGCAAATAAAATTCTATCAAAGTTGTAGGTTGTTTCTTTTTTTACTATTGTTTTTATACATTCAGGAAATTCTGATTTATACTTTCTACCTATTGATATGTAATTTAAAATCCCTGTATTTTTACTGATACTAAGTCGACCAATTTTCAAAATTGACAAAGCCAGTTTTTTGCTTGGCAAAATGTTAATTCAGACGAAGTAATACAATGACTTATTTTAAATAAATATTTCAAAATCCCAATTAATACAAATACATTGGATCCTGTTTTACAGGCAGTTTTGTGTGAAACATTTGATAAAGTAATAACAGTATATACGTTTAATATTTTGGAGGGTAACATTCCTGTAAATTGTAAAAAAAACCAGTTCCTCATACATACATCTGTCTTCATCACTACGAAAAGGGGATTAATGTTGTTTGAAGTAGTTGGTGTTTTTGTAAAAATCGTAAAAATGTGTGGGTAAAGTGCATATTTCCTGACATTATATTCGGCCACACATTACCTTAAATACTACTCTTACTTTGATCACGAAAAAACAAATGTCTGATTTCGTTCAGAATATTCATATATGTGGTCCAAAGAAACATTTATTTGACAAAGACTTAAAATTTCTAATTGATATTGTTCTAAGTTTAGGTACACAATTAAGTATAGCAGCATATAAATATTATTTACTTTTCTGATAAACTTAAGAGGTAATTAAAACTTCTTTGTATTTGAAATTAAGTACATTTAAATCTTTGTTATAATTTGCAATAAGAGAGGAAAATCTTATCCTTACAAACAAAGTAAATTTCGAGAGGACTTGCAGAAATAATCTTCTTTGTATAAAAGACGTGATCCTTATTTTATATTATCCCCAATTTTATGCGATAATATTAGAACAGAAATGGTAATAATATTACAAACTTTAACTCTGAGAAAATGTAGCGATTAAGGTTGTTGAAATGTAATTTAAAAGAAGGATGTTAAACTATTAACAACTCATACAAGACAATTGTGTTGTTACAAATGTTGGCCCCTTTCTGTATTCTAAATGCTGTCGAATATATCGTCTCTTTACCCCGCCGCAAATTTTTCTGAGTGTTTGATCCCATATTTGTCTCTCTAAAAGTAAGTCGACGTGCTAAAAAAAATTCGCTAAAGATTGGAGGTCTTAAAACTGAAAGATAAATTTGTTTATGTGTATTGTGAACAAACTATTAGTGACAGGTTTGGCAGTAAATACAGTTTCATATCGGTCGTTCCATAAATCTGTTTGACAGGACTTCTTGTGATCACTCAAAGCTTATTATGTTTCAAATCTCTTTGAAGTGAAGCAAGTTAGTGTATTAGATGCGCTAGCGAGATGGCTGTTCCCTTTGACGTAAGGCTGTCGGCTACACGGGGCAAAATGCTTAATGAAAAACAGTGCTTCAGTTTAGAGACTTCGCATATACCGTGCGTGAGGAAAGAAGTGCGAGTGAGTACGTAATCGAAAACCACCTATAACAGCGAGCACCAAATACTTGTCGATCAAAGGGAAACGTCGGTAGTTTGTTCTCGTTCCGGCTACTTAGACACAATTTAACATAACAAAATGCAAATCAAAATATACAAACTACTCATGTACCAAGTGAGAATTGCGAAGTGACAGTGGACACTAAAAGAAAGGATTCTTGTACCTGAATAATTATCGAATCGAAAACTGGCAGAAGGGACTCCTTAGAACAACGTAGGATCTTCGTACAAGTGAAAAAGTTAATGTGTGGCGAGAATCACCTCTTAGTGGCGTGTTTACGGAAATATTCGACTTGCTATGTAGTTTCTTGTATTATTTGCAATATTCCAAAAAGTAGTTAATGTGGAATGAAGTACGTATGTATGTAAAATTCACTTAAAATATCTACTGTAAGTATGTTATGTAATAATTTTGGAGGAACACATCAATACGTAATTCTGCATACAGAAGCCTAAATGTGACCATGGCTCTACAAAGGCGAAACCGATTACAGCTTTCAGTTTTGTTGGAGAGTTTAGGTTCACTAAGAAATTATCCTACATTTTACTTGCAAACAGAATTCCAAAACAGTTTTGCATGTTTTTTTTCTGAACCTGTTTCTCTTAGAAAAGCTTAGAATTGACCATAGCCAAAGAGTTGTTATGCTCCTGGTCAAGAGTGTTTTCTAAAAATGGTAACCCACAAATATCTGCGTCCGTCATTACAGAAAATTGTACATATTTTTACTTTTTCTTCGGAAAGAAATTAATTTTAAAATGTTAATTTACGTCAAACATGACAAGCAGAGTATCTCAGAATTTCATGTCAAGTACCGCTCGTAAGACGGTCTGCTATATTTTCACAGTGTGGACGTTCGTATCTTGATAAGGACATCTTAGACTGAAATATGGTTTCTCTCTTCAGGGTGACGACAATGACGTCCATGTAGACGCTGAAATGTTTAGGGGAAAGGTGGGTGAAATACACCTGCATGTTAATTCAGTCACCATGAAGACAGAGACCACCTTTCTCTGAAACGTAGGTTTCCACCTATGAAGATACGCATTGTCAAATTCCAAATTTCCAATATATGCTACTTAATGTATTCAAAATGTATTATTTACATGGATAAAACCTCGTTTATAAATATCTGTCTTCAGTTTAAATTATTAATAGTGTAACATATTCGACAAGGAGCATGGAAAATGGTTAGTGAAATTAACTGCACATTGGATATCAGAGTGTACTTAATATGTCTAAATACGCTGACATTTGCGTCCAGCCATATCGTAACAAGCAATAAAAGAGCAGTATTATATTATTTTGAATATCCAGCTTATTGCACAATGTTTTATTATTAAAATACACTAAAAGATATTATATTACTGTTAAAATCTTCAACATGTTTCGGTCAACATAGACCATCCTCAGGGAGTAT
>Ga0123357_10008548_pt1 | contig 12806 bp, 6 predicted proteins | sample TergutEmb28metaG_FD_89873 | JGI IMG/M metagenome (GOLD analysis project Ga0123357, IMG submission 89873) | Embiratermes neotenicus P4 segment gut microbial communities from Petit-Saut dam, French Guiana - Emb289 P4 | ecosystem: Host-associated > Arthropoda: Insects > Digestive system > Gut ... | reverse complement strand
TCCTACATGTTTCGGTCCTTCTGGACCATCCTCGGGGAGTGTTATGTTCCTAGTATTGAAGTTGCTAGTATTCTGTATTTGGTGTTGTGACGGCATGCGTTTGGGTGTTCAGGTTATGTCTGCATGCCTTGTTGATGTGTCTGTTGCCGGTCGTGTTGCTATTGTACTGTGGTTGTCCGACGGACAACCACAGAAACAGCACATAATGATATGACAAAAAAACATTTATTCCAAGCAATGGACTTTCAAACTTTCCGACAACAAACTACAAATTAATTAGCGGAGTTTTATGTTGTCACTGCAGGAAGTATCAAGCTTATGTTCTTTTGAAACGTGTAGCCTTGTGCCTTTGTACATGTTGACCAAAGTTACCGGTGAACTGTTGACTGTCATCTTCAAGGAGGAGTGTGAATTCCTTCATGCAATCTTCAAGTTTGGTCTTATGACAGGGCGATTACATTTTGTCTCTTTCTTGTATTATTTAAATAACATTTATACTCCTGACATTACTTCGGGTCACATAGCCGGAATGGGAAAGAAAGGATATGAAAAGAATCATTCGTCTCTTGCTATAAGACATCTTAAAATTTATGTCACAGTACAAGTTCGTTAGAGCGATCACTTTGAGGGATAAATTCGAAACCAAATCTCCCGAATAAGGAAGAGTATAGCTCAGTACTAACTCACGACACGGTGTAGGATGTGGTCTGAATTGGGACTGTGTTAGGCTATAGGAACTGAAATAATGAAAAGCTAAATGTAAAGGTAGTATATAGACAGTCATCCCAAAGAATAATAAGTACCAATTGTATACATACGGTTGTACATCCTGATTATGGGCCTAGATACGCCCGAAACATGTAGAGGTTGACGAAATATACTAAGAATAAGTTGTGCATGGAGTTGGTTTTTATTTACACATTCATATCGAGATGCAGGTCAACAAAACATAAAATTTGTTAGTATGTAACTTTGTGTGAGCTTTAGTACCGCTAGCTTATGTGGCGAAGGTGTTTTGCGTGTGTTTGCAGTGTTCACACTGGTAATTGAAAAACGCAAAATTCTGTAAACTACATCCACATAAACACACACTGTCCTTAGCAACAAAAGCCATTTCAATATAAATACGTTAACTTTCATTTTTCTTTTTCCAACCCATTTGGAGCAAATTTTCAAGGAGTTTCTTTTTAACTCTTTAAGGAAGCATATATATATATATATATATATATATATATATCGTAAAAATGAAAAGATAGTAAAGGAGATTTATACAAACAGAACTCTGCAAGAATTTTCGAAACAAAATTCCGTACTTTGTACCGCTCTTACTTTACTCCACCCCTTCCTTTGTTTTCATCTCAGAGATTCGTTTAACTATACATTCCACTAGATAGCTTTACTTGGCTCACATCCCAAAGTGATTTGGCTTTCTTCCAATAGGATATTTGTCCTTTATGGCTCGCTAGAATGAAGTTTATACCTATCAACTAAATCCATCCATCTATCACGCTTAATGACGCACACTTAAATTAGATTTGTTTCTTTTAAAAAATGTTCTTACTTTCGTTTCACTGCGAGTTCCTTAAACAGAAACGGAGTAGGAGGGTAATGTCGCCCTCTACATTACCTACACAGTAGGCAATAGTAATTTTCATCACAGCGCAAATGACGAAAGAAGAGCCTTTTTTACGTATGTGTGCAGATTAAGATTTTAAATGGAAAGTTACCGATCTCAATAATAAATATTCTGACCAAACATTCCGTGATACATTTAAAAGCACATGAGAATAATTTGGAATTCGAGAATATAAAATGTCTCCATAGACTACAAAAAGAGATTCTGAAAGTAACTAGCTCCATACCAGTGCATGTGAAATGTGTGGTGCAGAAAGTATCACTAAACAGCAGTTTTCTCCGAGTGCCTCGGTTTTCTCTTCTCAAATATCATTTCACCATTGGTCCACACTCATATTTCATTCATCTACCATCAACAACGGCTAAAGTCGTTAAATAAACTCTTCTATCTGTCTCCCTGAAGATAATCGGAGTATGAAAACAAATATCGGCTTTTATAACTCACAAATAAGTAAAAACACGGTTGAAGAATACGAGACCAACTTGATGTCACAATTTATTACGTTTTATTTCACTTCTTCTATGCTCAACATGTTTCGGACATTAATACGTCCATCATCAGGAGCTGCGACTTTTCGATTGTATCACCACATTGGTTGTGTGTTCTTGCTTCTATATGTGTTGGGAGTTTCGGTGCGGCTGGGTTGGTGTGGTATCCGTGTGGCAGGCTGAAACACTGTGATATAAAACGTAATGAACTGTGACATCAAATTGGTCTTTTATTCTTCAACTATCACAACGATGCACGGTCCAATATACATAAAATAAAAACATGTAAGTCCAAAATGAAGAAGTTTAGTATGAAAGAAATGGATAAAAGGAAACAGACATTTTCTGTGAGCTTTACACAAAAATTTCACGATACTAGCTTACGTAGTCCGTGGTAGAGAACATTCTAATGTCTGTACGTGTCACAGTCGCATGCTTATTATACCTGGCTGCATCGAAATGCACTGCACTTTCTGAATATGACGCTGTGGAAATATGCAACATCCTGGCTATTCAGAACTGCGAATAAAAGTTTCGAGAGAGAAGTAGCTCATGTTCTTTCAATAGGGCATGGAGGCGCATTAAAAAAAAAAAACCGAAAAACCTTCCACGAAACTGCATTCTGTGTAAACCATTTAGTGATCCTAGCAATTAACCAACTTAATGCACAAATTCTTGTTTTATAATAAGTTTATTATATTCCTCTACATGTTTCGAGCACTGTTGTGCTCATCATCAGGTCAAAATTGTATTATACAGCATCTGGTATCTGCGCATGTTGCGCACCGGACAGCCACCTACAGTGTGTGCGATACCAGATGCTGTATAATACAATTTTGACCTCCTGATGATGAGCACAACAGTGCTCGAAACATGTAGAGGAATATAATAAACTTATTATAAAACAAGAATTTGTGCATTAAGCTGGTCAATTGCTAGGATTATACTGAGATGCACGGTCAGCAAAATACCAACATTTAGTGACGTTACATTTTTATGTGCTACCCTTGATTAGTTTCAAGAAGACTTAAAAACTCTTCTCTTTGGAAGTTCAATGAGAAAATAAGATCCCGCCTTCTTATTTGTCAAACAGCCAGAATTCCAGAACCCTCAGGCACTATAAATTTTAAGTTATCTGTACCTCCAAATACATTGGCATAAATATTGGTATTCATGGGGAGATGCGATATGTTATTTGTCCATCAAAAGCGTTGACAGATCCGGAGATATATTAATAAACTCTTGTCTTACATCTGCAATAAAAGGAATGTTTGAAGTTACGAGAGTGGGCCTATTGAGATTAATTAACTTCAATCAGTTCAACATGTTTCGGGCGAAACTATCGCCCGAAACATGTTGAGCTGATTGAGTTATTAATAAACTGACATTGTTGCGTCTAGTTGGTTGTTTATATTATTGTATTAACGATACATGGTCACACTAACATCAAATTGAGATACTATAGTTCAATAAAGAGAGACCAACATGATGTCACTCGCTTTATTATTTCATTATTTAATGCTTAAAATGTTTCGGATGTTAATACATCCATCCTCAGGACCTTGCGACTTATTTGTTGAGTTATTTCATGGGTTGTATTGCTCTGGTTCGATGTGTTTTGCTGTTACGTTGTGGTTTGGTTGGGGTGGTATGGTATCCGTATGGTATCTCTGACAAGCCTGCTCTTTTCGAGAGGCTGCAAAGGCGGTGTTTGTGTTGCTTCTTCCTTCGGTTCACCGCTGTACAAGCGACTCGCTCCCAACCTCCCGCTTGTAAATTTCACAGGCCAAAAAGTAAAAACTAACCCGTAAGTTACTGCAGTCTTTAGCCGGTTAAAGACACTCCAACAACAATGGGTATTAAAATTCTTGGCGATCGGTAAGAAGAAGAGCCTTAAGGTTTTTTTTTTAATTCAATGCCGTGTAGTCTGGTAAACATTTACCGGATGTCGGAGAAATCTACTTCTGCCATCTTCATAATATAATACAGAGGCTATAGGACTTTCCGAAACGTCGGTAAACTTCTAGTAAGCGTAAAAGTGTCCCAGATGAGACCATTTTTCTTTCCAAGCGTTAGTATTTTACGGCTCCTGTCAGAGAAAAATATCGCTAAATTCTAGGCTATATTATTACTGCCATGAAAATTCATTTTATCGTTTAATGAATTCTCCGGCAAGCTTCTGCATGACTGAGTTTATTCTCCAGCACGTCTGCCCACAAAACACGAGAAGAAAACACGACGTTTCCTTCCAATTCACCTACGCGCGGACAGTCTTTAATTTATGAAATAATTGTGCGTACTGCTGCGGCAATCATTGATATGCAGTACACGATTTTTATACCTAAGTTACTCTAACAGTCTGAAGTAAACGCAAGTGTAAATAAATGTTGTATAAAGCAGAGCGGTGAACTAGAAGACACGTTAAAAGATGACCTGATTTCCTTTAGTACTTGGTTCAAACTGTAATATTTTTTCCTTTGATTGCTGTTCTGTTTCTAACATGCATGTGTCCAATTTGACGCATTGCCCGTTTCGCAGATCGAACTGCGTAATATTTATTGATTTTACTTGGGACAGCGCTCTCACATCCAGATCTTACATGTTGGATAAAGACAAAAACCTCTTTCTCGCTTCGGCCTGTTGGCGTCGCCACCAGCCCCCCCTGGCCTCTCGCGCTATCTGACGTAATTTTATTACACCACATCACCAACCGTTTCACTTGCTCCTGCGCCATCACACGGCCATAGTTTGAAAGTAAATGCTCAAACAATTCTGAGAATTACCACGAGATGGCTGTGGTAATGTAATCCGAAAACAATTCCAAATATAATGGCCTTTCATACTGCAATGGCCTTTAAATTTGTTTCTGTGTGACTAACCTCGCAACAGACCCGGTAACATTTCTACCTGCAGAAGTTCATATATTTGAATTGATCATTTCAATTAACGAATCTCTGGAAATGTCAACACTTCCTACAGTCATGTATGTTTACGACATGATTAACTGCAGAAGATAAGAAGGAAGAACTAAACAATAAATCAAAATTATCCTTTGCGTAGCTAATACGTGTGTCCATAGGTACATTATTCCACACGAAATAATACACGTATATAATTACGATTATATGTCCTGAAATGCGCGATCCTTTCACGTCTTGTTTATGCCCTGTTCTCTGTTAGCGTTTATGGGACAATTTACGAAGTACCGACGCCTTTAGAAGCCGTTACAAACGCCAGTTAAATTCACATAAAAATCATCTGACCACCGACATACTAAAAGGAGACAGTTACTAGCCACGTAATGGGGTAATTCAAAACAGCTTTATGCCCACTCAGACAAACTAAAGGAAGGCATCCATTTCATTCACTTCCTCACAATTCTTTTTCTGCAACGGGCATCTGTCACTAAAATATCGTCCCATATTTTAGTGACAAATTTTATTTTTTATATTGTTATGTTGCCCTAAAATACTAAAAACTATAATCTACAATAATTAATGCAATTTCACTTACAGTGATCATGATTTCTTTAATGTTTTTAATTTTTTTTTTTTTTCGATTCAACTGCCAACCTATTTCAATAAACCTTTCCTTCGTACCCAGCAGAGGGCCATATCATTTTAAAGGCTCATAAAGCGCTCATAATTCTAATCTCACTACACACATGACTGAGCACGTCTAGTTTTACAGGTGGTCCGGGTGGGGAGATAGTACAGTTAAAATCAACTCAAGTCATAGGAAATGTCTATATTCGCACAACAAACTATATAAACTGGAAAACTTTCTCTCATAGTTAATCATTATTTTTTCGTTAGAGCTTTCACCAAAAGCCACATTTCGCACTTGAAAACACCCGCAATTTTATCTGCGTATATTTTAATTTTTTTACCTAAATTTATGGCAATGTTTTGAACGATTCATGACCATGCACTGATATTCATTGTGAGAAATACGACCAATAAGTGCATACAGAGATATATAAATTTATTTTACTATAAACAACATTGCCTCCTACATGTTTCGACCACCTATTGTGGCCATCTTCAGGGAGGTGTTCTTGGAAGGATATATTTTACAGAACGTAAAGCAATTTAATTTTAGAATATAAAATGGTAAATTTAAGTAAAAGTTTAAAATCTATGTTAAAATATAAAATATTGATAAAATTATGTGCTGAGTTGCGTGTTGATAAGCTATGTATATGGCGACACCATTCTGAAATATAAAAAATGTGTGCATGTATGTGGATGTCTATGTGTATATGTCCGTGCCATTCCTAAGCACAGCTTGGAGCTTGGGAATGGCACTATAAACCAACCATGTAAGATCAAGTGTTTACTACTGTACCAACGGATATTAACTTCGAAAATTCCACATTAAGTCTACAGAATGCACTTACGTGCTTCGTGAGGATCTCAGAGCAAAAGGTAACTATTTCCCCTTACACCATCAACTCACATTGCTCTGAAAATGGCACTCTCTTCAATAAGTGCCGTATTTCTTGATTTATTTTTTAACTTTAAATTTTACGAGCTGGAACTGAAGGCAATAGGGGCAGGCGCGAATTCTTCTTGGGTGATTTAAAAATTATTTATAGACACAATTAAATTTTTAGTATGGAATAATACAGCACATCACAAGAAGTACGGTACATTTTCACAGCCATAATTTCAGTCGCCTAGATGGGTAATAACAACAGCTGGTTGCTGTATCAGTAACAGAACCAAAATCATGAGCGCAATAGAACGGTTTCTCGGACTTCACTATCGATTAGCAGATACAGAGTTTATATTTGACAATACAGTGCTGCATAAGCCCAATATAATGCTTCCACCTTGGACTGTTTGACCCTCAAGTTGACGGTACAACGAACTTCCGAAACGTCGGTAACTATTTACCAGTCAACACGGCGTAACATCCCAGATAACATAAACGTTTATGAGTATCACTGTACGAAACAACGATCTTGATTTTCGTAATCTGTAAAAATAAAACTAGTCATTTAGCAATAAACTGTTACCTACTGAAGTGTATGATCTAAACACCGCGTTATAATCTGCTAGAAATGGACACGTGTAATTCCAATTTACATCACCCGCTATCGAGCAATTCGGTTTCAACGTAAACTACCTTCTGACTGTACTTAAGAGATGCTGGACACGATTTCATCCACGATGTCAATTATACTGACAGAGGTATTCCTTTTTTTCCTCAGTACCACCAGGTAAATCTCGCGATGGTAAATTATTTTAGGCCCACTCTGCTTCCTTCAACACCTTTTGAATGTTTTCACTGCCATCGAAACTTTCGAAGCCGTACCGTCTGAGCTTCCTAAAATGTTTTTAAATAATTCGATTCTCAGTTTAATTCAGTTTTCAATTTTTAAAGTGCTAGTTCATCAGCACAATGGCCAATTAAAAAACTAGCAACAATAACGACAACACCAACTACACAAAAAACACAAACAACGCAATAAATTATCAACAAAGATACTTATGTCTTCAATTGAACAAAAGGGTCTAGTTAAACAATTTAAATTGCAACTCATACGAAACGTCCTACAGCCTTAAAATATGTTTCAAAATAATAATAATAATAATAATAATAATAAAGAGGCAACTGTAACAATCTCAATATCATTCAGAATATATCTGTACAACAACATAACTGAAAAGCACTACTTCGAGGAATGACAGAAAATAGCCATAATGGGCACGGCGCACATAATTCTAAAAGCACTCATGTAAATGTCAAAATGTTTAACATGGGAAATAAACTTGCATGTTCCACATACTGTAACCACATACACACACACATACACACACACACACACACACACACACACCTTAGAGACATAGTACATTTCAGGTATATAATTGTAAATACCCTTATGAAGTTTATTATTATTATTATTATTATAAAGACGCTAGTATTTCAGGACACAGATGTGGTCAAGAAATAAGATGAGAAGATTCTAAAGTATAAAGAACTTACACAATATAAATACAGCACATGTGGAATGTAAAAAGAACAAGTGTTACCAGTAACAGGAGCAACTGGAAACATCACAAAATCATTCAGAAAAATATCTCAGCAACATACCAACAAAGCACAAAATCAAGGAACTAGATAAAAGAGCTATATTGGGCACTGCACACACACTTCGGGAAGTAGTAGAGGTACAGCACCTCCCATTTCTAACCTCGGTATTATAAGGGAGTGAACGGTTAAATCCACGCCCAACCCCTTTTCTCCCGAGAATGAAACATGGTAACGGCTGTGTGTGACCCAGAGCCGGTCTAGACTTTCTGGAGAAGGGAAAAATATCTTCTCGTTTCTTCGATTCGAAGCCCGCATCGTCCAGACCCACAGCCTAACGTCTGCATCAACTGCACTCTCACGGCTCCTTAACGACGGCGACGACGGCGACGACGACGACGACGACGACGACGACGACGACGATGATTATGATGATGATGATGATGATTATGATGATGATGCCCTAACAGCCATTTAGTTGCGACTAGGTCAATATTCTTTCTACATTATGTTTCTCCCCAAAAGGCCATCTTCATAGGGAAACAACTATGAAATATAAACAGGAAGTACCAAAGTAACTCGAACTTAACCAAAACGTGCAGCGATGTAGAAGTCATCAGAGTAAAAATTCACCTAAAATGTTGCGATTTCTTTTCTTAAAATTCTCTTGACATACTTCGTTGTATTCGTATTATGTCAAGTGTTGCATGTAGCAAACCAAACATCTCAAAACATGTGCATGCACATGAGCAGGGAGGTTCAGCGTTGTGGTCTTAATAACAGCTGATGTAATGTCACCATTGTACGATATGCATTGTCCAGTACATGGTGTATCGTGAAACAAGATGCAAGATTTACTGTGTAGCAACACTCATTAATCTGGCCTGCAACGTTGAGGTAAAACGCATATTGTGACCGATGTGAAATGCAAGTTGTTATGATTCGTTGCAGCTTCAAGCTCTTTATAATGTTCCGGCAAGCCTGTCCAATTAAAACAGAGCAGATCAATATCTGTTAGATCTCTTATACAACAGCTATTTATAACACGAAACGGTGTCAGTATGTGTTTTATCTGAAATGCCTTCTAAAGATTTGTGGACATCTGAACGCACTGAATCTTGTGCCTTGATTTCCGAGATTTACAACAGCAGGACTGTGCAAACATTTATAAATGTGATAACGCTGAACCACTACTTTCCATAGATGCACAATGTAAGACTTTGCATTCATTCTTTTTTGCACAATTCCAATCCTAAAAGCAAAGGGAATAAAAATGAATTGTAGGGAAAAACGTGGACTATCTTTCATAAAGCTCTTTTCTGACAATTTTTAAATCACTATATATATTTCGGTTAGCTAATTTACGTTGCCTTTGGTATTTCCTATGTAGCATAACTATTATACATGACGATGGACTCAAGGCCGAAACATGTTGAAGGAAAAGTGAAGTTTTATTTCTACAATCTCTGTATGCTTTGTTGCGATTTGTTGAGAGAATGTGAACACGGAGAACGATGAATCAATAAGGGAATGTCCTGGCATGTTTATACACACGACGTAATAAGGTTCTACGTCTTTCTCTCCAAAGGTAAAATTTTATATAAACCGGCTCGAATGTAGAGCTACACACATCTCACATTTCTAAACCAGGTGTGCCCAAACGTACCAAAAATCTAGGAGCCACCTCAAAATTCTACACGTCAGAAGAGTAACATGAAGTAAATGCCATACTAAGAATTTAAAAATATTATGGGCTACTGAAAAAGAGACAGTCGCCACGGCATCTTAGACCCAGCGATTTGTACACCCCTGATTTTGCCTAAAAATAACTTGACTACGTGTAACGGATTTCCCTTCTTTACTATTTTTTTTTTTTTACAGAATACTGGTTCAAGTAGTGTGATGCAGCGGAATACTTCGCAAGGCACTGTGTTGTAGGCGTATCAGAGACAGGGTACACACAATGTAATATTAAGATAAGTTGATGTTTAATTCTTGGGTTACATGGTAGTATAATACCTCGGGGGGGTACTTATCAGATTAGGTTATCTTTAGTAACCTAATAATGAAGTTACACACACCTCAAAAGATCATCAATAAACTACTCACACGCTTTTTCTAGCTGTTAATTTGAGTTTCCTTCGTCTTTCTCATTCGTTTATCTCCAATCTCCTTCTTTCTCTTGCATCTTACGCCACAATTTCTGACTGCCAGATAAGAGTAAGTGGTTTGAGGATGGGGATGTGACTAGACCGTGCAATAAGAGAAGTCAGTCAGAAAATGGTGTGTGGAATTGAGGAAATAAACATTTGAGAAACAACTTCCAAGGATCTGTCGTTCAAATGAAAGCACCTGTTCCTATTACCCATTTTATTTCGTCATGGTCTTCGCCATTTTCCGCTTCTTTCCCTTACCACCCCTCTATTCTCTTCGGCCATCAAAAATTTCCCCTTACCCTTCGAAGCTCTGCAGCCATAGGGCTTGCACCAGCACTAGAGCTCAATACCGGTTCCAAACTCTGTCCTCCATGCTCAGGTACTATGGCCATCAAGCACATGCTTTAAAAATCCTATGGCAGGATTATTCTCAATAAAATTGTTATAAAAATCACATTAATGGAACATAAAAACGTAGCAAAAGTTACTGCTGCTAACATTTTTGTGCAAGGATTGGAGATGTTGTTTCATTAAGCATGAAAACAACGTTAAAAGAGAACAATATTTTTAAGAAAGTAGAATTTGAACGACTCAAGTGGTGAGAAGCTCATTTCATCCAATAGCTACACCGTAATGGCCTCCCTGAGCTAGTAACGTTTGAGGCCCTCTACCGCTAGATGGCAGAGGAATAGCACATCGTAAATCCTATTACATTTCCCGCCCATTGCTCCCGCGGAGGCGGGCCTTCCTTTGTGACGTCATAGAAAATTTCCCATCCTCTTTCCCCACTTTCCAACTTCCCCCTCGTTTACCGTACTGCCATTATCTCACCAAAAGTCGGTCCAGCCCCAAATCCTTTTTCCTTCTCTTGTTTTCTTCTCTTCAATGTTAAATCCATGAGACAGAGGCACCCGCCATTTTCATTGCGGTAGCCATTCCAGACGAAATTAAGTGTAATTTAACTGCCATTTAAACGGTGCTGCGTTTTGTTTATTAACCTTTAAAGTGTGTGAACTGCATGAAATGGATTATATGTGCTTTACCTTCGTGTTGGCGTGCAATGCGTAAATTGAAAATGCCTTCCTAGTTCCGGCTTTCGATACGCTTGTGTGTTGTATCTCACCATTCCATTGATGCTTCGCAATAAAACCGACACTTACTACAGCAAACATTGTGGAATTCTTATCTTAGTTCATTAATTTTACTATAAATTCAAAGCCCACATGAACAGGTAGGCCAGTTTATTTTTATGGCTATTTTCGGTAAATATACAACTCTCCATGTTGTGTTGCATAACACATCTAAACACGGTTAGACCTACACAAAACTCCCGTAAGGGTCAACGAAACATTCTTTCACTGAACGAGTTAAAGAGTACTGCCACGTTTATATTAATGCTGTATAGGCCTACGCTTTACAAAAGCAATATTTCATCTGTCACGTTTCTTTTATCCCCTTACTGCGCCGCTAACAAACTGCGTAGACGTTTACATGTATGTATACTACCGCTACTTCAGTTTCTTATTTTGGGGTATTTTGTGTCAAATATTCTATTCACAAATACTTCTGTAGTGTGTGGGTACAAAATGTGAAGTTGGTCTAATTTTACTTCCATTAAAATGTAGTATAAGATGAAAATGTAACCTTCCTCAAAATTCATCTAATAATTCAGGCCATATAATGCTGGAAATTAATTGTTAATTAACTTCAGGTAAGTCTCTTGCGTACCAACATCGACTGTTTAATCACTTTATTATGAAGGATATCTGATACAGCCTATATTTTGCCCCCACTGTTTGGTACCATTCCAGAATTTTTAGTCTTACGGCAGGTACTGTACTGTCAGCTTTAAATAACATCTAAAAAAAAACTTAGTTGTGTTTTCACTCATTTACAGCCCTCTCCTTGTTATATTACTAAACACAACGGGGATGACGCATCTACAGAAACTGGCTTGTAATGGCATACAGAATTATGATCTATACACCTATTAACGTTAAAGAGCAACAGATGTGGAAGTGCACAAGATTTTTACTGTTTGTACAAACATTTCAGTCCATCCTGTGCGACGCAGAAGTCCTGTGAACATGTTAAAAATTTTGAAAAATAATTAAATCAAATTTGCGTTGAATATATTTACGAGGGATATTTTTCTATGCACTGCACTTAATGTAAATAAACATTTGATTTCGGCCTGGAAACCGACGAAATTACAGCCGTAATTTCTATAAAACTGTAATTTAATACTGACCATTCTAAAAATTTTATGATTTTGATATTTTGAAATATCGTAGTACTGGGCACTGTAGTTTCTAGATTGACTCATATATTGGTGCTTGCAGTTCTCTGTACTGGAGACGGCCTGAGGATGGCGCCTTGGCGGTGAAATATTTAAATGATTTTAAAAATTAATGTGCAGTTTGTAATCCTATTATGTGCATTTATTGGTGAATGTTATTGAATGTAATAATAATAATAATAATAATA
>Ga0123357_10008546_pt1 | contig 12807 bp, 5 predicted proteins | sample TergutEmb28metaG_FD_89873 | JGI IMG/M metagenome (GOLD analysis project Ga0123357, IMG submission 89873) | Embiratermes neotenicus P4 segment gut microbial communities from Petit-Saut dam, French Guiana - Emb289 P4 | ecosystem: Host-associated > Arthropoda: Insects > Digestive system > Gut ... | reverse complement strand
CAGAACAAACAGCGATTATTTCCCTATACAACATTAACTAACTGGTTTTTATAACTGAGATGGTGAGTGTTTACTGCGCGGTACGGGCCAATAGTTTTTCAGTAGTATTTCCTTCCGACCATAACGCAGAATCCTAACATTTCCTGCTTGTTATTATTTGACAGCAAATGCAAGAAATTTAGATTGACCTTCAAAAAGGAAGCTAATTGTATTTTATTTACAGTTTGAAGATGAATTAATAAAACTGTTAAAGTTATTGTGTTGCTACCTTTTATCGTTTAAAGCGCGAAGGTCATTTGAACAGTATGTCAGCAAGCGTATCCTTCCTCGCTGTCAACAAATTACATTGCCACTACGAGGAACAATCGGTTAATGTTTATAGATAAACAATCGCTGTTCATTCTCAGAACCGTATTAAAAACACCAACAGTTTTGACATAGGGAAGTATTTTGCAATGGTGCAGTACATCCAGTAGATACAGTAGCGGTACTTTCTACGTACAGTCGCCATTGTTATTTACATGGTTGAACGATTTTATTATTGTAGATAGGTTTCACCCTCTCTATAGGCCACGAAGGCCCTTAGGGTGAGTAGAGGTATAGCTCTACTCTTTCTAGGACCTCGGCACTGGATGGTGGTGGGGGGTGTCAGCCCCACGCCGCGGCCGCCTCTATCACCAGGAAAGACCCGGTTCTCATTTTACAGGAGGCTGGGTGGGCTCCAGGGCCGGTCTGGACAGGTGCGGAGAATCTCGCCCCCACCGAGTTTCGAACCCCGGACTGTCCAGCCCGTGGCCAGTCGCTATACCGACTTCGCTACCCGACCCACTTTTATACGTTAAATTCAGTGTTTCAAGCGGAGGCTTGCCGCTGTTTATTGTAGCTTCGCCGCGACGGTCCTCCTCCTCCATATGTTGTACAGTCTGTCTGCAACGTCTACACAGGTTTCCAGAACAGATTTAGTTCTTAAGTTATGTGACCCTGTACCTGTGTTGTGTCTCCCGACTTTCAGAGGAACGTAGTTTCTTGAAAGAACGACGAGTCCAATAAGAACCATTCTTTTTGTACTCGTTAAGACTTTCATTCGAAACGTCGATAGGTGCTACACTAACGACACACACACACACACACACACACCGTTACGTCACAGCAGACAGCATGCCCGAAAATTGTCTTAGACACAGCATCAGAACTCACCTTTGCGGAAGATTAAATCACTTTGAGGTCTTGCACGACAAAGTTGTCTATAAATTGTACATACATAAAGTGACAGTGGGCTCCTTAACTGTGGCAACTTCAGCAGTGCTGTGGTGACTGCAGAGGGACACATCTGGTCTGTTGTGAGGGATTGCGAGTGTGTTTGGACGAGGTCATTGGAAGTCGTGATGAGGGCAAGCACCAAGTAGCTGCACACAGCTGCGACACGAAAATTGCAGACAGCTATGTGCTTGTTCATTCTCGCTGACTGCGTGCCTGACAGCACCTAATTCAAATCATCACACACCGAAAGTTATTAGCATTAACAACTGCGCTGGTTTTCTTTGTTAAACATAGCGAGAAAATCTTATTTTCCTGTCCATGTACTTTGCTCTGCCTCAAAGGAATGGGAATTTTGTTACTTCATTGGGTTACATTAACGTTTACTTCTGTATAAGAAATTATTTACTGTCTGTAGGCTGTAGGGTGCTGGGAAATATGTTTAGACCTGAGAGGGAAGAAATAACTGGTTTGTAAAAAGTATAACAAGCAGCTCGTCATCTTTGCTCCTCATCACATATTTTCGTGTCATCAAGAATGACCAGATGTGTTGGAATGTAGCACGCGTTGTTAATGAGGCAAGTGCATAAATTGGGTTGGAGGGGAAACCTGAAGGAAGAAGACCACTCAGAAGACCTAAGCTAAATGGGATGGTAATATTAAAATGGATCGCGGTGGGAAGCCGTGGACTGAAATAAAGTGACACAGGATAGGAAAAATCGATGGTTGTTATGAGAACGGTAAAGTCCGTGGATGTCGTTGTATTGACTGAGATATGACGTGGGTGAGGCTATCTCGTACAGGCTGTATCAAAATTGTCAGAATGAATAAGGTGAGAAAGTAGTTAATATGTATTGATTGAAGATGGACAAAAGTATGGCTTGCCGGAGAATCGTAACCCGTGGAAGTCGGCTAGACATAAAGTAAATATTGGTAATTATTCATTTCAAACTAGACGTACGCGGTAAATAAATATCGGTATGCCGCCACTACTTATAAGTGATATTACAGGAGAACTGAAAGGGTAACCGAGAATTTTGTGAAGGGGAGTGTGATATATGTGCTAGAGGTGGTAATGTGTAGATATTGTAGGCGAGGAGATGTGAGAAGACAGAGGAAGTGCAGAAGTGTGATTTGTGACAACCTGACGTTACACGTGTGTAGACACGTGCGTTTTGTCTGCGACAGTGAATGACAACTATTAGATGCGCCACACTCCAGAACACTTCACACCGGTAAATGCAGATAACGTAGCATTTCCCTGGTTTTTGTACAACAAGCACTTTTTGAGGTATTTGGGTACAATTTTTAGCTTCGTACAAATTGGGGGTTACGTTGGACCGGTAGGTCGCAGAATTGATCTTACCTGTGGCAATAGATGGTGCTTACCGGGGATGTTACCGTTCATCCCAGACCCTTGAAGATAACAATCCGTGGACGAAGGTTTCATTGCAGCTACACGTTCATTTTGTGGTTGTGCGACGACCGCATACAAGAACATAAAACAGTTGGTTTAGCGTAGGCAACACCACCTCACTCAGGTAACAACGTGACGCCCCACGCCGTCCGTTATCATTAAGGTCGTACAGAAAGTTCGTACTTCTGAACCCGGTTGCTTGTAAGGTGACAAGAGCTGAGTCGATGACAGTCGCAGCCAGAAGATGAAACTGGACAGACGTGACGCGCCGACAAGTAATTTTGCGGAGTGGACAGTGACTTGCCGACTGTCTCACACAAGTGCCTAATCACACTTCGTCTTTATCGCGGCACAGGCGATGAGAAACGACAGGTTTGCACCGTGAGGTCAGAGTGACGTTCGTTGTGATTATCATTTCCTTCAGATTTCATCTCAACCATTTAAAGTCCAGTGGTTACTATACGTACCACCAGGTTTAACATTCAGCAAGTCTTCGTTCTGCTCACACATTGTATTTATGTGTTTTGTGTGGACCTCAGAACAAACAGCCATTATTTCCCTATACAACATTAACTGACTGGTTTTCGTAACCGAGACGGAGTGTGTTTACTGCGCGGTACGAGCTAAACTTTTAAATATAATTCAGGTCAATTTTCGTCGCCAAGGTTTAAAAGTGTCCTTCCCACTTGCATTCATTTCTGTCGTTGACTTGTTATTTGCCAGTTGCTACTGACACACTTTCAGAAGGATACGGAAGTAGCCTTTCTCTGCTGAACAGCCCCCTGTGATAATGAAGCAGCAACCTTTCGTTCAGAAGTGCTCAGCGGGACTGCCGAAATAGTCATTAGGAATGACACTGAACTGCGGAACTTGCACGGCTCCACAAAACTAAGTAACATATTGTAATTGTCGCCATTTAGGTACCGACAAGATTGGCACAGCTTTTCGATGTCTGAATTGCATTACGGACGGTTAAAATCTGTGTGGCGGTACAGAGCATGGCATTGAGACGTGTCGTGACAAGACGCCAGGACCGCTTCCACTCTGATCGTTGCCAGATCATCATAGGTCAGTTTCACATGTTGTGCGACGGTTAATAACCACGTTTTCTGTAGCGTCGTTAAATATTCTGACATTTTAGTGAAAAGGACCAAGCGAGAGGGTGTTGATGAGGTGTGATATGTTAAGAGGTAATGATAAGGTTATGTTTTGAAATGTGGACTGTAAACAAGCGTTTGAAGGTAGGGTCAGACAGCGGGGTTTGTGAACATCCGACTGGCACTGTCTTTATCTGCTGATGAAATGTCAATATTGCGTATTTTGGGTTCTCACTGCGGTGTTGCTGCATATGTAGATCTTCCGTGCAGTTATGCACTGTCTTCGGCAGGAGGTTCCCGAATTTTCGAAGGGTCTTAGTGTCTTTATTCCCAGAGTCAAGCCTTCGAAAAGAAGTAATGTCTGAGGAAGATTCCGCAGCGTGCACGCGGTTCGCTCCTGTAGCTCGAGCAGGCTTGTCAATTGATCGCTCTCGCGACTCGCTGCCGTTCCTTTAGGCAAGTGGACAGATGTCTCTGCTGCTGCTTATTGGGATGGTCTTCGTGCGTGTGAGGCAGACAGCGCTGTTAATTGCTGCTGGCACTCGCCAACTTCCGAAGGAGGGTTTCATCGGGACACTCATACTACACATGACGTGTCTCTGCAGATGAAATTTACACCACGCAGTGCCCTCTGTGCTGCTGCGCCTTGGGGTTACTCTTTCTGCCACTTGCCGTAACACGAACCTTTGAAAAAATAAGGTTAGCCTGAATTATACGTAAAGATTCAGCTCGCACCGCGCAGTAAACACACTCCGTCTCCAATATACAAACCATTCCGTTAATATTGTATAGGGAAATAATCGCTGTTTTTCTCAGATCCACACAACACACATAAATACAGAGTGTGGGCAGAACGGAGAATTTGTTAGCGTAAATCTGGCGTCACTTAAAGGAAGAAATTGGCCTTAAAGGCTGCAAGCATCTCATCTGGAACATATTGCCTACAGGGAATATTGGTATGACGGTCCTTAGGATGAACGGAGGTTTTCTTGAAGGGTATCAGCTGCTTGCTATGAGCCACAGTTCAGTTCGTCACTACCGTAACTGTGACCTGCGTGTTCTGTGATGTGCCACCGTACAGTTTGGTATATCTGACCACATTTCCGACGAATCTCTTGCCTGCATAAAACAGATGAATGAGGTACTGACTGCTGTTCTAATGGGCAGCTATGTGGCTCAAATGGGAAAAAGGTGTACCTACTTTTGGCGGCGATATCTACTGTTGGAAAACGGTCAATTGGAGGGCAGGACATAAAGGGACGGTGGCACGGATGTGGTTTGTAATTAGGTTGGGTTGTGAGGCCGAAGTTTAAATGGAACTAGCTCAGGTTCAAGGTCATTGGGTGGCTGTGAGAACGCTGCTTTGGTCCGTGTCTGCTGTAGATCTGCTGCTGCCGTAGTTCAACAGATAACTGTGTTTGTGCAGGCAAGATGTCAGTGGAAGACTTTGCTGCAACAGTCAGTCATGCACTATATACATGTGCGCCGAACGGGGGCGGATGAATATTGTCCCTGTTTTTTTGGCTTCCCTTTGCTTTCTCAGAATATACGTATTGAAATATAACAAAGTACCATTTTGCCTGTTTTGTGTGGTTGTGAAACTTGGAAAATGTGCTTTGGTTGTTGGAGAGACGGGCGCTGGGAAGGATACTTTGGTTGTTGGAGAGACGGGCGCTGGGAAGGATACTTTGGTTGTTGGAGAGACGGGCGCTGGGAAGGATACTTTGGTTGTTGGAGAGACGGGCGTTGGGAAGGATACTTCCGCCTAAGAGACAGTAAATAACAGGAGACTGTAGGTGGCTTGTGAGAGAAGAGTTTCGTGATTTTACTCCTCACCAAATGTTTTTGTGGTCATTTGAAGGGGAAAGAGATGGGTGGGGCTTGTGGCACGTACGGAGAAGAGAAATTCATGTACGATTTTGGTGTGAAATTCTTAAAGTAGAAAACAGGCCGTACTTGGGAGCGTAGAGTTAAGATTGTTCTCCGCCATGTTTATTATTCCAGAAAACCATATGTACGCTTGTGTTTTGTTAACCTTTATGTTTATAATAATATAATAATATTTATTTACTGCAATTGGGTTGTTACCCGGATAAGTGTTAAAGAAAGACTTCGAAGACTCGGATGGATTAATCTGGCTAGCGGTAGGCACAAGTGGCGTGCTGTTGTGAACACGGTAATGAACCACATATGTCTGAGGATTCAGCTCTTCTTGGATGTAATGTCAGTTTGGATTGCGTGACTGTAAAGTTGAAGACAGACATTGCGACCCCCCGAACCGTCTAGAATCGCACACCCACCGACAGCTTCCTATCCCAGAAGGCTTGATTCCTCGACAGACGTAACTGCTGCCACACGCTTGCCTCCACCGTAAGTCCTGCGCAGGTGGATAGCCGCCGTTACAGCCTTTGTCCATAGCATTTAAACACTCAATTTTTTTCTGTCTTCAAACGAAAGTGAGTGTAGCGCTGTGCTATAGAAACAGAAACAGCATCTCAAGATTCTTGTCAGAAATACTTTAGAAAGGAAATTACAACACAAACGAGATACTTAACACACTTTCTGAAATATTTTGTGCCTTTTGAAGCCCTTCGCGTCCCGTTGTCTTGTACGCGACTGCCTTCTGTTTCAAGCCTGACTGTTCTCATGAGGACAGTTCTGTGTGTTCTTAGATTGATTTGTGTTATATAGTAATATCCAGCCGGTTATATTACCCTTTCCTCTTCCCGCCACCGCAGTACTGCCCGTGCAATTCGTCCCTCTCCGTCTTTGTTCCTCCCCAAGGATGCGACATTAGAAATAGAGAGAAAAACGAGGCGAGCGTGAGGCAACTTTATGAGTCGTGAGGAGCGGCTGGACTAATGCCTTTCTTGTGTAGCTCAGTCTTTGCATGTGGGGTTTTCCTTCACCACTTAGGAATGTATTGTGGCCTCTGGGTGCATTAGAGATATCAAGTCTGCTGTATTCTGGCCTGAAGAATTTCTGTTTCATCAAGTGGCATTCGGATTGTGTGCCGATCGAAGGGAGGTGCAGACGGATGTTTGGAGACACAAGTTTCGCCTAAATGTGTGAAACTTTTAGGTGGGAAGAAGTGTGCTTTACTCAGGAAGATTTGAGAAAAATTATTCGGAAGATTTTCGTGCTACCGAAGTGTGTGATCGAAGCCACGAATATATATGGGTACGTTTTGTAGGAAGATGTGATAGATGTAGCAACAGCGTGTTGTGTGTGTGTGTGTGTGTGTGTGTGTGTGTGCCGGTCGTCATGCGATTTCGGTGCGTAAAGGGATTTTGCTTGCAACTGCTGCTGTAATTCAGCTGCTACCAACAGAGTGCTCTATTCAGCGCTCCTCAGACCGTCTATTCTTGCTGTTAAATGTATGAAAATGGACGGAGAAGATTTCTATATGCGGTAACGCTTCTGAATTTTGTTTGGGAGGTGACCAGTTTGCCGCTCGGTCCGCACACTGTCTATTTGATTGAATCATTCCGGACAAGTGCCGCCATATTGTCTCTAACATCGTCACAAGCACCTCGTTTCACATACTTTGCAATACATTATTGTCTGTCCTGCTATAAATTCGGCGCTGTACATTCCGATCTGTTAAAGAGCGTCGTTAAGTAAATCACATGCAAAAGAAAAAGAGCAATACCTTATGCGTGACTTGCACTTAATCGTACGTACAAGCTAACGGATCCCTTGGTGCAGATAAAACTGTCATATTCCGTATGTGGCAGAATCAATCGCATGTTTATATGTTTTCCTGAAATTCGTATCAAAGCGAAGTACTGCAGTAGCAACAGAGCGAATCGCTGTCGTCCGACTCGTGACCTGAAGTGCTGCCGGAATGGTGCAATCTACATCGATCCCGACAAAAACCAGCGATTTCTACGATTTATAGTGGTAGAAGTATGGAGAGGGGACGCTACATAGCGGGGGCTGCCCAGGAGCCTTTGCCCCCTGCGTCTATATATTGTGGACGTAGCCAATACAAGCCATGTCCGTGTGCTTTATTGCATTGCTGCTTTCCGGAAGGCCGTTCCGCCGTGGATGAGGAGGAGCAGGCGGGCAAGAATTACTGAGGACACATGTTTACGTCTGCTTTATGTGCTGCTTTTCTGTCTTCATCACGTCTGAAGAGCTGGCGTCTCCCGCTGCTACCGCGAGAAGATTAATGATACGGAATGCGTCGCTTAACTCTGAATTTAACTTTAATCCTATTTATGTTATATTATACTCAGTCCGTACCGCGCAGTAAACACCCCGTCTCGGTTATAAAAACCATTCAGTTAATGCTGTGTAGGGAAATAATCGCTGTTTGTCCTCAGATTCACAAAACACATAAATATACTGTGTGTGCATAACACGTAACTACTTAAGTTAACTGTAAATGTCTAGAGTTTAGTTAGGGAGCAGCCAAATTAATATTTCGGAAGGAGCGTCTACGTTCGACAGAGTTCCATATTTTCATCGTTGTCAGCATAATGACCCCGTCCTCTCGCATCCTCTCAAACCTCCACTCTTGTTCACCGCTGATAGCTGATATGTGACTAAGCTTAGGATCACTCATATTGTTAAATTATAAAGCTCGTTACTGCTACCAAGAAATCTCCCATTTCAATGCACTTTTTCGTGCCGAGCGTCGTATGAATGCAACTTGACATTGGCAGTTGATACTGAATTCTGTAATCCTGATACAAACTACGAGGTGTGCAGACCAGTGAGGTTCCCAAACCTGTTTCTTTAGCGTTAGTTAACCATTTTATATTTCGGCAGGAGGTGTCATTTTGCCAGTCAGTCAGATGCTATTCAAGCGATACGCTGATGTACAGTGGCAGCAACACTTTGCACTTTCTGTGTGTTCGTTGGTATGGTGCCCTTCGAAATTTACCGGCAAGTGATAGAAGTGCATGATATATAGGGAGTGTAGAATGTCAGGAAATGGTGCAGGGAGTGCGAAAAGAATGGAACAAAAATACTTTGTAATGATTGTACTGCTGGACCCAGCCCATCAAGGACGCGCGTGAACGCAGCCAGCCGAGTTCCACAATCTGACGTTTGCCCACCGCATTGGAGTCGCCGATTGCACAGCAGTGAGGAAGTGGCAGTGGTTCTTCGTGAGTGGTTGCGAATGCAAGTGTCCTGTTCCTACCGCGACGCGAGTTTTAGCGCGTGTTTAGATGGGGCATAGTCATCCGCTTGTTCGGGGATTTTGTGGCCAACAGATGAATCTTCCGTAGAGTCAGTGAGTTAACATTTGTACGTGTAGTCACCTCCAATGTAATGACTAGAGTCACAGAGCCTTAGTGGCTGAACATCCTGCCTTGCTGATGGAAGGAACTGTGACATCCGGTGTAGTTTTGAGACACACCAGAAGCTGAATGCCAAATATAGAAACTTACCCTTGGCAAGGTGGGTACAGCTGCCCTCATGTGGCGTCTTTATGGCTGCTTGATGGCGGCGGGGGGAGGGCATGGGAAGTACCGCGCTGTGACCTTGACACTGATGTTCATGTAACGTCTTGGATTGTTTAATCATACTGGAACTAGCGCTGTAGCTCGGGACTACGGGGTTCGATTCTTAGTACGGGATGTAGCTTCGTTGGCTAACGCGCCGTGTTGTGGTTCGCGCAGTAAAGTCGACAACAAAGCCTTAACCTCCCTTGCAGTATGACTCAAAATCTCTCTCGCATTTGAGTCATACTGACTGTGATGTTGGCAGTGAAATAAGAACCAGAAATGTCAGAGTTTGGAAAAGAGAGACAGGGTCTTAGCAAAGACAAACACGTAAGAAATAGACGATCGGCTTTTATTTTAGTGCTGCGTGTATGAACAGTTAGAAACGAGGTTCTGTTTTACAGCCGTCACTGTATCGCGCCTTTGAAGGTTAACTAAAATAGATCGATAGTGGGATAAATGCCTGGGTTTCCCGGCTCTCGTTCCTTTCCCTAAGGAGGATTCTGTGCAGGCTCTTCTGATCTAGACTGTCGCTCCCTTGGGAACTGCAACTGCCTGGCAAGACCTCCAGGAAAAGGATCAAACTGAAGGAAGAAGTGCAGCCGGTGTGTGTCCGTGCCTATCGGGTGTATAAAATGACTGTTTCTTTGTCAGTCATTCGCCGTTTCTTACGATAGACGAAATTTAAAAAGTGCGATGAATTCAGAATGCAGTTGTCCTAACCTTTTAAAAACTAAGACTAACCTGAATTACATTTAAAGATTAAGCCCGTACCGCGCAGTAAACACACTCCGTCTCGGTTATAAAAACCAGTCAGTTAATGGTGTATGGGGAAATAATCGCTGTTTATTCTGAGATCCACACAAAACACATAAATACACTATGTGGGCAGAACGTAGAACTGTTAGTGTTACAGTTTCTGGTGTATAAAATCCTCGCTGTTTATAAAGTAACCACTAGAGTTTAAAGTTTATCTAAACTGAGTAGTTTGACTGTTGAACTCCTAGCTGAGCGGGAACATATTTAACACACAGTCCAGGGGTATCTCGTTCAAAACTCGCCAAGGACGGCGGTGTGTTTGGGAACCTCCGCCTATCCTCAGAGAGGATGGGGATAGAGAGAGACGTGTCCCCCGTACGTCTTAAGCATCATTCAGCAATACGACTCTATACAGAGCGTTTGTACTGTACCGTCATGCATTGAGATTTGATTTCTCATAATTTTCGTCACTTGCTCCAGGCACTGCCACTCGCTGCTGCTCCTCCGTCATAATCATCTGTCGTTTCACATGGAAGTATTTGCATATAATTTTGTGTTGAGGGATCTTCGGCTGTTAGTAAAAGTTACGACGTAATTTCATTGTTCAGTCCAGACTATATGTTCCCACGAGAAGTGTGAGGTCTCCACGTATTTGTTGATGAAGATTTTGTTTATACGGCATTGGTGCCGCTTAGATTGCTACACCAGTCTGCACGGCGTCAAATCCTGTCCCAGAAGGCATCTCATCTTTACACGTTCCTCTGTACAGTTTAATTAAATCCAGTGCGGTGTATCCTGTAATTAGCGTAGCGACTTGTGCTGCGGACGTTTTGAAAGTTTTGAGTCGAAACATTCGTAGCCCAACCGCTGTAAGATCTCTTCCTTACGCCAGAAGAAATTCAGAGGAACAAAGTTGAACGTCAACTAGTTTTGTCGGTGTCCCGGCCGAGGTTTCGAACTGTGCACCTCTTGTTGCCACAGCTCCAGCCTGCTGGATCGTCCGTCGTGTTGTGCTGGCAGCATGATGGAGTTCCTTAGGTCGCCTGCAGTTATGAAAGGTCAGAATGGACAGCAATACTCCGCCACTGTACCGGCGGTGTCCAGCTCTCGCGAGACGCTGGGCTGTCCGTCCGTCTGTCCATAGTGCTGGCCAGTCGAGTCGTCCCTCGGGTGTCCCTGTCAGTTCCACCGTCACCTGTCGATATGCTGCAAGAAACATTGCGTTGCTGAGGGCGACTGCAGCAGCGAGCTGAAGTGGGCGTCTGGCCGGCCGCACAGCGTTGCAGGATTATGCGGTGGTCGTCTGAACTGAGAGCGTCTCCATAGGATATGCGTTGCGGCTTAGAACCCTTCCTGCGTGTTTCTAACTGCAACAAACAGTTACTTCTGATCTCTGTAAGGACTGAAATTACCCAGAATTATAGCCAAAGATTCAGTTAGTTAGGCTTTCCACTACATACGATATTATCTTACTAGGCAAAATATATTTTTGTTGTTGATGAGTAAACAGGATACACTTTGTTCGTGCCTTTAAATTCCAGCAAATCAGACCAAACTGCAGCAGTTCAGATAGCTGGCAATAATAGAAACAAAAGAACACGTAAACACATTCGTGCAGTATTGTGAAGCCCCACGTTAGCAGAGGCAGCTACGTGTCACCTGCCAAATCTCTTTGCTGGCGCCTTTCTGTGCTCCACGAATCCATCAGACGGAGTCTACAAAGCGGCATGAATGGCTTCCGATTATTACTGCTAGTCTTTGTGACTGAGATGACTTATATTATAATGCATGAGACAAGCAAGACCGCAACAGCGTCGCCTGTATCGGCACTGCTTCTCACTGCAAAGGGGCATATTTCCTAATCCCGAAAATTTAAAAGAAAAATCGTGGACGGACAAAGGGACTTTATCTCTACATATAATGTTCAACAGAATACGGCTTGTCTCGTTTCCCCCCCAGAAATAATTCCCCCCACCCTTCCCATCTGTGTCTTTTCTTTGTCTGTGTCCCTCTGTCTGTCTCTCGTGCACTTTTTACATTCTGGATGACGCTAATCGCCTCCTTGTTGTGGGCACACACACACTCTCTCTCAGTCTCTCTCTGTCTTTTGTCTCTCCCTTACCCTGTCTATTCTTTTCTCTTTGGTATGAAATAAACGCCTTTTCCATGGATCAAAGGCAAAAGGAAAGTGAGGAACCAAGTAAGCCTTTTGCGATGTTCTGAGAGGAGTCGCCCTTCGAGATTTGCCTGCCTGTATGCCCACCGTATTGCTTTATAGATGTCTTGAATAAATACTCGTTTGCCCTCACGTTCTTTGCTCCCCTTTTTGTGGTCGTCCGTTCTTCTTTCACGGTTTTTAATTTTTTTATCTGCAGGCTTATGAAGTCTCACAATGCCTCTGGTAAATATTTGCAAACTTCTTTCTTCCTCTTTTTTCTGATGTGATATGTACTTCTGTGGTATTCCTTTTTTGTTCTGTAAAAGCGTGAATGTAGAAGAAGAACAAGATCTCCCTTTTACTCCAGTGCAATGTGTATCAAAGAGAACTGGTGAGGAATCAAATACTGGATAATTATAGGGCGAAGAAAATGTTGAAATTGTGTTGTCTGTCATATTTTTATTAAATATTGCTGTATATATCTATTTGAGCCTAATTTTTTTCTCACACATTTAGAGACGAAATTTAATGTTACTTATAAATAAATACTCGGCTCGTACCGCGCAGTAAATACACTCCGTCTCAGTTATACAAACCAGTCAGTTAATGCTGTATAGGTAAATAATCGCTGTTTGTTCTGAGATCCACACAAAACACATAAAT
>Ga0123357_10008545_pt1 | contig 12808 bp, 8 predicted proteins | sample TergutEmb28metaG_FD_89873 | JGI IMG/M metagenome (GOLD analysis project Ga0123357, IMG submission 89873) | Embiratermes neotenicus P4 segment gut microbial communities from Petit-Saut dam, French Guiana - Emb289 P4 | ecosystem: Host-associated > Arthropoda: Insects > Digestive system > Gut ... | reverse complement strand
TTGAATTTTTTGGAAGAAGGAGATGACGTGTGCTTCCATTGCATGCTCTGCCGTTTGGTTTCTGGTTCATAATGATGAACCCAGGTTTCATCCCCAGTGATGATGCGATTCAAGAAGTTATCGTCTTCACAACTGTACCGCTCCAAAAGACTGGAGCAGATGTGCTGGCGGTTGCGCTTATGCTCTTCTGCCAGATGTCTGGGCACCCACCTTGCAGCAACTTTGTGGAACCCAAGAATGTCATGCACTAAAGAATAGTCCGTACCTTCACTGATGCCCAGTTGTAATGCGATTTCTTCTATTGTCACTCCTCTGTCAGTGAGAATAATGGCTCTGGCTTCTTCCAGCTTCTCATCAGTTGTTGATGTTGATAGCCGTCCCGAGTGTTCGGCATCCATTACAATTGTCCGACCATTTTTAAACATTTCTATCCACTCGTATACGCTTCGTCATGGCAATGCGTTGTCCCTATACTTAGTGCATAAACGTGCATGAATTTCGGCACCTTTTTAACACCTTCTGCCCACAGAAATCTTATGACACTTCTCTGCTCTTCTTTGGTGCAAACTGAAAGATGCGCTGATATGTTTACCGCTCAATAGCTACTTACACACTGAGGATGGGGACCAGCTCAAGGTCAGACAATCAGGATATGGTGTACAATGCTGCCAACTCTCAGCAGTCTAACACTTACCAATACCATACAGACAAAAAAGTGTGGAAACTTTTTGAAGTACCTACGTAGAAACAATTCATGGAATGTGAAACTGGGGGCATTGGCACGGCTCAACTTAAAACTACACACTGTTGGTGTTTGTAAAGGCCAGGCCCACTCAACCTTTCTTTTATGTGATGCAGAAAACTTATGAAAAATGTGGCCTGCATGCTGGCAACATGAAATACGTTACACAGAATGAGGAATGAATAAATGTGTGTATAATTATATGTATAATTCTACCTGTGTATTTTTCTGCATATCATGTGCAATATATATATTTATATATCACTCATAAAAAAACAACATTTTGCTGTAACCCATGCAATTCATCGAAATGAAATTCCCACAAAAAAACTGTTTCTCCTTATATTTTCATAAAAACATTGTTACCGTTGATCCTGGTTCGAAGCCAGATCAAAAATATGCTTGGCGGAGAGACATGCAAAGATACATGAGAAAGAATTTTGCTTGTGTACAATATACTGGTACATTGTGAGCATGTGAACTTTAAGGTTACTGGTATTAATTTCATGACTGTGTTTATCGCGCGAAGGGAGGCGGCTTGCTTTTAGCTAGGGTTACAATGATACTGCCGCTTTATTTCCCTGGGAACAGTACATTCTATGCCCTTTTCAGCATGCATCAGTCAGACAGCTGTTGAGCTTGAGGAGAGGAGGCCGTGAAGCTAGCACAGGCTGGGTTTGGACTTCTTAGTGGACACTCGTGTGAGGAGGTTGAAGGAGAAGCGTGACGATATAAAGAGGTGTATTCTGTTGATAAAATTTCTAACAGTGCCGGACACAAATAATTTGATTGTGAATATTACAGAATAAAAAACTGAAGTGACTGTGAGAATAAAACTAAAGAGGCCTAACCACAATTATCCTTCACGTTATTTAGTCGGTAGATACTTAATGTTTCCTGTGACCACCACACGTTATATTCCCTGGGTGGAGTTCATGTTCCTGACTTTGAGATTTGGTCGGTTATAACACAGCATGCTTACGTGCTGGTCTAGTAAGGCAATACGAAGTTTTTATTCTGTTTCGTGTAAAACTGTGTATTGGTGGGTTACAACAATTTGTTTTATGAATGATATATTGACAATAAGAGTAAATATTTATAAAAGATACACTTCACAACTTAGGCTGGAGCATTGCTATAATAGTATATTTTTACAAAATTAATTAGTCTCCATAAATTAACAGCCCATATGTCTTTCAAAACTGCTTCGGGGTTTCATCTCGGCTTTGCCAAGGACAGGGTCAAAAGACATTTTCTCATATCAAATGTCACATTGCCCTTGAGCTGCAGGATGAGCAGACCTGTTATGCAAAGTTTTCCTCCTGTTGTCCTATGACTTCCTTGAAACCCAGTTTTATATACATCATGATATAAATCGAAAGCATTTCATTATTTATATGTGTTAAAAAGTGCCCTCAAATTATCAAACTGAAAGCAACGGAGTATTCATCAGCACTTCTGCCTGTTAGCACATCAATCCAATCTTGTTCTAAGATACACAAGACGGGCAATGTACGTATAAGGTAATACTGAGGCGCATTCATGCAACCATTGTTGCTGTGCAAAAGCAATGAGTATTACACAACCTGAGTGTCTGTATTTGTAGCCTCAGGTATCCAGCATGCAATGCACATGCACCATATTGTCATCTGTGGCCTGCCCCACTCTACAATATTTTTCCACATTTTCTCATAAATGGCATGATTTTCTTCAAAAAAAAAAAAAACTGAATACAAAATGTGTCTTTTGATTTTCTCTACAACTTCTGCCTGAAACATTTTACATTAAAAGAAGAAATGAGCGAGGTATGATAAGAAATGTATATTAGTCTTCATGTCAACTACCCTTTATTCTTATCCAGTTTTAAAGAAACTCTAATTTTCCAACCAGATTTTCTAAAAATCCCCAAATATCAAATTTTATGAAAATCTATCCAGTGGGAACTGGATTGTTCCATGCAGGCAGACAGACGGATGGAGAATGATGATGAAGCTAACAGTCGGTTTTCACAATTTTGCGAACGTGCCTAAAAATTAGTCACATTCACCCCCCTTACCTTCAACAGTTCAACACACAAATTCAGTGCAAAGTTTCAATATTTATGAAAGTGGGAATACACTTAATAACAAAAACAAGAACTCATACCTCAGGGACAAATAATGCTGGCCTTGGTCCTGTAGCATTCCTAATAGCTGTCAGAATATCCATTTTTGTGAGGCCAGCAAGAGGATGAATGGAATCTAAAGTCCTTCCAAATGTTTCATGAAATATATAGCATATCCTGGCACCTCCACACCTATACAACAATCACCCATATTAAAGAATTTGGCAATTTAATAATTTGCAATATAAAATCTGTAATGCTAAAACTGGGTTAACACAACATTCTGTTACTCAGTAATTCTTGACAACCTTACAGTCATGAAGATCTAGGTGCCTTCTAGCAAGTTGTATTGCTGTGTTCACTACTTTGTTCCCATGCTAGTCTAATGCTCTGAACTACTGTTACTAATGACTTTCAGTTGTAATAAATTAACAGGAATGAACAAACCTTGCTGAATCAATGAGTCACATAAAAATACCACACACCTGGAGTGTCTGTACGAATAAGAGAAACACAAAATGCACACAGCATGCAATGTATCAAATAACATGCCACACATTATCACTGCTGGTACAATATCAATGGGTATGTAGATTCACCTGTAACAGATGAACAGGGCAGCAATGCCCCATTAAATGTACACCCTTTGCATCCAAAAGGAAAATAGTTCTCCCACAGTAGTCTGTAGCAGAAAACTGGCACTTAAAAGGCCATACGCTACAGGTGAACATGATTATTGAGATCGAGTATTACGAATATTAAAAAAACATAAAGAAAACTTACAATTCTGTTGTTTCAATGTTCCTTGCTGTACCTTCAATGGTAGAACAGTATGCTGAAGCAAATTTTGTAATAATCTGGAGTAATGTTTGACTTTTATCTGAAACATCTTCACCATACGAATTGAGCAATGACTGGAACTGTGACACCATGACATTCACTCTAGTCTGGGGAGTGAAGTACAAGAAAAGCTGATTTATAAGACAGCCGTAAAAAACACAAACATCCACTTCCTTGTGTTATTTCTGTACAGAGATGTCCCCAGTTACATATGTTAAAATACAGAAATATCTACACAATTTCAGTGAGTAATCTAGTCACACTTTTCAATGTATTTGCCTTTTAAAAGTTCTGCTATAACCCAAATATGGATACTGTGAACACTGCACAAACAAATCCCACCAAACACACACTTCTAGGTTAAGAAACCATAATAATTTCTTGGAATACACTTAAAGGTGACTTTTATTTTTGTTTTCTATCACCATGTCAGTACACAGTATCACAAATCAACATATGCACTACAATCTGGAATTTTTTGCTAAGAAAAGGCACTCTACCTTTCCTTCAGAAATGGAAGGTAACCGCAAATATAGTGAATAAGTTGTTGCAGACAGCGTGCAAGGAGTGATCCTCCAATGTAGGGGTTAGACACAGGGCTAACAATTCCTCACCACACAAAAACTAGCATGTTATGAAATATTACACAAGGCCAAGGACTTCGAACAGATTCTTTGGAATGATCTATAAAATGGACACTGAGTGTGATTTTTCACAATTGGACTGCCAGTCCATATGCAGGTTCACTGGTAATAGCTGCAAGAGGATTAGTGGTATACAACTATTAGATGAAAGGTTCCAGGTTTCTAAACACTATTTCCATTCCTAAAACCCCTGAGTTACACAAGCTCATGTGTTCTTAAAACTTTATTTCACTGCCATATTGTTTTTATTTTCTAAATTCAAACTATTATTTAACCACTGCACAAGTTTCTCGACATTTTATATTTCTGTATGCCAAAGTTTGATTTATGAAAATATTATTTACAAATAGAAACATTACACCAATCAGTATAATATTAAGCTTACCTTCAAATCTGGTAGACAATCACGTATGTGGTGCATAAGCAGTCTGTTCAAGGTTTTAGCAAGGTAAGGTGTACCATTTCTGTTTGCGAGGGTTGGGTATTTCCTTTGGAGAAAAGCTGCTTCATCTTTCAACGCATCTTTAATGCTCTAAAAGCCAAAAGCACATCTACTTTAAAATACAGCCACTACTACAAAAAAAACTTTCAATATGGACTCGTCATACTGTTTCACAGCATACCTTATTATTCATAATGTCCTGCTGTGATCGATTCACAATTCCTATTATTCCTAGTTTCACAGGAATCACACGCCCACACAAAATGTCTATTGCGTCTGTACCTGTAAAATGGACAACAACAAAAAAAAAAAAAAAATAAATGACTTCATAAGAAAAAGGTGTTCAATATAATAACAAAATATTCCACTACAGTACACGTTTTAAGCCATAAAGAGTACAGCACAGTCAAAGTTTTTGGACACAGTGTCATGAAAAGTAATTTTGGAATTTACCTTTTGAAAAAGAAACGTTACGCGAGAATCAGGAAGACTTATTTATTAGCTTCTTGATATTGCCATAACTAGCCTGCAGCTTTATAGTGTAAGCAAATTCAGCAATTTAGTAGCTTGCTCTGCTTATTTATACGGTAACCACAGCTTGTCTGACCTACAAGTGTTTCCTAGGTTGCCTGTTTACTATTTAACACTTCTGAAAGTTACGATAAACATCTTTCATCAAACTGATTTTCGGTGCAAATAACTTGATGACACTTTAAACCGGCGACCTACGTATCTATGGACAGAAGTTCTGCAAGTTATAATACTGCCATTATAAGCTGGTATTCAAAATAACGATCGTATTTACGACAAAACACTGTGTACTACAAATACCAAGGTAAGGTTATAACTCAGCTGGCTTTCTAAATTCAGTCAAGTCAAAATTCTAAATTCGAAGCATTAATTGAATTATTACGTGAGAGGCAAGTGTGATAAGTTAGATCCCTTAATGACAGAGTTTAACTGTGTAAATTTGTACATACTTATTAGTAGAATAGATGAAAGTAAAGCCTGGAACCTTGGTTTTGCTCTATGAAAATTCTTCCCCGCAGTAATCCTAGACAGTTTGCCTAGACATTTAGGCTGGTGGCAGCTCAGCTACGCACACCGAGATCCGGATCTAGAACCGAGGACTTAGAAACCTCCTTCCTCCGACCTCCAGAATTTTTCTCTCTCTCCCTCCCCCCTCCATGTCCATCTGGGCTTAGCTTGGTGGAAGATCAACCCCCATCTATTACTGTGCCTAGGTTGGTTTTATGTCCTCTTCTTCTTCCTGTTTTTCCTCCCTGTGCAGGTGCTTGAAGTTAAGGAGATTTGAAAGTGCTACATCACAGAATGTCAGACAATTCATCTAAAGAAACACATGCCCTTGGCTTCTGACTCATGCATGATTTTGTGTGAAATTACAGTTGAGGTACTTAACTGCAACATAATACAATTATGTACTTGTACAGAAAATGACAATGATGACATTTAATAACATTTACAGCAAACAAACTGTTGCAGTACAGTAATAAAATGTATAAAACAAATTTCTAATTAAACAGGAACAACCATGGACTTTGCAAGCATAAATTATTATATAATTGACATAAGTACGAGGGTGTGATTTTATGCTAATTTTTCTTTACAGGTCTAATTTTGTGTTAATTTCTAAATCCATGATTTCAGAGGCATATGTACATGGTAAATATCTATTATAAAGAGCCATTAAAACAAACAATATTGCCAATATGATGTGTTATATCCATACCATATGTATATGAATACCATGCTCTTTCAGTACATGTTCAGAGATCAACAAAGCACATAGGTTGCAATCACTGATATGTTACATGTTTTTGCACCCAGTTTAGCCAAAATGGTAGCTAAAAATTAAAAACATTTAAAAAGGGCCATGGAAGCAAGCCTGGCATGGTCAGACATTATGTATTGCTTCCACACACTGAGAAAATTAATATCCCCTTTCTCTTTTGTAAAGAAGGCTACCGAACGTTACTGACAGATAAACATGTAAAATGGAAGTGAAGATGCTGTAAAGAACACACCCATTGCGCATCTATTTCCAAGGAAATTTCATTTTAAAGGATCACCCTAATAGGTATTTCAAATTATGTGCTTTTCAATTCGTAAAGTTCATGATTTACATGATACTTACTGCAAAAACCATTCCATTCACCTTCTCTATCAACAACAGATGCAAAATGCATACTTCCTTACTTGCAATAATAAACGTGTTTGTGGGCTTTGGCGTGCACTCAAGTCAGCAAGCTGCGTGCATGTACAGCACACAGCATTCTCATGCCTTAAAAGCTAACAGTAACAGGATGAACCAGATGTCGTTTGGAAAAATTTCAATGGGCCATAAACAGCTAATATAAGAAGAAGAATAGAGAACAGTAGAGTTAATGAATACAATAAGGTGGGCACCACAGTGAGCCCTTTCACCCTGATCATTTCCAATCTTTTGTGCAACCCTTTGCTTACACAATCAGCAGCCCCACACTTCTAACAAAGTGCAGTACCTTCCTGATGGAGATGTGGGCAAAGTCACCAGGTTTCAAGAAATGATTGGTCAGGTGCCTAAATGTTCATACCACCAGTGTCTCACAGTCACAAAGTACATGTGAAGTCATTTCAAATTACTATAGGCATCCATTACACCCGGGACTGTCTACCAACCCGTTTATTGTTGACTTTCAAGTGAGTGCCCTGAGCAGCCCCAGCATTATTCTTAGCTGGTTTCTGATCAAGCTGAGTAATTCCCAGCCCTTTTAGCAAAGGATCTTTTAAGAAAGCCCTTAGCCTGCCCTTTTCATGAATGGCCTGCCAATACTCCTCATTTTTCCTGCTTGTAATGTAATAAGACATAAAATACTCAGTACACTGCAACAAAGTAGGAAACTTTCTGCAGCAACAAACCTGCATCCATAAGGTCTAGTTTTGTAACCACAGCTAATGTTCTTCTGCCATCTGGGTCACACTCCTTTGCCAATTTCAAGCTCTCACTGGTAGCCATGTCTGTGTTAGCAGTTACCACTGCCAGGATGATTGAGTTAGGATTGCTGATGTACTTCAACACAAGTTCTCGAATCTGAGATTCAATGTCATCTGGCTGGTCACCCACAGGCACCTACATAAAAAGGTAATCATTTGATTTTCTGACAATTCAGTTTGTTCTAACAATGATTCATGAAGTGAAAAATTTTGTGGTAGCACTCAAATTTTGTTTTTCATATTTCATAAGCACTGGCAATCCTTCCTACCCATTTCACTACAGATGTAATACACCATTAAAGACATACAACGGTACCATACGGTACATATACCAGCTAACCTACCCAGACTGCAAGATGACAGACCGGAAGACCGTTCAAAACCAGGTTTAAAGAACACACAAGGGACTTTAAATACAACAGCAGGAAATCAAAGTTCACTCAAAACCTGCTAGACAAAGGACACGCCATAGGTAACATGGAAGATGTAACGAAGATTATCCACATCACTGAAAAAGGGAGAATGTCGAATACATTAGAAAGCTTCCACATTTACAAAGAGACAAAGGCCGAGAACCAAATAAACGACAGACTGACGACCAAGGAAAACAAAATATTCGAAACCATATTACAGCACGACCCCTAAAGCAAGATTCAGAGCACCACATCTGCAGAACACCCCCACACAGGGCTCAGTCATGTGTAAGCATCCACCCAGGCAAGGAGAAAAACACAACAAAAGCAAAAGGAAGCGGACCTGATTCAATGCCAGCCCGTAGGACCCCAATAAAACCTCGAAAAACTGTGAGTACTCTTCAAAAACGAACAAACCTACACGTCAGAACAAGCACAGCATTAACAACGTTGCTAACAAACTTCAATAATTTACAGAATGACTCGAACATGAGAATACACCTGAAAACCCAACCTGGAGACCAGCATAAACATGAGAACAGAAACAGAGAGGAAAACACACACACTACTTTAACCCCCCCCCGGCAACCTACCGGAGGCAACTCAACAGAAAGGACCTGCCATACGTACCCTGGCCACAGCCACGAAAATACCTTTAGTATTACGTAGACAGTACAAAAATTTTCCTACTCTAATTGTTATGCATGCAGGATCCCAATTGCAAAATGGGTAAACAACACTGTAAGAACAGAGATGTAAAATAGGTTTCAAGTTCAGCCTGAAGATGATCCCCACGGGTCGAAACATGTTGTAGTAACATTAGCCTACATTGTTATTGTTGTGGTGACGGAAAATAAAAATTGTTAATCTACAATAAACTTAATATACCGGTAGGCTGTGTTACAATAACAGTTGGCATACAGCAGTCTCAAAAAATTATCTGCAACTCAATTTGTGTACATTCAGCACTTCAATTCTTCTAGAAAATGCTGATGAACTTCTGTCCTTATATTTAAAAAATGTGAAATACAGAACAATGCCAAATTTTTCTGATACCTAAAGCCATCCCATTCTCCAAAACTTTCAGTTTTTTTTATGGCTCATGGCCCTGTAAACACGAAATGTGTTTCATATATTATCTCCATTTCAAACAGCCTTAAATAGTTGTGATACACAGAGAACACTGAAAGAACAATAGTTTGACACTAGTATATTTAGACACAAGAAAACTGGTTTAGTAAATGCCAAAGTTCTGCAGGTATGCATAATGTTTATACACACACACACACACACACACACACACACACAGAGTAGTATAATGGATTAATAGTAGCAGTTGGTGTGAGAAAAAAGATAATGCCACTGCACTGGACATGGTGTGACTAAAGTGATGATTTGAAGATAAAAACAATTTTCTTATCAAAATTTTAAGATGAGAGGTTAGTTACAATCGTAAGTACTTCAAAATGTATACGCAGATAAATTAGAATACCAAACACAAATACAAAACAAAATAGAAACGCAGTGCATCTACAAACTTTTAGGACTATTGTAGATTCATAAAAACTGAAATCTCAAGAAAACAACTTTATCGCTCCTTAGCCTTCAATACACATCCCTCCTAATTCTATCCACCTACTGGCATGGTCGTAAAGCTTCTGAACACCTCCACAGAATTCAGCTGCCAGAATACTTTTTAATTTACCCATCACATTGTTCTGGATGTCTGAAATGGTGTCAAAACGATGGCCTTCAAGTTGGATTTCACTTTAAAGAATAGAAAATAGTCTGCAGGTGCCAAATCTGGTGAGTAAGAGGGGTGGCAAAGAAAAATAAACCTTTTCTTTGCAAGTAACTAATTGATGACAGTTGCGATGTGTGTATCATGCAGCATGAACCAGTTACCTCATTTGAGCCTTGTCCGGCCTATCGCACCGAAGTCTTTTCAGAAGTCCATCCATCCCTTCTCTGTAGAATTCAGAGTTAAAAGTCTGTCCATCTGGTACAAATTCTTTGTGCACGATTCTGTGCCAACTGAAGAAAATAACCAACATGGTCTTCTCTCGAGACTTCTGGAATCAAACGTTTTGGGCTGCAGCAACTATTCTCAAACCCATGAAGATTACTGTCATTTTGTTGCCAGGTCACAAGCAAGCACCAAGATTTGTCACCAGTTACAGTGTTTTAAGAAGTCAGGATCACTGTCCGCCATCTCAATTAAATCTTGACATGCAGCAACTTAGTCCTCCTCCTGTTCTGCAGTCAATGCATGCAGTACAAAGCATAAGCAAACTTTTTTTTTTTTAGATCTTCAACAATAATCTTCTGTACAGTATCCTTGTTTATTTCAAGCTCATATGCTATCATTTGAAGTAAGAGGTGACAATTTTACAGCAACAGTTGCCGAACCTTTTTGATGTTGCCATCCGTTCAAGACTCCAAGCGGCAACAACTCCTCTTCCCGCCCTTCATGAAACCAACCATACTAGCTAAAAATGTTGGAATGCATTAGTGCTTCATCTCCATAGGCTGTATACACCATTTCAAGTTGCTGTTGCAGGTTTAAAACAAAACTTTATTGCCACTTGTTCATTACTTGACTCCATGACATTATGGTTTTATTGCACAACAATAAACAAGAATGTACCTTAGAACCATTTTGCTCATGCCAATGTTAACTTTGCACAAAACAAGTGCGGACATGATAGTGATCAGTCCCAGCAGTGACCATTAGATAGCACAGGCAGTACCGTGAAAAAAATCAGTCCTAAAACTTTGTCGATGCACTGTGTATATCAAACTAAATATACTTGTGTGCAAAAACCAGCATAAATTGTTTCACTCTCACAGAGAAGACTGTAAGTGCAAACTCAGTTACAAAATCAGGTACAAAATAAAATGCCTTTGATACAACTTTAACATTAAAACCACTCAGCAAATTAATAAATGGGAATATTGATATGCAGGCAATCATATTAAAAAGTTCTCGAATGCTGAGGCATTAAAGCAGACAACTAAATAATTTTCAATTTTAATAATTATTTTAAGATCAGTGTGCTCAATGAAACATGTAGGGGAAGAAAGTGAATTATATTCTAAATAAAACGAAGTTACTGTTGTGCTGTGATGCAGTTACTATATTTGGCAAACTACATGCAACAGTATAGACTTCAACGTTGTGATTGCTTTGGCATACCTTAGTGATTCCTGGCAAGTCAACCAACGTAAGATTCACAACACGTGCTGAATAAATCTTCAGACTAATTGGTTCTGGGCAAATTCCTTTGTTATGACCAGCCATCCTGTCAGTTTCTCTGTCAATCTCTGACCTGATTTCATTGAAATCTGTGTAAATTTTGCCTTTGGTGTGTAAAAATATGCCCCACTCTTCCAAGTCCAATGTACCTGTAATTAAGAACAGCAATAACTCTGGACAATTATACTTCCATTAGCATTAACAGTAAGAGGAAAGCCACTAACTTAATTTATTCACTCTTCTGTTGGAAAGAACAAACTCTGTAAACACCATATGTATACATATATTCATGTTATACAGAGTGGCTAGCTGTCATAAGCGTATTAATGTAAAACTTGGTATATGATTACATGTTTTGGAAACAAACTCCCTGAGGATGGTCACGTAAAATTTTGTCCACACAATGGCATAGTAAAAAACAGTTGCTGGTTTTACAACTGGTGTGTACAGGCTCTCTGTGACTTATGTGCATAACTCATCATTCTTTGAAACTGCTGCAGATCCATGTCTAAAGGACAGACAACAATGCAGACATAGCTTTCGTTCCTGCCAGCTGCTCAGTAGGAGTGCAATTTGAATGAACCAACATGAAAATGCTTTTATTGTTAAGCTGTCATAATGTGCAGGAGTGACCTCTGTGGTCACATAACATGCCACATCTTCTAACTGGCACAGTTAACTTTACCAACAGCCTGAAAGACATTTACTCATTAACACACACTCCTGTGCAACCTCACAGTGGGATAGTCAGATATGACACCAATTTGGCTTTGTGCAATGTTATGATGTCATCAGACATGATACACATTACTGTACAATATATGATAATATTACCACTGAGTTCTCAAACCAGGCCTTACGCAAATGCCTGAAACATTATGTCCATCTGTTATCTTGTAGCAATAATACTCATTCCTTTTGCGTACCTCCCACACATTTCTCAAGTTCCCAGCATCGAAAATAAAGACCTCACTGTCAAAATAAAATTCATTTCCTCCCCTTGTGAATATCACCATAACATAGAACCTACAATGATGTCTAAGTTTTCAAGAGTAGATTCTATCAATGGTACACCGAATTGAAGGCTCAGCAGCAGAATATTTTGCTTCAGACACCTGTTCTGCGCATAAATAATCTGCCATAACCTGTCCAGAATGTTAAAATTGTGGGCCTACTGACAAAATGAATTTCACTTTTGCAGTTCCTGGATCATTTATGCTGCAAAAGTGCACTACAGGATGTGAACTTACTTACTTACTCCATGGTGCAGGGTCCTTCTTGAGAAGCTAACTGGTCTGCAGCTAGTCAAGAAACTCCCCGCATTTCACGGAACCCGAAGGTTCATTACCGCACTCACAAGCGTCCGCCACCTG
>Ga0123357_10008544_pt1 | contig 12809 bp, 12 predicted proteins | sample TergutEmb28metaG_FD_89873 | JGI IMG/M metagenome (GOLD analysis project Ga0123357, IMG submission 89873) | Embiratermes neotenicus P4 segment gut microbial communities from Petit-Saut dam, French Guiana - Emb289 P4 | ecosystem: Host-associated > Arthropoda: Insects > Digestive system > Gut ... | reverse complement strand
AGATGGTCTATTGATGGCGCACAAAGAATTGCCAATCTAAGAGCTTATAAGAAAAGTAATCGTTGGAAATGTGTTGTTGGACAAATCAAAAGGGCAGCATAGTGCAATTTGTCATACACCCAGAAAAAGTACATATTCTATTCCGATATCATTACAGAAGTCATTAATGAGTGTCAAATTCTCTTCTACACAACTATTACAATTCAATTCTGAATGAAAAAATACAAATTTTGGGAGTATTTCAACTTCTTTGGAAAAGTTTATACTATCTTCTATTGTTACCTCAAAATTCAATAAATGACCCTCCGATTCAAGTTGAGAAAACATTAACTGAGAAAGTATTTGACACAATTGCAATTCTGTTGAATTGTTCTTATTCTTATGAGAACAACTGATTGTCATTGAGAGAATTGCTGTTATTACGAACGCTAATTTAAAAGATAAATTTATCATAATCTAAAAATCTTTGATTTTAAAAAACAGTATTATTGGATTATCTTCGATTTTAATGCTTTCTGCAATTCGAGTATTTTTTTCTCCAATACTCTTCACCCATTCATTTCGAGAATACTTTCCGAAAAGATCACTAATCAGGTAGGCTTGCATATATCCGACCAATACATTTTGGTCTGTTGAAGTACGAATATTATTGAATTGAAATATCTGATTAATATCATTTGAAACTTTGGAGCCAATAATAATTTTATTTGTTTTTTTGGAATATAGCACCCTGCTAAGTTGGTTTTTAGTAGTGTATTCAAGATATAAATAGTCATCTGTTGGAACATAATTGCCAGAAAAAATGGCGTATGGCCCTTCGTTTATGTTTTTTAACAATTCTTTCTTGTTTTCTTTAAGCAGATAGCGTTCCGGTAGTTTACCATTTGGAAAATCTATGATATATTCTGCCCGAATATGATAATTTGGACTTATCGAATAGATAGTGTCGTTATACGTTGGATGGAAAAAAACCTTATCCTTGTAAGAGTAAAAATTATTTTCGACAATATGGTTGTTATCTTTGTTGTTTGACCGGAAAAATCCTCTATTATTAATATGGAATGTAGAATCAGTTTCAAAGATTAGCCAATTGGCGATAGACTGCAAGTGATTGTTGCCATCGGTAGAAACTTGGTGAAATACATAGCGATTCGGTGAAAAGAAAGAAAATTTCAAAAAGAGAAAAGGTACCTTTTTTGCATATTTAAAATTACCAAAGAGATCATAAAATTTCAAATCTGATTTGAATTGATCGGATACGATAATTTCATCTTCTTGTATAATAAAATCCGTAGGTTCAACATACTCTTCAGGTCCCGCTCCTTGCCTTCCAATGGTAGCCAAATAGTTGCCTTTATTAGAAAATTTTTTAAGCGATTTTGTTTTATACCTATCCAAGATAAATATACATGTATCGTGAATGACAATCTTGTTAATATCTCCAATAATAGCTTTCGGCTCATTGCTCAATTTAACATATTCGATGGAGTCAAATAAAGTTGAAAGTTTTAACTGATGATCTTTTTTCCAATCTGTAATTTGTATTTTTATTGGATCGTTGTCTGAAAAAATAAGATTTTTTACGTCTGATTCAAATACGGTAGGGTCTATATTTTTAAAGTTTTCAAGTACAGGTTTTTTATCTGATCCCGATCCATTGCATGAACCAAATAAAACAAGCAATATAAAAAAATAAACAATGAATAAATAATAGGATTTCATAAAGATATATTTTAAATTATTACTAAAAATGTTGCCAAAGAACTCTGCTTTGGCAACATGTTATCAATTAATCTTAACAGCCCGCAGAACTCAAGCACAAGCCAATACCATATCCACAAACGTCTTTTGTTACTGTTACGGTTGTTACATCAGTATAAATAATACCATAAATATCAGTAGAGGTAACATACATTGTAAGAATACAATCTACAGTGTACGTCTTCCAATTAGTACCGGAAGAGCCTTGTTCATAGTCAGCTAATGCTTCAATTTTATTTATACTCATATTTAACAACCCATTGCCTTTCTGCAAATTAATAAAATTCATATTGAAAGCAACAACCGTTGCAATTGCTAATGTAGCAAATCCAATTAATAATTTCTTTTTCATATTTTTGAAAATTTAATTTGTTAAAAAATAATTAATTGTTTGTTGTGTTTATCCTTTCAACAACTTTAAACCACGCAGGTTTTCAAATTAAATTCATACTTTTGTAGCCTCCTTTCTTTTTAGAGAGGGATCGGGGCGGGTAGAGGACTAAGAACTAAGAGTTAAGAACTATGAACTAAATGATTACTGTTCGTTCTTTTCTTTTAATTATGGCTCTGTTTCGCCCCTTTTTCCCTTGTTTAGTTTAATTTACCGTCTTATATGTTTGCATTAATGTTTTCATTTTTAACTCTTAATTTTCTGGTTTGCTTCGTCGTTCCTCCTCGCAATGACGAATCTCCACTTTTAGTTCTTAGTTCTTAACTTTTAGTTTTATAAACTCTCCAATACAACAGTGGCACCACAAACAGACTCACCGGCGTGCCGATCACCATTCCCCCGATAATGCCTATGGCTAAGGGTTTTTCCAATGCCGCCCCCAGGTCATTGCTCCAAAATAGGGGCGCCATACAAACAATAGAAGTCAAACTTGTCATTACAATGGCTTTTAAACGTCTTCTTCCGGCTTCATGGATGGCTTCCATCAACGGCATACCTGAAGCCCGTAACTGATTCATCATATCCATTTTCAATATGGAGTCGTTGATAATGATACCGCACGACACCACTAACCCGATGGCCGACATCAGGTTAAGACTATATCCCAGCACCAACAACAAAGCAAGTGATGCGCAAATATCGATAGGTATCTCAAGCAGAACAATCACCGGTTGGAGGAAATTTTCAAATTGTGCAGCCAAGATAAAATACATCAGTAAAATAGATATCAACAAGATGACCAACAGTTCGTTAATCATTTTTTTGTTGGCAAAGAAACTTCCTGAAAAATCCACGTCCCAATCCCGGTTTTGTAAACTTTCTTCTTTTGCCGCCTGCATAATTTTCTCCGGTTCTTTAATCCCGTAAAACTCCAATGGAATATATTCTCCCGATTTTCCTGCGACAATGGTTTTGAGGTCTTCGGCGCCGGCGACGGAAACAAAAACGCTTAAAGGTATTTTCACAGAGGTTCCATCGGGATTATTCGTGCCGGTAACCAGTGTATTTTCAATTACCTCTTTTACCGTTTTTTCTTCACCGCCGAGCACAATGGGCAAATATTGCTGGTAAGAGCGGAGCGTGGCAAAACGATTGTCTTTGAAAGCTGTTTTCAGCGCCCTATAAACTTCGTCGTATGAAACTTTATACAATAAGAGTTTTTCCCTGTCGATACTTAAATTAAGCTGTTTCTGAAAAGATACTCCAGCCGGTTTTTCACCGGTTTTTTCCCATATATTGTTTTCTAATTGCCGGATGGTTTGTGCATCGGGAGCCATAGTCTTATTTCTTTTATAATATTCCACTACCAAATCAGGTTCTCCGGTCGAGAATATTTTTTCAAAAACCGTACCCATAGGGGAAAACGATACTAATGCCAAAGGGAAATATGTCTGCAAATACTTATTTACCTCTTCTTTCAGTACCGGAATATTTTTGGTAGAAACTGTTCTCAGGTATATTTCCGTTTCTGTAGAAGTCAGTTCCCTTTCCCTGTTCAAAAGGAATTGTTGTTGTGCAATCAAAGCCGAACTTTCCACAAGATAAGGACGGATGGAATCCAATAATTCATTGCATCTTTTCTCATTCTCTTCCACATGGATATTTTCGTTCCATTCGATATGGGCTATCAGTTCCGATTGATTAAGTTTCGGCATTTTTTCTTTCGGGATTATCTGAAACAACCAGAAACACAAAGGAAAAACGGCAATAATAAAAATTGTGGTTAAGCGTTTATGTGAGAATGTCCAGTCTCCTCCTGCATTATAGGCTTTTTCAGTAATGGATAATTTAGGAGTTTTACCGGGTCTTTCTTTCTTTTTTATTATTTTTTCGATAAATCCGGGTGTTTTGAGAGGATATACCAGTTTGCATATAACCGGAAGCAACATTATTCCCGTCAGATAAGAAACAAAGAGACCTGCCGTAACGGAAAAGGCTTGGTCGAAAAATATGGCTCCTGCTATGCCACTTAAATATACTAATGGGAAAAATACTGCGATGGTGGTCAGCGAAGAACTGAGTATGGGCGCAATTACTTCGTTGGTTCCCCTGATACACGACTCTTCAACGGAATAGCCCATGAAAAGGTATTGAGTGACATTATCCGTTACAATAATCGAATTGTCTATCATCATCCCCAGCGCCAGAATCAAGCCTGTAAGGGAAACCACATTCAGTGATATATGAAACAGGTAAAAAAACAAAAAGGTAATTACTAATGAGACAAACATGATAACCCCCATTATTAAGGGAGATTTCAGGTCGTTCATAAAAAAGAAAGATACCAGACAGACAAATATGAATGCCAGCAACAAATTTTGTTTCAGGTTTGAGATGGAATAATCCAATAACTCTGTCTGGTTTTGTGAAACAGAAAACTCGATTTCCGGATAATCCCTTTGGAAACGCTTGATCGATTTGTTTAATGCCTGTTGCATATTTTCCATATTTTCTTCCGATTGTTTGATGATGGCTAAGGCAACCGCTCTTTTCCCATTATACAAAACCATTCCGTTTTCTTTTTCGGCGACTAACTCTACTTTGGCCAAATCTTTCAATTGGTAAATACGGTCGTTCTTGCGAATATAAATATTTCTAATATCTTCGATGGTACGCAGCACGGCAAAAAACCGGATATTGTATTCGTAATAACCGTCGCGGACGGTCATACTGCCGGGTTCCACATTGTTGCTATTCAGCGTTGCTTCCAAATCCGACAGGCTTATCCCCGATATTTCAAGCAAATTTTTATCGGGAATAATCACTACCTGCTTTTTCATCATTCCGGAAATATCGACCATAGCCACCTGTGGTAATTGTTCAATTCTTCGCTTAATCACGGTTTCGGCAAATTCGCTAAGCTCCATGAACCGCTCATCATTGCGAGGAACGAAGCAATCCATATTGTTCTTGTGGATTGCTTCGTCGTTCCTCCTCGCAATGACGGGTACAGTGTCTTCCCGTAATGTCAACATCAAATATTGCACAGGAATATCCGTAACACTTGCCTTGATAACCCTTGGCCGTTCAGTTTCACGAGGCAGAAAATTCATTGCGGCATCAATCTTTTCATTGACTTCAATAAATGCCAAATCCGTATTAGCCCCGTACTCGAAAGCCAAGCGGAGAATAGCGCTTCCGTCGCGGGTTTCTGTCCGGATATCCCTCAATTTCGATAGTTGTAACAGTTGTTGCCGGATAGGCGATACCACCGTATTTTCCAACTCTCGCGCAGAAGTATTTCCGCCTGTAACTTGTATTGTAATTTCGGGAATGGCAATATCCGGCAATAACGACACAGGGATGTTCAGATAAGTGATAATACCCAGTATGAAGAGGGCGGTGAAGACCATCAGGACAGAAATGGGGCGGGAGATTAGAAACTTGACCATATCAATTCATAATTTTCACCGGAGCCTCGTGCGCCAAATTAATATTTCCTTCATAAATCACGCTGTCGCCTGCATGCAAGCCGTCGGTAATAATATAGCTATCGGAATTTTCCGTTCCGGTTTGCACGTAATTCCACATCGCCTTCCCTGATTTCAAGGTAAAAACGACTTTTTTGTTGGTGCGAAGCACAAGGGCTGTTTTGGGTATCACTAACTGCTTTCCGGATGAACGCTGCACACGGACTTTCACATTCATGCCGTCGTATAAACTTCCCTGTTTATTGTTTACAGATGCTTTTACCCGTACCATACCGTTTTTATCTATAGAAGGATTTATCTCCGTTATATGTCCTTCTGTTGTATAATCTCCTGCAGAAAATGGCGTTACCAACACTTTATCTCCTGTTTTAATCAAGGATAATTCGCTTTCCAGAATCGTAAATACTACTTCGGGATGTTGATTGTCGATGACCGTACAAAAAGCTTCGGAGCCTAACGGCAGGTTATACTCTTTGGTAAACAAATTGGCAATTACGCCGTTGAACGGAGCATATAAGGTCGCATTTTTCAGGTTGTATTCCGCTAACCGGTAATTGATCCGGCTTTGGTCGTAGTTGCTTTTCACTTTGGCGATTTTCATTACTTCTTCGGGGATATTAGCGCTGTCTTTCAAAGTATATCCCTGACCTATCAACACATCCTGCAAGTCTAATTTAGAACGCTCAAAGGCATCTTTCGACTGTTCCAGACTGCTTTTCAACTTAAATTGATCCAGTTCGGCTATTTTTTGCCCCTGCGACACTCTATCTCCATTTTTCACATAAATGTGAGCGATATTCTCTGATGCCTGAAACCGGAGGTCGGCTCTTTTCATGGCAGATATGGTTCCATTGGAAACCAATTCATAATTGAAATCCGTTGCTTTTAATAGCATGGCTTTTACCTCGACAGGTTTATCCTGCAGCATTTCAGATACTGTTATTTCTTCCTCTTCTTTCTTCTGTTTTTTTGAGGAACAGGAAATAAAAACAGCCAAAGTGACGATTGATAAAATTGTTAGTTTTTTTGAAACACATATTCTTTTTTTTGAAACACATAGGCACATAGGACACATAGATTATATTTTTAATTTTTAATTCTTAATTTCTTCACCTCTATCCTCATCTCCTCTACTGCTCTCGAATGAACCTTAGGCTCTTTTGTTTGCACTATATCAGCCATTTCATTCACTTTATCCTGCAGACCCATTTCGTGATATAATTTGGTTAGCAGGTAAAATGGATACAGCCGGTTGGGCGTGATGTTCGAAGCTTTTATAAAACAGGCTTCCGCTCTATCGTATTCCTTCAATGCTTGGTAGTTTTTACCCTCAATATTATACAACATCGGGTCGCAACTGATTTGCATCGCCCTTTTTAATATTTCGTTGCTTTTTGTATATTGTTCCGATTTCGACAAACTTTGAGCATATTCAAACAGGAACTGTATCTGGTCGTTCAATAAAGGATAAAGTTCTTCATAATTTTTGGCCACATCTTTGTATAACCCGGCGCCATAATAAATCTTGCTTGTATTCCATTTTTTATAGGCTTGGTAGGCAGGGTATGCCTTGTAGAGGCAGAGAGCAGTGATTGACAGACAGATGGATAACGCACAAATTACACAGATTTGCGCAGATTTTAAATGATTGTCCGTGTAAATCTGTGTAATCCGTGTGCTATTTGCCAACAAAAACACAAAAATAATTAAAAGAGGCAACAAACTGAATGGATAGGAAAAAAACGCAAAGACAAGCAGCGAAACCATTGATCCGGCAATACCCCACTCCCTGCTTATAAAGCATGATTGGAGCGATAAAAAAACAATTGCCAAAAACAAACCCAACGAAATCACTCCCGATTCTACCGCAATTTGCAAGTATTCATTGAACCCATATTCCGGACATCCGGCTACATATTCTTCTGTTTTTGTTCCTTTGCCGGAAGCAAAATAAGCGGCTTGCTCATCGCCGTAAGCGCCTGAAAAATTTCCCAACCCGACCCCAAGCGGATGCTTTGTTGCCGTTTGTAAAGCTATTTTCCACATCAACGACCTGCCATCCGCCGAATCTTTTTTCAGGAAATACATACCCGAAAGAGCCGCAAACAATGAAACAAGAACAATAAATCCTATCGGTAATATTTTCTTTTTGTATTTTCCGTAATAATTCTTGAAATAAGAAAAGTGATCGGAATAATGTCCGCACAAGACAACCAAACTTCCGGCTATTACCGCCAACCACGACGCACGGCTCATAGCCGCAGGCAGAACAAGCAGAATGGCGATGTAGGTTACGCAAGCAAGGATTTGGGGCAAAAGGCGAATGGCAAAAGGCAAAAGAGACACTCTACACCTTATCCCTTTTACCTTTTGCCATTCGCCTTGTACCTTCCGCCCTGTACCGTGCACCCCAAAATACAACGCTAACGGAAATACGACTGCCAAATACCCTGCATAAGGTCCCGGATTAAAAAATGAACCGGTGAGTTTGAATAAGGGATGTTGGGAAGTAGAAAATCCGTATAGTTGACGAAGTCCCCAAACGGCTTCAATTAATCCGGTGAGGACGATGAAATACACCCCTAAATCCCCTAAAGGGGACTTGGAGTGCATAATAAGCAAGTTTGTTGCCTTGGCCCTTTGTTCGGCGTAGTCTCTGACTACGTCGTTGCTAAAAGCAAGTCTCTGACTTGTATCTTTACAAAGCAGAACTTTGTTCTTAACACGACGTAGTCGGAGACTACGCCGAACAAAAGGAGTGTAAAATCGTGCATTGTGCTGCGCCAAAGTCCCCTTTAGTAGGGGATTTAGGGGTAAGAGAGTAAAGTACAAAACTACCAACAGCGCTAACACGACAAGTTTAGTTGTATTTTGCGAAGCATCATTAAAAACAAACGATGAAAGCAAAATGCTTCCAACAAACAGCAAAACCAGAAAATCCTGCATGTTAAACAGGAAATATGACTTACGACTAAAAGCAAAAATCAACGTTACTATACTTAGCACTCCCATTGATGTATAAAACCAGAAATATTTACCGGAAACCACGCCGTTGGCCAGATTTTTATCTATTACAAAAACAGTTGATAATACCATCAAAACCGGTATCATCAACAAACAATCCATAATAATCTTTCCAACTTTCATCCTTAATTTTTAGTTCTTAGTTTATAGTTTTAAAAAAACGCTTCCACCTGTATTTCCTTGTCTTCATATCTTCCGATTTCCAGATAATCGCCGCCTTCCCAACAATATGGTCTTCCGGCAGCAATCCCCAATAACGTGAATCGCGGGAATCACGAACCAAGTCTCCCGCCATGAAATAATAATTTTTTTTGAAAACATACTGTTGTAATACATCATTACCTAAATATACAGTATCGCCCTGTATGTTGATTCTTTTCCCTGTTTCATAGCGTATCAGCTTGCGATACAGTTTTATATTATTTGTGTCTATCCGTAAAGTATCTCCTTTGCCCGGAACATACAATGGCCCGAATTGCCTTACATTCCATTGATATGCTTTGTCGTATGGAAAACACTTCCATACATCGGGATTGATTTGTTCCTGTTTGGTATCGGCAAATCTCCGCTGGCTTTTATAATAACCCAAAGTGTCCGGACAATTTTTCACTTTGTAAATGCCGTTATCTATGTAAAATGTATCTCCGGGAATGGCAACACAGCGTTTCACATAAAATACGTTCAAATCGAAATCTAATTTACCCCGATCGCTGTATGGAAAATTAAATACCAGCACATCGTTACGTTTTACTTTCCGCCATCCCCAAAGCCGCTTGGTCTCTACTATGCCGCCTTTCATAAAATCGAAATTCTTATATATCCGGCCTCCCAACACTAATTTATTGACAAGAATATAATCGCCGGCCAAAATCGTCGGCTGCATAGACGGACTTGGAATTTTGAAAGAATCGAAGACGAAAACCCGCAGGCAAATGGCCAATATGATGGCTATGCCGATTATTTTAATGGCAAACCGGAGGTTTTTTAAGATAGATTTTATTGTCATTTTATTGTTATACTCTTAATTCTTTTACGTACTTTTCCTTTCTCTCGGCTCGGCGTAGTCTGTGACCAATGTCGTCAACTTAAGGCTGAAAGCCCTCTGTATCAATAGCGTAGGGCATCGCCCTACGATGTGGAAACGAGTGGTAGCCCAAGCCCTGAAAGGGCGACATCTTGATTACGCGCTTTCAGCGCTTTGGGTGTCATTCATTCCTCTTTCGATGGGCGTTGCCCATCGCTATTGATAACCGCTCTTTCAGAGCTATTTGCGCTTAACCTAACGGCTATAGTCACAGACTACGCCGAGCGCAAGAATGGCAACACAGCGTTTCACATAAAATACATTCAAATCGAAATCTAATTTATCCAACGTATTATCAGTAAAAAGTATAACAATCAAATCGAAGCTCCTCAAAATTTATATCTTCTGAGTATGGATTATATGCTGTAAGATACAATCCTTTTGAATTAACGAACCAATTCGTATAAATACTATAAGTGTTTTTCTTCAATTTAATTTCGTTTAACACTTCAAAATTTAGATTGAACACGGTTAAAAACATTTCTTTTTTTTGATATACGTGTACGTCATCTGAGAAATCTTCAGTATTCATTTCTTTAACATGAATTCGATAGATGAGTTTTTTGAATGGATCCAATATAGGTTCGTGAAAATGGATGTTTTTAAATTTGTATAGTTCCAGGTTTTCAAGAGATTTATCTTTAATTGGCTCTGCTATATTGTTTGTAAACTTACTTTTTCCACCAAATGCCTTTATCTCACCATTTCTCATATCATATTGATACATATTAGACTCTACTGGGAAGTTATAGTATATAAAAGGAGTTGCAACTTCTACATTGGGAAATTTCATCCAACCAAAATGGCCCTCATGTGTTTTATAATATTCCGGGAATTTTATAGGATAAAGTTTTACCTTTCCAGTTTCAATGAGGAATTCTGCAATGTTAAATATATTTGTATTTTCATCTTCCCAATAGACAAAAGTAATGGATTTTTCTTTTGCATTATAATGCAGTTTCATTGTTGCTACGGCATAATTATTGTCCATAATAATAGTTCCGTGAGGTAAATTTTTAAAATACTTTTTATCAAAAAGGTTATATTTCTTTTTTATGCTTCCATATTCATCTATAAGATATAACAGGTTTGAACCATATAAAAATATAGAATCCATACTATGAACACACAAACCTCTAATCCTTCTGTTTATTCCATTAGGGCCTTCTTGTGATAATGAGATATGATTTATCAACCTGCAACTGTCTATTGAAAAAATATCTATTGCAAAAGTTTTGTCATTAAATGCATACAAATAATTGTGTCCATCTTGTTCAAATGAATTTAGTAGAACATACTCATTTAATGATTCAAAATCTAATGGAATAGAAATTTTAGTTATCTTCCATTCCAAAGGAGAAGCTATAGCATTTTCCTGCAATTCATTTTGCTTTTCTGATTTACATGAGAGAAGGAAAATAAAAATAATTAAGTATAAATTTTTCATCAGTTTATAAATTTATAAGTTATTGAATTACAATCATTTCTTTTAGTGCGTTTTTGTTAAAAAACCCATGAATAATTCACGTAGCTAATGTTATTATCAACATATAATAAAGAAGAAGTTGTTTTAATTTTAAAAATAGCTTCCACACACCAAATACAAACAACTTCTTCTAAGCAAAGATTACCTATTAGCAGTAAGATGATGAAGAACAAGTTGTGCCAGTACATGCCCCGTCTTGCTCAATACATTCATTTCCGCCTCGAGGACAGGGCCATGCACAGTAATGGGTAATTTTATTTTCATTACCATCTGCCAATGCCTCTACATTTGCTAAAGAAACATCTGACAAACCATTGCTTTTTGCACTAAAATTCATATTTAATGCTGCTACTGCTGCAATTGCCAATGTGGCAAATCCGATTAAAATTTTCTTTTTCATATTGTTTTGAAATTAATTTGTTAAAAAATAATTAATTGTTCGTTGTATTTATCCTTTCAACAACTTCAAACCACGCAGGTTTTCAAATTAAATTCGTACTTTTGTAAAACCTCCTTTCTTTTTAGAGAGGGAGCGGGGAAGTTAAATACCAGCACATCGTTACGTTTTACTTTCCGCCATCCCCAAAGCCGTTTGGTCTCTACTTTGCCGCCTTTCATAAAATCGAAATTCTTATATATCCGGCCTCCCAATACTAATTTATTGACAAGAATATAATCACCGGCTAAAATCGCCGGCTTCATTGACGGACTTGGAATTTTGAAGGAATCAAAGACGAAAACCCGTAGAAAAATGGCCAACACAATGGAGATTCCGATGATTTTAACGGCAAACCGGAGGTTTTTTAAGATAGATTTAAATATCATTTATTACTTGAATTAATTGAATATAAGCGTGATAGAACTCTTTTATTTGTTGAAATTTTTACTAAAAAGTTATCTAAAATACTCTCGAATTATATTTTGCAGGTAACGATGAGTCAAGTGTTGATTCTCTTTCAAGGGAACGAATACAGAATTTATTCTCATATTAGTATTGGACTTCTCTATCATTAAATAATAAGGAAGATCAATATCTGTGAATAATTTATCTAATTCATCTGTTAACTTGTAAATAAGAAAACTGACTCGTTTTCTTTTTGTTAACAAAGGAATATAATTTGTATCTTGTGAAGTTATTAGTAAAATAATATTTTCGTTACCTATATCATTTGAAACATTAATAAGATTATTAATCATAGTATCAATACATATATTGCAATGTAAATCCGAATAGCGGAGAACAATAGCGTTATTTTTCACAATATCCTTTAAGAATATCTCATCATCCTTTTCTCCTATTACCTTTGAGTTGAGAGGAATTACTTTTCCATTCAAAAAAATTTCAAAATCTCTACTTGTCTTATTAACAGAATTGTAAATTTTTTCAGACATCAAGAGTTCTTGCATTTTTGATAGTTGCATGTCTCTATCATATATTTGTTTGTTTTGATCAATAGTTCGTTATAAAATGATATAATCGATTAAAGATCAGACAAATAACTAAAAAATAAGTGTTAAAAAAATTGGATAACTGACTGAAGATCAGTAACTTTATGGATTTTCGCTAATTCT
>Ga0123357_10008543_pt1 | contig 12809 bp, 6 predicted proteins | sample TergutEmb28metaG_FD_89873 | JGI IMG/M metagenome (GOLD analysis project Ga0123357, IMG submission 89873) | Embiratermes neotenicus P4 segment gut microbial communities from Petit-Saut dam, French Guiana - Emb289 P4 | ecosystem: Host-associated > Arthropoda: Insects > Digestive system > Gut ... | reverse complement strand
TTTTTTGCGCCACCCTGTACATCCATCATCAGGAGCCTGCGAATTTTCTATTTTATCACCAGATTGGTCGTGTTTTCTTGTTTCGATGTTTGTTGGAGTTTCGGTGTGGGTGGTTGGGGTGGTATCCGTGTTGCAGGCTGAAGCAATAGAAAAATCACAGGCTCCTGATGATGGATGTATTAATGTCCGAAACATGTTGAGAATAGAAGAACTGAACTAAAATTTAATAAATAGTGACTTCAAGTTGGTCTCTTATTCTTCAACTATCAAAATGATGCACTGTCCAATACACATAAGATTTACATATAGCGTATTTTGTTCTATTTAACCACGACATTACAGTTACACTTTTAAAGTAATAGGTAAGATCTTTCAAATGGACACAATGAAGACATGTAGGATTATGGAAGTGCAGCTCCACTCGTCCTCAACCTAATGACTAGATATCGGTGTGAAAAGTGATATTTGTGCATCGTTCTCTTTACTTCCGGAGAAAAATCCCTCTCTATTCAGTGAATAGGATTGTGGGCGGACCCCCCAGTAGTAAGGTCTGGACGATTTGGAGGAGAGAAAAATTTCGGCTTGAATTCGAAAAAACGATTCTTCTGTTTTCCAGTACAAAAGCTAGTACACGTGTATGAGCTATGATATTAAGCTGTCGGTTATGCATGTAGATTTTCCCGTTGGCAGGGTTATTTTTAATGATAAAATGGGAAATATATTAAAAACAGCGTTTCTGAACTGTTTTATAAAATTTTCTCAGAATTCTATGATGAAAAAGGCGGAAAGTATAAATCAGGGTAGGTTAGGTATCAGGGCGTTGGGAACTTGGAATCTCATATAAAAGGAGGACATTTTGTAACAACTGCAGTTTTACTACTTTTTGTTAAAAATCTGATGTCTTTAATATCTGAAGTCACTTGTAACAGTGAGCTGCAACATAAATTGATAGCATATCCAATTTTATAAGTGAAGTATATAATTAAAGCGACTATTAAATTAAATTGATTTAGATCACCGAAGAATAAAAACCAACTAGATGCCACTTATTATTTTATTGTACTTCTTAGAGTCTCAACATATTTCGGGCACTACTATTTCCAACATCAGTAGCTCGCGACTATAATGTTGATTATCACATTGGTCGTTTCGTTCTATAAAGATGGAGGGGGTAGCGTTAATGTAAAATTATGATTCTTAGTGGAGCTAAATGACTTGTAACCCTCACCCAATATTGTGCGGGTGATAAAATCGAGAAGAATGAGATGGGCTGGGCATGTGGCGCGTATGGGTGAGGAGAGGGGGTGTACAGGGTCTTGCTGGGGAAACCGGAGGGAAAGAGACCACTGGGGAGACCTAGGCGTAGATGGGTGGATAATATTAGGATGGTTCTTCAGGAGGTGGGATGTGGGTATATGGACTGGATTGGGCTGGCCCAGGATAGATACAGGTGGCGGACGCTTGTGAGTACGGTAATGAACCTTCGGGTTCCGTGAAATGCGGGGAATTTCTTGACTAGCTGCAAACCAGTTAGCTTCTCAAGAAGAACCCTGCACCATGAAGTAAGTAAGTAAGTAAGCGGTGTGTGTTCGGTGTGATATTCTTTGTAGCTTGATTGTAACTGTTAACGTTTTTCTATTAATATTAATAACTGTGATCCTTTATGCGCGGTGACCTTAGTGTTCTGTTGTGTGTAGTGTGTTTCATTAGTGAAATGGTAATTCGATGTGTTGTTAGTGTTAATTAGTATTGTGAATCTGAAATTGTACATACCTTGGGGTAGATCAGTTGTTTGGAATATAATTTCACTATGTTGATCAAAATCATGTCAACAAAAACCCATCATAGAGATTCATAGTCACAAATATTGAGGTAAAGTAATTCTGTTAATGTACGACTGAAATGTGAATGGAATTTTGTAGGAGTTTTTAGTAAGTTCCAACACCTTACAGCTTACTTGCCTGTCAGAAGTGTCAACTATCCACTTGGAGATTGAGACATGCGATACAAATTAGGATCCAAAAGATTTCCTTTCCCATGTAGACTCTGACTCCCACACCGGATGAGATAATTTTCTGACTGGCATCTTATGTCTTGTCTTTCTGTTAACTAACGAATTTAACACCGAGATCGACTATATTTTATAAATAAACTTTTGCTAGTGACGATTTGCGTTCCAAATTGATTTGTTTGTCCCTTGCTACAAACTATTGGACGTGTTGCAACATTTTGTTACGCCTGTTCTCAAAGTGTTGTTTTGCGGTGCAAGGTTTAATAGTGGGTTAAAGGTATTCATTTTCCTGTTAAAACTTCATTTCGAAATTCTTACTTAAATTCATGGGATGTTCAGCCCATTATATTCCACATTCAGTCCAAGTACAAATTTAGTACAGCATTTTCTTTTGTTTCATATTTAAAGTTTAACTGCTGCCCTGATACTCTATATCTCCATTTAACTCTTTGTTGCACGTCACCCCATTGCAGTCCGGGTGGCGTGTTCGTATACAGAACCGCGTTGTTTGTACTTACTACGTATTCGAGATGGCGTTCCTTCTGCTTTACAATGTCTGTATCGATTCTTCAGGTTTGACACGAAAAGCGGGGGTTAGCAGAACTTGTTTATAACTTGTCAGTTAGAAAAGTATTTGAAGACAATAACGAGGCGTTGGAAATGACGTAAGTGCTTTGCGATTAAGGGCGGATCAATGGGACCTATGCTGAGCCCAACCCAAATATCGCGCATACAGCCACCCACGCTTTGGGACCAAGAAGGTCCTTGAAAAGGGATTTACAATTGTAGATTATTACTATTTACCTCCTCCCATGATTGGACGGTCCGGGATCGAATCCCGGTAGGGACGAGATTTTCCGCCCGTCCAGACCGGTCCTGGGGCCCACCTAGCCTCCTGTATAATGGGTACCGCGTCTTTCCGGGAGTAAAGTGCGGCCGGAGTGTGCTGCTGAACACTCACCCCCTTCTAGTGCAGCGGTCATGGAAGAGTAGAGCTATAACTCTACCCAACCTCTGGGCCACACCCGGCCTCTAACAGGAAAACTTTACCTTTCCCTATTCTTACCTCCTCACATAATATAAAATTCCTCGTCTGACGTACGAGTATGCCCAGAAAATACACTGGAATAATCATGATAAGACTAAAAATTCAACAGAGGTAACTTGTTACAAAATCTAATATTGTGTATATATATATATGTTTGTGTAATATTTGATGCTTGAAACTAAAGGTATTACCCCAATCATCTCCACCAGAATAAATCTACCTGTCTATTAAAAGTAAATGAATAAATGTCAACAGTTTTGTTTTGTATTGTAAGCCTTCTTTTTCCAGATTACATACCTCTTGTACAAATTTATGACGCTACAGCTGTTCATAGTCTGCTATACACAATTTCCAGTTTCGTTTTATCTCTCCAGGTACAGCTATTCTCCAAGAAACAGCCGCTTTGCGAATTCTTTATTTTTTAAACTTCAACCTACTTTAGTAAAACTTGCAATTTAGATGTTCGTATATTTGCATATTTCTGTGTAAGACTGACAGCTCAAATACCTAACACCAGTATGTGTAGGTGAATTCTTATAATAAAACCAACTAGATACACTAATTTCTCAAATTGATTTTTGGAATGAAACTCTACTTGTTTCAGACAGTTCCTCTTTCCATCAACAGGAGTTTTTCACTGTACATACAGCAATACATACAGGTTGGCTGACAGCTACCGAACAGGATCAGGACGGATTTCCGTCCAGATCCTGTTCGCAAGCTGTCAGTAAACCTGTATGTATTGATGTGTGTACAGTGAAAATCTCCTGATGATGGACAGTGGAACTATCCGAAACATGTAGAATTTTATTCCAAAAATAAATTTGAGAAATTATTGCATCTAGTTGGTTTTATTATAAGAAATTATTGCGTTGCACGGTCAAATGAACATCAAACGTGTAAGTGAAATTTGATTACCATTCTGTGCAATTTGAGTACCCTAGAGATGAACTCATGTCTATTGGAACATACAGCTTAATATGAATAAACGCTTACCAACTAAACTACCAAAGCTGTACAAACGGCCATAACTGTACTTTGAATTATTCTATCAAAATTTTCACAGATATCGAGGTTAAAATATTGTTTCTGATATGGTTTAATTTACGACATTGTATTTCATACGGCATAGCGTTTGTCGTATTTTGATATCTGATTGATGAAACGGAAGATTTTGGTGGTCGTGGTCTAATGGAGGCGAAAACCTGATATTTCGGGGAAGGCCTGAGAAAGCCCACAAAAAACCTGTCATTCATGATGACGTTTTTCCAGACCGACATTCGAAAAGACACATCTTGAATACAATTCTTTATTGTTACTCTTAAATCATCCTGTTAGGTTTACGTCCATCGTGTCGCAGATACTTTGCAGCTTGGCTCCACTATATGAAATCTGATCCATAGCGAACCGAGTTGTTATATAAACGCTTCAACCATGGACTCGCCTTATATCTAGTGCGTAGAAGGCCGAATTAGCGCCGAATCCATTATTATTCTAACGTGCCAAAATATTTGTCAAATAAATATGAAATTTTATATACGTTTATTGATCCGCAAGCAGAACGTATTTAGATAAATATAACGGTATATAATACTTACTCATTTTTGCGTTACATTCAAGGTTCCACCCCTGCTGTAACGTAATAGAGACTTGAAGAAAGCAGAAACATAATTCGAATCTTTAAACATACTATTAGGTGGCGCTTAAGTTCGTAGTTCCGTTAAGATCTTTGTTATGGATCCCATCGTAAATATATAGTTTCATTGTCGGCAAAAGGCTAAGTGGTGAAGGTTGGCTTTATGACATGAGAACAGGTACTAATGTGTGTGTGACGTGTTGCGTTGAGAAATAGTGCCATTACCAAACTCCTCTGCCTGCAACAGGATATAAGCCTACACCGGTCGCAACTGTTGATATCAGGCTAACGAGGAACCATCATATCATAATCCTGGTAATGTGTTAGAACCTACATCTTACTTGGAAACTAATCCGTGTCGTATGAATCTGCTGACAAGTCTCATTTACTTTGATCTCGTGTAGTTTGCTGCTAATATTTGTTCCAGTTCCACGAAAAATTAAAAAGGTATTTCATGTGATGAGCGAAATAAATGGGTTTACTCTCCTGACAAGCATAAAACGTCTGTCAACGGGATTATTTTGAGTTGTTAATGGTTGCTTAAATAGTCAGTAAATCTTCTCGCTTACATGTTTTGGGACTAGAAGATTTATTGCCATTTTCGTAAAATACTGCAACTTGCCGATAACTTAATACAGGGCCTTCCAGACTCCTCCATGTTTTCATGATTCACTTTAGTGTTACCCGCACAACTGTAGCCAAATCTCCCATAGTCGCCCACCAACATTCTGGTTGAATTTCTTTTCTTTCCTGAAACTACATTCTTTCTTCCCCGTTATCTACATGAATTCTTAACCACAATATTATGTAGTAAGTGCACCCTTGTACAGGCACTGAGGCTCTGTACAGGCCGTACGGCCCATAGCGGGAGTAGAGGTATAGCTCTACTATTTCTTGACCACGGCACTAGAAGGGGTTGAAGGGTCAGCGTCGCGCCCCGGCCGCACTTTATTCCGGAAAAGACCTGGTACCCTTTGGACAGGAGGCTGGGTAGGCCCCAGGACCGGTCTGGGCACATGCCGTTCAATCTCGCCCCCACCGGGATTGTTTTAAATTTTTCTTATAAGTTTACGTAAGTTCTTATATATATATAGAGCGCGTTGCCCTCCTATTGGGTTACTCTTGAACGTAAACATGAAAGGATGAAGAATTCTATGGGTACTTGGAAATTGAAGCGGGTAGATATCTCTTGGAATGATCACTCGTATTGGAAGTCCTAAGGTCATTCACTATTCGGTTCACTTCTTGGGCCTTGACACTACAGCATTAGTCTGCTATTAAGTGTATCCCGAACCTTCCGCCACTGTAGTTACATCTAGTATGTGGTGTCTAGTACTGCGAGGAAGTTCGCAACTGTCTTATGCCTGCTTGGCGATTGGTACATTTTCCATTTATATCGTCTCAGGAAGTCCATTAAGTCGTGTAGCGTCAGACCTCGTTGATTGGGAATGTTAAAAATCGGGATAAAACCAATAGTACCGCACGTTGACGTTCCGGAGGCCACAGGTAGAATTGTGGGCGCAACAGCCATTCGTTGGGGATTTTCGCCGGGGTCGTGCGCAACATCCTTGCTATAACCTTTCTTATCCATTCCCACACTGCTTGACCTTCATACTCGGACGGTGCATGAGGGAATCTTTGTTGTCACATTCCTTGCAGTTGTTTGTAGGGGACATTTTGATCCGGTGCAGTTTCTCATTCGTCGAGAGGATGTCATGTATCATCCTATACCACACAGCTTTTCCTGTCAGATATCGGAGCTGTTGTTAAATTCTTCCATATTTCCTGCCAGTCTTTGTGGCCACATCCTCGCGATTCGCATTTCCTGTGGTGTGAAGGACGCGTTGTGTATCGTTTGTAGCGTTGTATAGAGGCGTTTCTTATAAGCTTTTGCCGCTTCCGGTCCTCCTTGACCTGGTATGTGTGCCACGTCTACGATGTAGCTACGTAAGTATTCCCGTGACGCTGGTATTCTGTCTGGAAATTGGGGGGTTTTCGGTCCCGGAGTGTAGGTTCCATTTCTTCAGCCATCCAGCAGTGGGTGACCCATCTCGCTGACTCTGTGCTTGTATTCGGTATATAAATAGTGCTCTACTATTCGCCCACACATTCACGAGGTACCACTCCCCGTATATCTTCCACGCTGGAGGGTGGATAGGGGAACCCTGAATATTTCCCTTCGCCAGATGAACCATGATATCGTGGTGTTGAGCTGCCTTATGAATTCGGCCGGTGGGGGTATATCTGAGCTGCATACCACATTTTGGCCAACAGATAATCATGTACGAAATGTATCCTTGTGTCTAGGCTCAGGTCTCTTTAGTATGTATACTGAGCAAGGGCGTGCACTCGTGTGGTGACCGTAGACCAGGTCTCATTGGCAGATGTGTTCACTTTGTAAAGTGGAATCCCAAGATTTAACATCAGTATAATATGGAATGTCCATTATCTGTGTTGTCGTGTCCCATGCACCGAGCGCCAATGCTCCGGATTTCCGCATATTGACTTTCGCGCCGGTTGCAGTCTCGTAGATGGCAGGGTTTCTTGCAGCTTTCGGACATCTGCCGGTGAGGTCAAGAATATGGTGACATCATCGGCGAATGCAATTACCGCCGTTCTTGAATGTCCCCGTCCGATCTGAATGCCCTTGAGTTCTCATTCCAGTGTCTGGATTAATGGGTTCAGACACAGTGCAAATAGTTGCATGCTTAGTGGACATCACTGTCTGATGGAACTATGTATCAGGATAAGGCTGAATCTAAATCCGTTTATCTGCACTTCCCACACCGTTTTTTTGTACGTTCCCATTATGCGTTGTAGGAAGCAGTCAGTAAATATATGGGCGTGTAACATTGCCAGCAGGTATGAATGCGAAATTTTGTCAAATGCTGCACTGAAGTCAATGAACACAATGCATAATGGAGTCTTCGTTACTTCGGCATGAGCGACAGCCTCTGTCACTGTGACTAGAGCTTCAAACGCGGAGTTCCTTGTATACCGCAGTGTTGGTTCGGATGAGATATTGGTGCTAAAAGTGGTCTTAATCTGTTCGCTATTATCCGTGCCAAGATTTTATAGTCGTTGTTCAGCAACGGCAAGGGTCTATAGTCGTCAGCGTTCTTGGGGTGTACATTCTTCGGCAAGCAGACAATGAGCCCCAGCAGGTGCCTAGCCGTTGTTATACCCTCTATGTACGTGTGATTCATTATCTGTAGTAAATCGAGCTTTAACACATCCCAGGTTGTCCTGAAGACCTCAAGACAAATTCCATTATGGCCTGGGGCATTGTTTGCTTTCCCTTGTGTTATCGCATGCCCCAGCTCCTCCAGGAATATGATTTCTTTCAATTCTGTTTTCATTTCTGGCGTGACGGTTTGCATTCCGCAATTCGCCAGTTGACGTACGCTTCTCTCATCTATCTGTATGGATTGAAGATTTGCACGAAATCGTGTCGAGAAGGTCTTCATTATTGATATTGTCGATGTCTGTAAGGTGCCATTATCGTTGTATATCTGCGTTATCAGGCGACGGGCTTGACGCTTCTGTGTTTTGAGAAGATGATAGAGGGAAGGTTCTACACCCGTTATTCTATCATGTTCTCCTGTGTCCACCAGTAACCTCTGAGGGTGGATACTGTTTAGACTATGATTTTCGCTTTATGTCTCCTCATTGCAAACGTTTTTGACTTATGCTGATCAGGTTCCTGAAGCATATCGTAGATGGCTGGGTAGTACAAATTCTCCATCTTGATCCGGTCGTTGTTTCTCTCCGTGTCTTCGCGTGTAAAGAGATGTTTTGGTCCCACCAGAGGACTATATCGGGATATCTTGACATATGTGTCTTCCATTCTGTCCAAGCCTCTTTAATCTTTTCTTGAAAAGGTACATTGTTCAAGTATGATATGTTCATACGCCATATTCCTCTTCCTCTATGTATAAACGGGGTTGTCACAGCCACTCTCAACAGCACCGCTAAGTGATCAATTAAAGCAGCTGCTAATGTCTCCACTCCTTGATTTTGTCGTCGTAGGTCTTCTGTAACATATATTCTATCCAGTCGGACCACACCAGTAGGTGTGTAATGAGTATATATATGTCTGTTTACTGATGCGTCCCAGACATGAACAAGCCGAGGCCCTGGAAGAGCCTTTCCAATGTTCTGCCAATGTTACGGTGGCCAGTGCAGTCAATGTTTGATAATACACAGTTAAAGTCGCCGGCCATTATCAGGTCAGTCAGGGTGTGCGGTATCAGATCTATTATTTCCGTAAAGAAGAAAGCTTTCCTCTCCGCACGGTTCGCTGTGCCTGATAGTGCACATAAGTTTATTATACATGTGTTATTTTAATTTTCAGCTATCCCACATCCCATTGGTAGTCGTTTTATTCGATGTAGTTGCAAGACCACTTTAGAAAGTATCGCAGTTCTTCTTCCTGTCGTGCCAACGTTTTAAAAAATTTGGTAACCCCGGATATTGATGATGTTTACATTTGTCACTTCTTGTAGAAGGGCAAAATCTACATCGTGTCTATGCAGAAAGTCCCCAAACATCTGAAGTCTGGTACATGACGCGATCCCATTAACATTTAATGTCATTACTCGGTATGTATAGCTCATATAATAAGGAGGGCCCCAACTGCTATGTGACTCGTTATTTATGTGTAGTTTTGAGCCCCGTTTTGCTGCGTTTCCTTTCCCTAGTGGCGGGGTCTTCTCGTTCAGTCTTGAGTTTTTCATTCGCATGGTATTCGTCTGTAATGGTGCCATATGTAATTCCTCCATTTGTGTTTCCCCATCATTGGGGGTTTCTTTCGAGTACATTCTTTCCAGTGGGATTGCATTACTGCCCGTGTCTTTATTGTATATGTCTCGTGCGGCGATGTCCACACATATCGTTGTGTTATGGGTCTTCTTACTCTCAGTGTCAAGAGGTAAGTTGTTCATTACCTCTCTTTCAATCGCTTGTCCGAGACCCTATTGTGGTTGAGGTATGTCCTCATCCATTGTTTGTGTGTCCATTTTTGTTTCCTTATCGTCAGTGATCACGGACGTGGGAGAATCCACTTTCCTGGGTTGTATTACATTCACTACGTCTGTCATGTCTACCTCATGGTTATTCTGTTGAGACGAAACTGTATCTCGCATTGTTTCCATTTGTTGACGCATCGGCAGTTGAGTTACAATATTTGCCCAGGTGTGTTTGTGTATATCGTCTCGTTTTGTTTCGATTTGTCTACGACGAGGGCGGTCTTGGTTTATGTGGCCTTGTTCATTACAACCAATGCACGTGGGCGGCTGGCCTTCGTATTATATCAGGGCTCTCGAGCCGTCAATTAACATATGCGATGGAAAGTGCATTTTAAAATTCGTCATAGCAATGCGTACTCCATTATAGACTTGATATCGATACCCCTTGTACAATGTTTCGTCGTACACTTCTCTCACATCCCCTTATGGTGACAGTGCCTCAAGTATTGTTTTCTCTTTAACCTCAGGGGCCAAGCCTGCCAGTCTAATACGCCTTATTCCTATGCCAGTTAAGTTCATATTTACCAAAGACAACTCACCATTGTCGTAGCGGAATTCCACACATCCTCCGGTTGCCTGGAGCACAGGGTATAGCCGGTCACTGGAATGAAATTTGATGTAAACACGGCGTTGGGGCCCGTCAATCTGTATCATTCTGATGTCCGATTCCGGTAGTCATAGAGTCTCGTAAATCCAGTCGTGGATGTGATGTGCTGTAATGCGCGGACTAGAAGGGTCGAATTCACAAAGAATTGTGTTTTGTCGCTCTTCCATTGCTTCTCAGACTCAAAACAACTAAACTATCACAACACACTTCACAACACCTACTATTGATTCGTAGGGTATACATCTGCGGAACACACACACACACACACACCCGTTTGTCGCAGTAATCAAGGCAGACTATGAATTCGATCCCCGGATCATCCAGCCCGTAGCCAGTCGCTATACCGATTACGCTACCCGGTCCACATGTTAAATAGTAGAGGGTACGAATTGTGCTTTAGTTACAACATTTTAACAGAGACGAATTGAGGTTGTTTTGTTCTGAGCAGTGACATCGTGTGGTCTTGTCAGAGGTTACCGTGACGTCGAGGACAGTTCCTTTCTATACAATCGACAAAGAAGTTAATGACAGTTGAAAATTATCTTAACTCGCAAGAGTGCATAGTGTTGAGCTAAATGGTTATGGTATTATTTGAGATAATAGCGGCCTGTTTATCTCAAAATAAATTACAGGAACTTGAAAGACTCCAATCAGCTATAACCGTTAATTTTAACACTCTCATTTCAAATGTGATTAAAAGTTTAACCCTTATCCTGCTAACGTGGAGAATATGGTGAGCTTCTGATAATACCAGCAAATGGCAGATGGGATTTAATTCGGCGTTTTTAGGGTTAAAGCATGCCGTCTTTATTGGTATCTCTTAATTCAAAATATACGAACTTTCAAATCACTTTACATTATTCGTATTAGGTAATTCACGACCAATATTAATGCACCACCTCGAAATACTTAATTACATTTGCCCCCCCCCCCCACAAAAAAAATTGGTCAGAAATTTTCTTCCTGAAAATTAATACATGAATTGTGTAAATAGAATCCTTTCGGTTCAACTTTCTCTCCTGAAATTCTCTCTCAACCTTGGCATATTTTTATGGACACTGCTTCTTTCGCCCAAAAATTAAAACTTTACTGTGCACATTTCTTTTTTCGAACCTACACTTTTTGAATTATATTTGTGGATTTACCGCTAACATATGTAATTAACATAAATATACCTTTTCATAATTGAAATTATTTTTAAATCAATAGAGGTACAGTTGTTATTTAGAGTATTGGATACACGTCTAGAATTGATGTACACTTCAAATAGCTATAAATACGAAACAGAACTGTTTAAATTAAAAATTGATGAGCCATTGACTCGTGGAACTTTACCATTACAAGCAATGTTGTAGAAAATACCAACACATTACCATTCAATAGAGCATATAAACTATTAAAAGTAGATCATATTGGATAAGCATATGGTAACTTATTATGCATACGATAAACAACCTCGTTCATTGAATTATAGGTTTATTTTGGTTAACTTTAAATATGGCTACGTATTCCTTATTGGACTTCAGTTTTACGCTCAACCAAATCATTTATGTAGAAATGATAGCTTTATGTTCCTCACGCTTTAGAAATGATAGTTGATCAACACACATAAATTTCAAAACTGACAAAACCTTTAGACAAAGTCACCATAACCTGACAACTATAACGTCTAAGTTTTTTTTTTTATTTAGTGGATTAACACCGTAAAATTTGGAACAATATATGTTTTGGAATAATGTGTGTCGGATATATTATTGAAGCTGTCTTTATTTTCATTTATTGTTTTAGATTCTGTTGTTCTCATTCCACCAAATATTTATCACAGTACTTTCGAGAAGCTGCTCAGTAACGAGAATAAAATCTCTTGGTACACAAATAGAAAGCAAATACATATACACATAAATTATTTTTAGTGCTATCTAATTTTAATTAGGATTTTTGTGTACCTATAAATGTAACATCTTCCATTGTAAATGCAATATCAAATTGTTTATTGGTTCTCGAGTTGTTTCGTATGAAGAGACGGATGGAAATCCTAGTAGGCAAAAATAAAGAAGTTAATAGGTGTACTTTTGTAGCGAACAGACTTTAGCATGCGTAATTCTACGTTCCTACATTTCTGCGGAAGATATTAAGAGATTTGTTCTATTACGTGACACCATACTTTGCAACAAACTGTACACACTACAATTCGAGCTTCAGCTTCTATTTTTATGTATAAACATTGTATATTTTTTATGTTTATGGTTCCGTACATCGCTGATCTATATTAGTAATTGTACAAAGAGATGCAACAAAAACCAGTCTGAGTAAAGAGAAACCAACTTGATGCCACTTATTTTATTATATATTCAATAGTCATTCAATGCTCAACATGTTTCGGCCGTTAATACGACCATCTTCAGGAGCCTGCGACTAATTGGTTGTTATTTCATGGGTTGTATCTGGTTCGGTGTGTGTTGGCGTTCCGTTTCAGTGTG
>Ga0123357_10008542_pt1 | contig 12810 bp, 3 predicted proteins | sample TergutEmb28metaG_FD_89873 | JGI IMG/M metagenome (GOLD analysis project Ga0123357, IMG submission 89873) | Embiratermes neotenicus P4 segment gut microbial communities from Petit-Saut dam, French Guiana - Emb289 P4 | ecosystem: Host-associated > Arthropoda: Insects > Digestive system > Gut ... | reverse complement strand
TGTGGCCCACCCAGCCTCCTGTACAATGGGTACCGGGTCTTTCCCGGGGGTAAAGTGCGGCCGGGGCGTGCTGCTGACCACTCACCCCCTTCTAGTGCCGCGGTCATGGAAGAGTAGAGCTATCTTCTACCCACCCTCTGGGCCACACCGGGCCTGTAACGGGATCATTTTACCTTTTACCTAACCGAGTTATTTTAAATTAACAACTAAACTCTATTTTAAAAAATCAAAATTGTAAAAGAGGCACAAAATGCCCAGTTTTTTTAGACATGATGGTGTGCCTGCGCTAGTTCGGCATAGTCCGTACGCTTGACTACGCATATAACTTGCTAAGCTATGGCATGAGACGATTATTTACTCAGTAGTGCCTCCGAAAGTTTTAAATTAAGTTCTCGCTTACGTGGTTTACTTCTCAATGGAGGATACTGAATATATTACAAACAAAAATTAACAAACATTAAATATTTCTGCGCCGCTCTACACACCGTATCATTCTGCGGAAAACAGTCCAACTAATTTGGCCACGGCTTTGTAGTTGCTACTGCTGTGTCTGTGACTTCAGCGTCATCTGTCGATTAAGTGCAGCAAGAGGCTAACAGTGTGTGTCGCCGGGAAATGTGGTTTTTGGAGATGGTGCACGATTGTACTGAGAGCAGTCGTGGTTTGTAACATGTGAAGGCACAGTAAACAAAACACATGCGAGATTTGTGGTTCTCACAGTAGTGTCGCTAAAGATTCAAGTGTTCTGTTGTTGGGGGTTATAGGATGAAGTAGTCGGCTGAAGATAATGGCGCTACGGTCTTTCGAAACGTCGGGAACCATAACCGCAAAGACAGGGCAACGGCAATGGACACTTGAATCTTCAGACGCCATACGTACTTAAAAAATGGAACTTACAAACACATCAATCAAAAATACAGTGCATTTGAAAGCAGACATTAGGAACAATTGAAGGTAATTTCCGCAGAAGTGCAGAACAGAGGCATGGATTCTCTTCTCTTTCGACATTGTGTACAATTCTTCATTCACAAACGCTTCGAAATACTGTCATTTCTTTAACGACATTAATGTTTTTAAGTGAACATGCGGAGTTAATGCTAACTCGCACCTTCGATTGTGCCTGATTTGCCCCATCTTCAACAACTCGCAACTGTCACGGTTACAGAAGCCCAGCCGTGGTTACAGTATTCATATACGAAACGGAAAAAGCAGTCGCCTGAGTTGTATGTTTGTGTCAAGCAGGGTTAGACGTGGATATGTGTATAAATGAATGTCAAGCCTGGGTTTGTATGTGTATAAACCGAGGTTACACGTTGCGTATATGTGTACGTCCACCAAGGTTAGGTTTGACTTTGTGTGTGTGTAAACCAAGGTTACCCTCTGGATTTATTTATAAACCAAATTATATTATCCATTGTTTAACCACTTTCCAGAGCACCTCATTTTTATCCGAGGAGCTGGGATAGTATAGGTGATATAATGACTATGCTATGGGGTGGATGATACAGGTTTCAATTCCCCGCATGGGGCAAGAAGTCTCTCTTCTCTAAAATGTCCAGACCGTTTCTGGGACCCAACCAGCCTCCTATTCAATGGATACCAGGGGTTCTTTGCCCAGGAGGGGGGGCCAAGTAGCTGGTGCTCCTTACTAGTGCCAAGGTCACGAATGAGTGGAGCTGTGTATCTCCTGTCCCTGCATGCCTTCATGGAGTGGACAGGCTATACTTTGATTTATTTTCACCCATTCTCACAGAAGTTGAACCAAGGTTAGGATTTTAGTTTGTGTGGAAATTGGTAGCCATGTATGTTGGCTGCTGCGACTTTACTTAATGTTAGTATCTTAGCCATGGTATGAGTGTTCGCAACATACTTTATACATAAAGATTCAAGTCTCCTGGGATGTTAAATCATATCAACTGGTAAGGAGGCACAACATCCTCCAAAACATCAATTGCTATTTGTATCTCAATACAGTACAACATTCCTGAAGCCCAGATTCTGCATCTACACTGTGAGAAACTCAAATCTCTACTGCAGACATGGTTTCCTGTAGTTGAGATGTGTATGATGAGTCAAATTCAAGTATTATTTTGATGTACTGGCATGTGCATTCAAAGATATTGCTGCTGTTGCATGTGTAAGTGTCCTTCAAGGTGTCTGTGAGTAGAGAATTGCAAATGGTTTGTGTTTACTACAGAAATTACCTCCCTCAGTTACACATTTGTATATGCAGATAAGCAATATTAAACGTACTTTTACATTTGTAAATATGCACATTCCTTCTATAGAAACATTTACTTAAATACACAATAGTCTGTAGTCATAACTGAAATTAACAAGTTGGTATTCAGTGTAACAAAATATATTAATAAAACAGGATACAAACCCCAGTTTGGTGACAGGTAACGTTGGGTCAGATTTGACAAACTTAATCTGGTTAAGTGTGCAGTGTGTGAATTAAGCATAAATAAGAGCCACTTAGCCATATGTGTCATGCAAATGGATGCTAAAATGCTGTAGAAGTTGTGCACTGTTCTTCTAAACAATATCCAGGTCATGGTGTTTGCTGATTGCAGTAAGAGGTGTGTCTGCCGAAGGTAACATAAATGCTATACATGGAATTGTTAGCTGGTTTTCAAACTTCATATTTGCATGAGAGACGTTTGCACTTAAGTTAAGAAGAACAGTACTGGAAGTGAAATACTGAAAAATGTGCTACTTCTTAACCCTTTAAATGCCGAGTTAAATCCTATCTGCCATCCGCTGACATTATTAGCAACTCACCATATTCTCCACGTTAGCAGGATAAGGGTTAATATATATGTATGATTTACATGCACAATAAGAACAACTTCAAAGCAGCGGGCAGATACAGTCATTCTAGTTCTAACAGAATGTGCTTCATCAGCTCAGGTGGATGGGTTTAAGGCAAAAGCACAGTGCAAACATTAGGCTGAAATTTTCATTGTGGTTATCCTGCGTACTATTGGGCAAGCGTTTCGGTAGTAATGACTGTACAAAAACTGTATTTCTCTGTTTCAGTTCCGATCATTCCTGACTATCTTTACACTTCAGAGCAGAAGGATTATGTTCCAACATTGCCACTGTACTCAGAAAGTAATGACAAGAAGTTTTCTGGCAAGAAACTAGCACTTATAAACAGTTCCACTCTACAGCAGTGTCTAGAAAATTATGTTCCATCAGACATGTCTCCCACAGTAAAGCCTGCTAGACAAAGCAGCCTCCATAAAGAAGAAGAAAGAGGAACAACAAGAAACAAGAAAGTTTTCTGGAACATGGAACTTGAAGATGATGGACAACAAATACAGTTAGAAAGCCAGTCACAGAATTTAAACAAAGACAAAGAACACACAGGTATTCAAAACAATCAACATCAAATTACTGATGGTCATGATTATCCATTTGGTAACCAGTGTACTGAATACAGGAAAAAAAAGTTGTCCAGATCATATAAGAGGGAGGTTAAAGATAAATATGTAAATGTGGTTCGGCATACTAGCAGTAATAAACGTGCAATTTCAGATCCAGAGTTTGAGAAAGTTTGTGCCCTTCTGTTGTTTCAAAAGCGGAAAAGTCCGCTTCTCAGTGCGTTGATTAGAGGTCACAGTTCTCCACTTACAGAAGACAGAAGAAAACGTCGACAAACAGAAGAAACAAAAATAAAATTTCAAGAAAAGCCAGACTATATGCAGAATTATATTGCAGGAACACTGCCACACACTCGTCCAAAAAGTGTGAAGAGTTTGATGGTACCTGGGATTTTGCATACCCGTGAAATGTCAGTACTTCACAACAGAACAAGTGAAGAGCAAAATAATACAGGTCAGCATTCTGTCCCACACAACCAGAATGCGCAAGCATGTTTGGACTGTGGACCAAGCCACAAACAACAAGCAGCACTCGACAACTGTAATGTCAGGTATAGCACACTTTACTTTGAGCCTCAACAGCTGACAACAGGCAATATAGGCAGTACTTGTGAACCTGAATAACATTCAGAACGTATTTTCGTAACATCTAAATGCTAATATTTCCAGAAGCACCTCTCATCTTATACCTGACTGCACACTGAAATACAATTCATTATTTGGTGTGCCCACCACAGTATATATCAAAGCGTACTCTGAAATTGAAGATTCAGGTGTTGTGCAATGTTATACTATGTGGCAGGTTAACAGATTCTGGTCTTCTGTGATATTATTCTGTGTAGCTGGTTAAGAGATCTGGTCTTCTGGAATCTTTGCTGTTTTGTGGTTAACAGATTCTGGTCTTCAGCAGTCTTACATTATGTAGCAGGTTAACAGATTCTGGTCTTCTGCAATATTATTCTATGTAGTTGGTTAAGAGATCTGGTCTTCTGGAATCTTACGTTATGTAACAGGTTAACAGATTCTGGTCTTCTGTGATATTATTCTGTGTAGTTGGTTAAGAGATCTGGTCTTCTGGAATCTTTGCTGTTTTGTGGTTAACAGATTCTGGTCTTCTTGGATGTTAAACCGAGTAGTAGGTTAACAGATTCTTGTCTTCTGCAGTCTTACACGTTGTAGTTGGTTAACATTTTCTGGTCTTCTACAGTGTTATGCTGTATAGGTGGTTAACAGATTCTGGTCTTCTTTAATGTTATGCTATGTAGCTGGTTAACAGATCTGGTTGTCTGTGATGTTATACTATGTCTTGTTGACAGATTCTGATATTTTGAAGGAACATTATGCTTTCAACTTTGAGGGTTGAAAAGTCCTAGCAGAATAAGCAACTGCTGGCAGGAACGGAATACATAGAGGTTTGTGGTTCAGTGGTGAAAAATTTGAAAGAATAGGTGAGCCGTGGGGGTAGATGGGAGCAGTTGCAGGTTGTGCTGAACGAGTCCTAAAAAGGGGTTATGATAAAGAAAGGTGAATAGCTGAATAACACTGGTAACCACCAGCGATTAAATAGATGGAATAAAAGTAAGGGGCTCTGAAAAGAGCCAGAGTTAGCAATAGGGTATTAATATGAAAGGGGAGCAGCTGCAGGCTGGTGGTAGGTGTCAGGCTACATAGGCATATTGAATTATCAACTAGAGGATCTGGGATTTAGGGTGTTGTCCATACAAAGTGCACAGGACAAGAAGAAGTGGATGAGGAAGTAGCAAAGGAGGGGTGTACTGCACTGTGCAAACCTTAAATCTTGCATTACTCTCAAAGTTATGTTACAGTTATTCCGTAAAACACAATATTTACAGTCTGCTACGTTCTGTTTGAAATTTTTATATGTTAAATTCACTGAAAAGTTCAAATTTGTGTTTTAGAAGATGTGTAACAAATGGCAAGAACATCATCCACATGTGTTTACATAAATAGGGCAGTATAAGACAACGGTAAAGAATCTTATGTTTATTGGACCATGCATCATTATGATAGTTGAAGAATAAAAGACCAACTTGATGTCACTTGGTATTTTATTTCACTTCTTATGTACTCAACATGTTTCGGACATTAATATATCCATCATCAGGAGCTTGCAACTATTCTGTTGAATTGCCACAATGGTTGTATTTTTCTGTAAAGATGGAGGATTTAGCATTAGTGTAAATTATGGTATGTAGTGGTGTGTGTTTGATGTGACGTGCTTAGTGGCTTTGTTGTAGTTGGTAAGCGTATTTCTCTTGATACTGACTGTTACAGATAATCACAAAGCACAATAAAACATACTACACACATGAGAACACAATAATCACAAAGCAGAAAACACCATAACAGTCAGTATCAAGAGAAATAGGCTTACCAACTACAACAAAGTGACTAAGCATGTCACATCAAACACATACCACTACAAGCCATAGTTTACGCTTATGCTAAATCCTCCATCTTTACAGAACAATACGACCAATGTGGTAATTCAATAGGATAGTCGCAAGCTCCTGATGATGGATATATTAATGTCCAAAACATGTTGAGCACATAAGAAGTGAAATAAAATACCAAGTGACAACAATTTGGTCTTTTATTCTGCAACTGTAAAGAATTCTGAAAACATCTGAGGCAACAGCATTGTAATAAAGAAACTCTAACAGAGACCAAACAGATCACACATGTGAATTGCATAAGTACAGTAAAACCTAGATTTTATGTTTTTGAAGAAGCCAATTAAAATGAATGCTGGCTCAAGGTATTGAAATTTTATGTAGTTATTAAAATTACATACACTAAAATTATAGTGTAATACGTTAAAAATGTAATCCAATTCAATGTCATTTGAAGTAAGTTTCTGCGTCTTCACTTTCTTAAACCTTTACATCTTGTTTTTAATATTGCTGAGAGCAGCCATCTTGTCATCATGGATGCCAAACTCCATGATGTATTTCTTCATGCTGTCTGTGCTCTCCAGTGCTGAACAAATGTTGATGGAGGTTCACTTTTTCCACCATCATTGTTCTATTCCTTCTCCTCCTTCTTGTCAGATGCAAAAGATGTAAATTTCTCATACACCATTTACTCAGAAATGTGGACCTTATACATTACAACAGCATCATCACAGGATACATATTCTTGGAATTATATGCCTGCTTTTAGCTAACAGTCATTTGTGGCTGTGCTAAGTTCTGTTGCATCATCATTGTAATTGTTTTTCATGTAAATTAAAACCGCATTTCTGAAAATAGGTCTTTATTGTCGTACGTTTGACACAGTGTCATTATTCTGCAGTAAAATGTTGTGCATCTGAAACATTTACCTTCATGATTGTTGCATCATGAAGCAACCTGTGATCTATTATATCACTAGTTTTTGTTGCAAGTTGCTTGTGGTAATAATGTTTGAATAACCTGATAATTCCCTGGTCAAGTGGTTGGAGAATGCTGGTACAGTTTTGGCATACAAACACAACTCTCACATTTTTGTGTAACCTTGTAACTCGGGGATGAGCAGCATCCTGGTCCATGAAAAGTAAAGTCATTCTGTTTTGGGAACTCATTTTGGAATCTTATACCAGTAAATAGTTACTAAGTATTGCTTGTGTTGGCTGCTAATCTTGTGGACAAATTTCTGACAGTTTTAAAGCAATTAGGTTTTCTACCCTTCCCAGTTACTAGTGGTGGTAGTTTGTCAGTCTGAAGTGTAGACTACAAATTTTTGCCAACACCTCTTTCCATAAATTAGCATTTAAAAGCTCACTTTTTACTAGGCATGAAAATCCCTAATCTCTTTCTGAAAATGCTTCTGAGCAGTTGACAGTATGTAATTGCACCTGTTTTGCAAAAGGCAAGTATAACCCAAATTATGTAGCAGACGTATCCCAGCGCAAAAGCCCGACAGTACAATGCTGCATAACTTGAAGACATTTTTGAAGATGGGTTATGACTGGTAATGTACATCAGGCTCGACAGACTGCCTTTATTTCCATACACACACACACACACACACACACACAAAATCTGCAAAATGAGTCAGGTTGAGATAGAGTGTGAAGTGAAGTGCATGCATTTGGGTACATAGAATCGTGAGAACAAAAACCAAGAGTATGAGAATACACAAAACTGAGCTTGATCATGGTGCCCACATATTGCAATTAAATGGCTTGATTCTGTTTGTTGTGTCCCTTGTTTCATTGAAGCAGTGCCAGCAGAGAGCAAGAAGCTGCTAGTTCAGGAGCAAGGGGCATATTTACACCCCATGGCGTGATTGATGAAAATGGCCGTGTGGGTGTTCTTCTTTCTTCCAAGGCTCTGGTTCAGCTGGTAATGAATCCAGTAGTTGGAGCAGTCACGTCTCATGTGGGATATCACCTCCCTCTCTTTGTGGGTTCCATCAACCTTCTGGTAGCTGCACTCTGTAAGAGCATTACTACACCTGTTAGTTATTTCAAATTGATCTTTTGTTCTTTTGACATTCAGAGGACCTTGCATCGTGATATATTCTTATAATGAAAGCCAACCAGATGCACTATTTCTCAGATTTATTTGATAAAGTACTCTACATGTTTCGGACAAGTCCACTGTCCATCATCAGGAGTATGTCAAAACTGTATGCACACAATAGGTATTTGCCGTTCTAGTTCTGTTGGCGTCTGCTAGCATGACCACACTAGCAGACGCCAACAGAACTAGAACGGCAAATACCTATTGCGTGTATACAGGTTCTCAGATACTCCTGATGATGGACAGTGGACTTGTCCGAAACATGTAGAGTACTTTATCAAATAAATTTCAGAAGTAGTGCATCTTGTTGGCTTTCATTATAAGAATATAAGAACTGATCTGTTGTTCATATTAGTAATATTATTGTTATTTCTGTAGGGTGCTTTATGTTTGTGAATATGACAGCCAAAATAAAAGAGGATGGTGCCATGAAAATCCCCTTACGTCTTTTGACATTCCTTTACATGACCCTAAAGGGGTGCTTGCAAAATCTTAGGGTCTGTATTGCATTAAACTAATCCCTGGTACCATTATCTGGGAAATTAACTGAAGAAGACAAAATGTAAGGTAATCCTCTTTCTCTGCAAGAACTGAAGAACGATTTCTAAAGAGCAGTTGTTAATTTATTGAGACAAAAACTGTGTTATGTGTCAAGAAATTATTTCCGAAGGTGTGAGGCATACATAGAAGTTTGAGGTTGACCAGGCTTTGAGACTTCTATGAAATGAGGTAAGTTGAACTGTAAGGGAAAAAATGGGCCATAAATTCACATTCAACATATTCTTCATATGCTATAAAGTGCTTGCAACAGCTGTCATATTGAGGGAAAAGATTACAGATAGATACTTTCATCTATACAGTATTATATGTATAACACAAAGAGAATGGGCCGCTTGGGAAGCAATGTTTATGGTAAGGTGAAGGTGAAAGGTAAAGTTGTTCTTGTCCATGTAATGAAGGCATACATGGGGGGTGGGGGGGAAGAATAGCTGCATTCATTCATAACCTTGGCACTAGATGGCCAAAATGAACGAACAGATAATTGTAAAATGGGATGTAGAGAAACTTGGTTGCCCGTGCTGTATGTGATGGCTGTGTCTTTTATGATATCAGCCATGTATCATTTAATGGACAGTGAAGACTGTATTTCCACTGATCCCCTTAATGATCCTCTGTTACTTTCACTGCTGTCTCACATTACCATCCGGTAGCCCACGTGCCAAGGGAAATCAGGTGCTCCAAATAGTTTGGTATTTTCCATATCCTAGCAGTGTTGCTGTTACTAGGTTTGGGCAGAACTGCCTGTATGAGTGATACCCATATCCTTGAAACAGCAACAGTTTTAATCTTCAAGGAGTGTTTTCTTATGCGCAAACTGTGTCCAGTAGTATTGCTGGGAAAAGGGAGACCTTCAGCATGGAGTTACTTATCGAGCAATATTGGAGGCACTTTCCCTTCTCTCTCCACAAGAACAGAGTGTGTTTCAGCCCATTACAAGATTTATAACTCCAATTCTTATGGACCATTCAAACAATACATTTTCCACATGCTGGGAAGTCAGGTGGGGACGGTGTGGCGTGACAAGTCTCCTTCCCTATTTTTATCTCTGATTGTCTCAACATAGATTCCCAAGTGCTGTCCCATTGTTCTCATTTGTCAGGTTCAGACCACGTCTTCTTATTGGTGAGACCTCTTTCTGCCACCTTGCAGACCTGATCTCTAATCAAGTGATACCTGGTGGTGTGCTTAAAAGAAGTCCTCATATTGTCTTAGTAATTAACCAACTTGGTGCACAAAATCTTGTTTTACAATAAGTTTATTACATGCCTCTACATGTTTCGAGCACTATGTGCTCATTATCAGTAGGTCAAAACTGTATTATACAGCCTCTGGTATCATCACACCTTTAAGTGGCCATCCCGTGCACAGAGTATGCCACTGTTCAGCTGTACTTACACATTTATGCGTAAGTCATACTGCATCCTTTGGCACTTCAGAGATGTAAGCACCTTTATTTACTAATAAGAAGTATCACAGATTACTGCCAATTTTATTGTTCCTCTGACTTTTTCAATAGTGACAAAATAATAGAATTTGATTTATGAAGGGTAAATTCAGTGAAACCTTTTCATTCTGTTATCCATATTGAAGCAAAGTAAAAGCAGTCAATTCAGAGTCTGTCTCTGTCATAATTCATGCTAAAACTTGATTGCTAAACAAGGAGCAGTTAAACAAAATCATTTTGTTGTTAAGGGGTATGTTCTGTTTCATTTCAGTGTTTGCATTTGGAGAACATTTCATGACGTTGCTGTTAGCTCGTAGCCTGCAAGGCATAGCATCAGCTTGCATCAGCGTATCAGGTAAAGCAGTCTCTTCACAAGTACTGAAATCTTTTTATATAATCCGTTTGTAATCATGATCTGAAAAACTGAGATCCAAAATGTAAAGGAAATTTTCATTTTCTCTTTTTTTTTTTTAATATGTAGAAATGCATAGACATTATTTTATATGGCAACTTGCATCACTTTTCACTTAAGACTGTTTCCCATAGCAGCAGACAGCACATGATTCTCAGCTATTCCAGTTTGCCATGAATTGGGTTCCACACAATTTAGTTTAATATCTTGCAGTTACTATTAGGCCTTTTCTGCAACATATGTACAGAAGGTGAAGAAAATTTCTTCCTTATGCCCACAGATGTGTGTTACACCTAACAGATGTGTTGATCATTGTGTGTGGAAGTTCCATAAGTAAGCTGACAGAAAAAGACTACCAGCAGTTGTCAGATGACAAAATGGCCTGATACCTCGTGTTTCTTATACCATCAAACTTTTTGATCACATGTTGTACCAGTTGGCTGCACTGTTTCCAGCCTATCATTATACTTGTCTGTAGACTTCCTGCAAATCCAGGCAAAGAAATGTAACAGATTTATTTTGGGTGACATGGCCTGCACTGGCCCATCTTTACCGCTGTATCTTCTCTGATAATTATTATTCAAATACTTAGTGGTCTGTGTCACAGTTTATCCACATTTGTCTTGCTTTTAAAAATGTTTTATGCTGCCATGAACTGCCGAGATTGTGTATCGTTGATGACAGGTGAATAAATGAGTGTTTAGCATTGGTGGATTGACACTGACAAGGGAAAACCGAAGTACTGAGGGTAAACCCTGTCCCAGTGCCAATTTATCCATCACAGATCACATGTTAACTGGCCTGGGTTTGAATCCAGTCCTTTGCATTGCAAGGCCAGTGGCTACCTGCCTGAACCATGGCATGGCCTTCATCTTGTTGCAGGGGACATCTTCAAAACAAGGCAGTAGTTCATTTTCTTAAAAATGTTTGTAATAAGTCTTATAAGTGCTCTTCAGTAACATGTTTCAAGAAGGTCTTTTCCTAGTATTCTATGTTATATGTTTGCTAAAAACCTCTGCTGAAAAGTACTTTACATTTCTTCTTGTGGATTTTGCTGCACCCAAGAATAACAACTGGTTTTATTATTAATGTTATCATGTGTAAATTGAACCTCATCCATGCATAAAATATCATGCAGAATTTTTAGCCATGATTACATCCATTTACAAAATTGTACACAGCTATCTTAGGTAATAAACTTCATACTTTTCAAAAATAATATGGATAAAAACCGTCATAATGCAACACTTTCCATACCTGTGTCAGTGGAATACCAGTTATCATTGAAATTTTGTGTATATGGGCATGAACACTAGCCTTCTTCTTCATACAGGAATCTGTAGCAAACTGTATCCTATCAACAGCTGAACATACATGTAATTGCAAATTTCTCTCTGCATTTGCATAACATTCTTTATTATACCTAAGTACTCTTTGAGGTATTCAAAGGCTTCTTTCATTTATTTCACCATCGACGTCTGAGTTCAAGAACTCTGACAGGCATCATCTTCATCTTCAAGTTGTGTCACATTTTCCTCTTGTTCATAAATGAGATATTCATTGGACATTGGCTCTGAATAAGACGCAATTAATTCATCCACATTTTCACTGCTGATATACAAGTTCATTTCGTTCATAAGATGAACAGCCTGTTTTGTGGAATCTCTAGGATTCTCCTCAAAAACCTAGAACAGTCTATGCCAAATCTGTGCATAACTTCTTCCAACAACCATGCATTTTGGATTAATTTATTTCAACCAAGGAGTTGCCAGTATTGTTCACTGCATTCCAGGTGTTATACCCTTTCCAGAGTTTCTTCAGGAATAGGTCCACCTTCCCTGTCAGTTGCCCTAATAGCCTGGTTGTGTACCCTTATGAAGTAGTACTGCTTGAGGGTAGCTATGGCTGACCAATCTGTAGGCTGAATTAAACATATTGGATTAGGAGGCACAAAGACAAACAACTGTGATGTCTAGATAAAAGTCGTGTAAAGATTGTGGGCACCCAGGAGCATTGTTGAAAATTAATATTACCTGAAATGATAAATAATTACTACTGCGATATTACCTAATGTCTGGAACAGAATGCAGACCAAACCACTGTTTGTTCATCAGCTGTGTACAAAATATGAATTCAGTTTATGAAAGATGGATTAGGAGTGAGAATTTATAATGTATGGAAGTGTGAGTTATATGAAAATCGAACTTCTGTAAGTCAAGGACTACCTGTACTGATAAGAGAATGTAATTATTCTTGTTTTTAAGCTTTTGCCATGTTCTAAATGTAATTTGTTCCTTTTTGGGTAATTCCCCGGCGTCTGAGTTCTAATTTCCGACGTTTCGGAACTCACTGTCAGTTCCATCTTCATAGGCAGGTGAATGAAGTACTTCATTCACCTGCCTATGAAGATGGAACCGACAGTGAGTTCCGAAACGTCGGCAATTAGAACTCAGACGCCGGGGAATTACCCAAAAAGGA
>Ga0123357_10008541_pt1 | contig 12811 bp, 9 predicted proteins | sample TergutEmb28metaG_FD_89873 | JGI IMG/M metagenome (GOLD analysis project Ga0123357, IMG submission 89873) | Embiratermes neotenicus P4 segment gut microbial communities from Petit-Saut dam, French Guiana - Emb289 P4 | ecosystem: Host-associated > Arthropoda: Insects > Digestive system > Gut ... | reverse complement strand
ATTGCTTCTGTAAGCGAAGTGCTGCTAGGTAAGTGACACTTGCCTGCCAGATAACGGCGCACTAACTGACTAGTGGCACAGTGTTTCAAGGCGCTCAATATCGCCTGCCAGCAGCTCCGAACCTCTGAACAGCTCCGGAATCTCGCTGACTCCTTCTCTCTCTTCCGCCATGAATTCCACAGTCTCTCCCATTTTCTCGATCATTTGTGACCCTGAGTTCAATTTCACCCCTCCAGTTACCTGCAGTACCACAACCACTAACCCACAAAAGTGCAGTGGCACTGCTGTCACAGTAACTGCACCGTGACACTGCACCGTCAGCCTACACTGATATATTGCCTGTCTCAGCTCAGTGTATCACAACTTCAGTTCAATTTCACCCCTCCAGTTACCTGCAGTACCACAACCACTAACCCACAAAAGTGCAGTGCCACTGCTGTCACAGTAGCTGCACCGTGACACTGCACCGTCAGGCTACACTGATATATTGCCTGTCTCAGCTCTGTGTATCACAACTTCCACCCAGATTTCTTGTTGCACCAATCTTGCTTATCCTCCCATTTTATGTATTTGTACTCCGCGACGCTGTGCGTCATGACAGACGTAAATAAAGCACAGTACGAAATTATGGACTCACAATTGATTGAGGCACTGCTGTACTATTCGTAAGGTCGCGGGTTCGATTCCCTATATTGTTATTGGAACATTTTAAAATTAATCCTTCCGACTTCACTGTGGCTATGGGGTCGACTCAGCCTCTGACAGAAATGGATACCAGGAATAATTCCCGTAGGGTAAAAGCGGCCGGTTCTTAAGGCTGACAAACTTATCACCTTCGTGTGTTGTCATGAAATTTGAGAGCCTGAAGTTCCTAGAATCCTCGGGCCTGTCCAGGGTTGTAATGCGTTTGCTTTACTTTTTTACGTATTTTACACTTGCATTTCAATTAAAATCGTGTCACTAGGTCAAATTCCGTACAGATATTATCAGTACTGAATGATACTTTGGACATTGTGTGAAATTGAGTGGGCGTGGCTCAATTCCAGTTACTGTTCTTGTAATTGTCTAGAAGACGGAGGCAAACAGCGATTGACGCCATCACTTCAGCTGGCCTCAGGGCAGAGAAGTCAGTTTCGGACTGCCCTACTGTCAACAGTTTGACTTTCCAATTCAGCAGCCAGGTAAGGACAGCAGCTTTGTCACCGTTTTGACACCGCACTGTTGCAGTCTCCAAACAAACATGTCAGATCGTGACTCTGATTCGTCTCTAAGATGTACATATGTACGGTGTGTTGTGGCGGGTTTGTGTCAGTTTCTCCATGCCAGTGCAGCCCACGGATGCTGTGTCACGTGTGCATGCTCGTGCCACGAACAGCACTGCACTGTGTGGCAGTTTGAGAGGCGGCGACAGGAGTGCCAACTGCTGTGTGAAGCCTCAGTATGCAATTTGTTTTGCGTGATTCCAAACTTCCGCCTAGTTCCGAATGCTGTACTCTTTCTTTTGGGTTATTACCGGCGTCTGGAATTTACATGCCGACGTTTCGGAGAAATCTGTCTGTTCCATCGTCTTAGACTTTGGAAGTAGAATGAGATTTTTTCGGGTATTTATACGGGAAAATTTGTGGCTTGAAATGGATTGAAAATTTCGGAAGAATTTTGACAAGGAGGGCGCGGGTCAGAGGAGAGAAACAGACTGTGGAGGGCAAAGACCTCATGTGGAGGTCTGTATTAAGTATGGAGGGAGAAACAGTGCTGTGACCGAATGAGAAATGGGAGTCATGGGATGATAGAGATCAAACTTTTGTGGTGGCTGTTTCCTTTCTTTATGCGTATACAGGAAGGTTTACCAGGATTTGATAAGGTAAAGCCATTATCTCTGTTCGTATTCTGTGGCTTCATTTCTAGTATTCATTTGTTGTACTTTCAGAAAAGAACGGCCTTCGTTTACTCGCACGTGCATGACAATCTCGTTATGTCCAGCATGTCCTCTACAGGATCTGTGCTCTCTGTGATGTCTGACATCTTTAAAGTCACCTGCGCAGAGCTGAAGTGTCCTGCCTGCAAGCAGTACATGGTGCCTCCCATCACCCTCTGTCTGGGTGGCCACAACATCTGCAAAAAATGCAGACCGACAGTCTCAAGTTGCCCAACCTGCAAACAGGGTTTCTTAGAAACCAGAAATGATACTCTGGAGAAACTGTCGCTGCAGATGATACTGTCGCTGCAGGTGAAGTTTCCGTGCACGTTCCGTATGTACGGGTGCAATGAAGAGATAGCGATTGAAGCGTTCCGAAAACACGAAGCCATTTGTGACTACAGACCACAGACATGTCCAGTGGATTACCTGAGGCTCAAAATGGTATGCACTTGGACTGGAATTGCCAAAGACGTCAAAAAACACCTTCAGACATCGCACAAGGACGACTGTGAGGATTACAACGCTCAGCACTTGCTTCTTCTGCCAAGTACCAATGCTTCTAGTTACAGATACTACAAGTTTTTATTTGCGTACGAAGAAATTTTCTGCTATCGCTTGCTAATTCATCGTGAAACAATGTATGTGGTTCTGCACTATATTGGTCCGGCTGAAAATGATTCGAAATACCAGTACAAAGTTATTGTCATGAATAATGAAGACACGGAGAGTGTTGTGGAGACTCGTCTGGTCAGAAGTTTTACAGAAACTGAAGATTCCGTATTCTTCCCAAAAAACAGTATGAAACTGCATCGTGACATTACCGACCTGTTTAGAAATGAGAAGGATGAGTTGCCTGTTTTGATGAAGATATTGAGGGTCGTTGAATGATTGTTGCATGACGGCTGAACTAAGCAGAATTAAGTCCTTTGCGTGGCACTTTAGATACATGTGAAACACACACACACATACTCACACACACACACACACACACATATATATATATATATATATATACGGGCTTCGACTTGAAACTTGTAACTTGTGAAGTAAGTTGATTAACACAATGGACCTACAAACACTGTACCCAATTATGTAATTGTAAATATGTAATTACACTGTAGACTCAAAATATTGTTGCAGAGTTTAGGGGAATTATTTATGCATTATGAGAGCTAATGGGTAATTGAAATTTGATATTGCTGAGGATACAAATATTGTGCAATTTTATGCTGTGTCAGGTGAGTGGGTCGTGATGATTGGAAGAAGATTTTGTTTCCCAATATCCAAGTGTCTATCAGTAAGGATGACATCACTGAGTTATTTGACATGTTGAAATCAACAGAATGTTATGGCAGATTTATCTTTCTTAGTCCCACACATTCTGAGACTTGATTGCTACAAAGAAAGCTTTGCCATAGAAATTCTTTCAGTATGTGAATTTTTCTTAAGAGTGATAAAGTAGCGTGGGCCTTGCTCGTGAAGTAGCAGTACCTGAGGGGGTAGATAGTACTTTCGACCATGGGTACACACATTTTGCAAAGATGTAAGAAATCCTTAAAATTCTAGATGTCGTAAGTGTGAAAAGAAAAAGATTTCTTACTGAAGACCCACAAACATTAGTACCAAGTTACAAAATTTAGTTGCCCCGGTGACTCTGTACCTGGAATTTGTGTACCCCTACTTTAGAGAATAAAAAATTGGGCTGAGATGCTGGATTTATTTCTGCCCTGTCACCAAAGGCACTTGTTAAGGGAAGGTTTGGATGTATAACCCAACATGACGTGGCAGTCTGAGGATAGCAAGCTGAAAGTGGGTAGGTGCAAAGAATGTTTGCCACCGTGATACCTGAGATTGTAGTTAGTGTGAGTGGATGTATGTCATAGCAAGTAGTGGCAACACTGTGATATGGTCGTCTTTATTGCTAAATGCAGTGGGGTATGCGAGAACGAACGTAATTGGTTCTAGAACCTCTTTTCTATAACATGTATTCGTTCTAGCATACATTGAAATGTATGTATTTAGGGGTAATCCGTTCCAGGCGCACAGCCTAAAGCAAAGTTACCATCCAACACAACCATTTGAACGGGAAATATATATGATACAAAATAAAAGAAATACGGTAGAAATAATACAAAATTAATTTTTAAAATATTGTTACTGTTAAAGGCGCAAATAAGCAGATAAGTGAAATGAACTGATAACTGAACCTCACAAACGATAAGAAATATTATTGATGACGCACTAATAAAAGCAGGAAAAACCGGCAAGTCTTGCGCGCTAACGTGTTAAGGCGGCAGAAAATATACTTCCGCGTTCGTTGTACCATCCTGACTTTTTTTTATAAAATCTGTTCGTTGTAGTATCGTTCGTTGTAGCATCCTGACTTTTTTTATAAAATCTGTTCGTTGTAGTATCGTTCGTTGTAGCATCCTGACTTTTTTATAAAATCTGTTCGTTGTAGTATCGTTCGTTGTAGCATCCTGATTTTTTTTATAAAATATGTTCATTTTAGTATCGTTCGTTGTAACATCCTGATTTTTTTAAAAATCTGTTCGTTGTAGCATGCCGCACTGCGTAAGCACAGTAATGGCATAAAAATAGATTGTGGCCACTCCTAAACAAGCAAAATATTCAATGAAAGACGTCATTCCAACACACGGTACATTACAATTATCAAGTATTTAAAATTCTCCAGTCTGGTGTTATCTGTGCTGCAGCCACTTTTATTGGCCTTCTTGATTCAATTCTTGTCCTCACGATGTTTTTAAGTTTCTTTTCCTCATGTGTTTTATGTATTATAGTTAGATCCATTCTGTGGCTTCACAAGACTTTCTTGTTTCCATATGGTTACCGAATACTTCTGTACATATGGTTGGAAATATAAGTGTTTAGTGTTTTCACAGTATGTAATTCACTTGTTGATTTTCGTGAGGTACAGTTTCATACTGATTGTTCTGTTACACTAACAAGTTTCAGTTCAGAACATTGTTTCTTGCTGTCTGATGTACAAATTCAATGTGGCAAGTTTCCACTGTTGAGCAGTGATGCTGCACCAAACTTTTATCGTAGAAGTTAACACTAAAACAGAGGACACGTAACTGGAATGTCTTCCTGTATTGAATGTGTAAAAGTACAGGCTTTAGCCACTGTTTAACTCACAGAACTGTGATGCTCTTTTCAAAGTGAATATCATGAACAGTAATTCTCTGTATTTCAGACAACTGTAGTTGAATAATTGTCTGAATGTTTGGGGAGTAGAAAATAATTTTAACACTGTTGTACATGAAAAAACTGTGGATATTTATATACAATTTCTTGCAGTTACAATCTATCAACAGCCAAAGAGTTTCCAAATTATGGATCTAGGCACCTTTTCTTCTCAATCTGTTAGTCACCCCACAGAAATGTAGGCAAAAATGTCTCACTGTAACCTTGTATATGAAACCAACTTGGTGAACAATTTATTCTCAGCTTTTTTCGTCATTCTCAACAGCTGACTGTCCAGTATGCATACCAAACATTCAGCTGTACAGAATAGCAAGTAACAAGTATCGCATGAATACAGTTGTTCCTCCTGATGATGGAATTATATAGGTCAAAACATGTAGAGGTTGTAAATAAAATTGACAAAATACACTTAGAATAAATTCTGCAAAAAGCTGGTTTCATTTACAAGATAATATAAATGGGCGGTAAACAGAATTTAAACAATGCCCCAATGTACTATTTAACTAAATTCACTGACTTTCTCCGATAAATCAAATTGCACTGATTCTTCATCAGTGTGCTAAACAAGGACTGCAGATTTTCCTTCCACAGTTTTTTTAAGCGTAATTGTTAAGCCATAATTTGTAAATGAAATGCAGGCCAGATTTAAGTTATAAATATACAGGTGTAATCCGAAAGTCAGGCAGCAGCAAATTACGGTTCGTCCATCTGCCAGTAAGGTTTCTGTCGCGGGAGGGGGAACAGGGCGCAGGACCCCCTGGTCAGAGACACTGCAGCTGCTTCTACATGTTTCGAAATGCTTTCAGTTAAAACAGAATTTCAATTTACGTGCTCATTTAATAGCGCCTACTTTAGACATTTTACATTTTTCGTCTTTTTCCGACAGCTATCTTCCTTATACAACGCCGTCGTCACAAAGACGCCATTTTGAGACCCAACTACAACCAACTGTCGACGTACCAGCTCACTGCAACACTCTGAGAGCTGTCGAGCGCCCACACAAATTCCATTCTACTTATCGGCTAGCAGGTAAGATAACAATAAACAATATGAAATCTACCTGTGTGATAGTGCATTGATCGGAAGGACTACGTGTACGAACGGTGTCGTTGAAGGTAAAAATTTATTAAACCAAACTAATAACGCATGTATTATTTTTTTACGTATACAGATATTTTTTGGTTCCATTTCTTTATCATTGTATATGGTTCTTTGTTTTGTATGCTTTTGTTTATTGTTGTAAATTATGTATTTTTATTTTTATGTTTATGTATTTTTATTATTAAGTATGTTCCGTTCTGTATATTCTGTCTCACTGTATTATCCTATGTTGTGATTGGTGTAAATGTGTACTGTACTGTACTACTGCCTCCGGATGTCAACCAAATTGCAGTTAACAAATATATCGTATCAAATATATATATATATATATATATATATATATATATATATACGCATGCAGACAAATAAGAGGGAGAATCTCTGCTGCAGATTGGCGACAGTGGAACTGCAGGTGTTCCTGTCTGCAGAAGTTACGATCCGAATTGCTTCTGTAAGCGAAGTGCTGCTAGGTAAGTGACACTTGCCTGCCAGATAACGGCGCACTTGCTGACCAGTGGCACAGTGTTTCAAGGCGCTCAATATCGCCTGCCAGCAGTTCCGAACCTCTGAACAGCTCAGGAATCTCGCTGAATCCTTCTCTCTGCTCCGCCATGAATTCCATATCCTCTCAAAACTTCTGGACCATTTGTGAACTTCAGTTCAGTTTGACCCCTCCAGTTACCTGCAGTACCTCAGCCACCAACCCACAATTGTGTGGGGGCACTGCTGTCACAGTAACTGCACCGTGACACTCCAGCGTCAGCCTACACTGAAGTATTGCAAGCGTCTCTGGCTCAGTTAGCAATGTGTATCACAATTTCCACGCACATTTCCTGCTCCACAACTCTTGCCTATCCCCCCATTTGTTGTATTTGTACTTTGCGATGGTTTGTACATTTTTATGTGTGTGTGGTTTGTGTCTGTGTGTGTGTGTGTGTGTGTGTGTGTGTGTCTTCGGTGGACTATAGCGACAGCAGATCATGTCCTTGTGTATGTCTTGCAAGAGACATTCTCACAAAGCCACTGAGAGTGCAGACACTGTCACCGTCTGCTATTTGTAACAGCGATACAGCAAACTCACGACAGACGTAAATAGATTACAATACCAATTTATGTACACACAGTATTTTGAGGCCCTTATCTATTATCCGGTATATCGCGACTTCGATTCCCGATGGTGTCATTGAAACTTATCATTAACGTAATTCTTCCAGCCGCACCACGGCCTTGGGCTAGACTCAAGATCTAACAGAAATGGGCACCAGTGGTTGGGGGGTAAAACCGGTCGGTGCTTATGCTGACAAACTTATTTCCTTCATAATTTGTCATGAAATCTGGGAGCCTGAAGCTCCTAGAATCCTCGGGCCTGTCCAGGATTGTAACGGGTTTCCTTTAATTTTTTTACGTATCTTAGACTTGCATTTCAATTAGAATCGTGTCAGTGGGTCAAATTCCGTACAGATATTATCAGTACTGAATGTTACGTTGGGAACTGTATGAAATGAAGTGGGCGTGGCTCAATTCCAGGTATTGTTCCTGTAATTGTCTAGAAGACGGAGGTAAACAGCGATTGACGCCATCATTTCAGCTGGTCATAGTGCAGAGGAATCAGTTCCGGACTGCTCTACTGTCAACAGTTTGACATCCCAATTCAGCAGCCAGGTAAGGACAGCAGCTTTGTCACCGTTTTGATACGGCACTGTTGCAGTCTCCAAACAAACATTTCAGATCGTGACTCTGATTCGTCTCTAAGATGTACATATGTACGGTGTGTTGTGGCCGGTTTGTGTCAGTTTCTCCATGCCAGTGCAGCCCACGGACGCTGTGTCACGTGTGCATGCACGTGCCACGTACAGCACTGCACTGTGTGGCATTTCGAGAGGTGGCGACAGGAGTGCCAACTGCTGTGTGAAGCCTCATTATGCAATTTGTTATGCTTGGTTTTACTGTTTCGCCTTGTTCTGAATGTTGTATTCTATTTTTGGTGACTCCTCTGTGTCTGAGATTTATATGCCGACGTTTCGGAACGCTATATTTTCTACATCTTCATTGGCGGTGTAAGCCTGCCAACCAAGCCAAGCCAAAGTGTTAACTGGGGATGAAGTCTTGCGCGGATCGTAAGTCAACGTCCCTCTGTCCGTTAGATATTCCAGCGTTCGACAACATCGCTTGGCTCTATAACACACACCTAAATTCTAACAGGGTGATATGCATACTCTAACGATATTAAAGTCAAGATGAGGGCCTTAACTGTTAATGTCAAATACTAGGGCCTAGGTTGCCCTGGAATAAATATTGGAGGGATAAACTTTGGTGGTTTGGCTGTCTGGGTTCTGAGCCCAGACTGGCTTAGGCGCAAGTTTAGATATATGCAACATTTGCCAGACGCTTGCGTGAAGACTTCGCGCCTGGGAGAGGGATGGCGGCCCTGCCCCGACTTTGCATCATATTCCCTGCAATTTGCCACGGTAAAACCTCAGTCAGGGTAACCGAAGGCACTCGGCTGATTAGCGCGGAACGCGATTCGTTTAGTCCACTTGACCATCGTAGGCGATGGCCTTGACTGGCCTACTGTCCCCCTCGGTTCGTGACTTTCGGTCTAGCGACGGGGTCAACCCTCGTTCAACGTAGGTAGAGTGAAAACAGAATGTGGTGGCACACGCGCAGAAACCAGATTTGGTCTTTCAGCGAAGTGGACGAGTCCATTTTTATCGGCGGGGTTGTCAGTTCAGTCGGCTGCTAGCAGCCGCAGTATGCGCATCAGCGGTAGTAATGCTGGATAGACCGTGTCCGATACAGGGCAAGACTGCTGGCTACCCCCTCCATTCGCTTTTTCCCCCTTCACTTCTCCACCCGTGCGTTTCCGTGTGCCACCAGATTCCGTTTCTACTCTAACTACCGCGTTGCCTACTAGGTGGTTCCCCACATCGGGTAATTTGAGTCAAATCTCTCAGTTAGGTCTCTTTTGTGGTCGGCAAACAGCGGAAGGCACAGATCCTCGTTTATCTGCGTGTTACGTAAGTTGCAGAGGGCACAAATAGCGAGGCGAAAAACTTGGATTGCTAAACCTCTAGCCTCCGTACATGGGTGCGGGCAGCTGACCTCCACCGGGGGCAAGCATAGTCCATTGCGGGGCGGCTGAGCTGCATACATAGCAGGACCTTGTTTCTGACGGAGAAATCACTCTTCCTATTCAGGAGAGGACCCAGCATACCCATCTTTTGAGAAGCCCTCTTCAGACCTGATCAATGTGAGGCGACAAGGAGAGTCGTATTTCTAGGTTCATCCTCGGATAAGAAGTTGTGTCGACCCATTGGATTGGTTCCTCGAAGACTGTCACTGGTCGGGGCCGGATAAAGCGCCTGTCGACACGCGCGAAGATTATCGCGGTGCTCTTAGAGTCATTAATAGCGATTCTCCATTCACACAACCACCGCTGAAGATCGTTGATGTATGACTACAATTAGCTTGTCGGACGTCGCTATGATGAACGGGTCGTCCGCGTGGAGGGCCAAATCGACGTGGTGTGAGGGAGAAGTCATGTCATTGTCATACAGACTGAAGAGGACAGGGGTGAACAGTCGACCCTGAGCTACACCGGCCCGCATGCCTCGACGAGATGACGTGGCCATCTGGAAAGACGCAGGATGAGATTGTTGGGGTACTTATACGAGAAGACTTTGGCTCGAAAATAGCCTGAGCCAATCCCTGGGAGTGGTTCGGGAAGGGGGGAGGGGTCACAGTAGAGAAACAGGTTGTGGAGGGCAAAGACCTTAAGAAGAAGTCAGTAGTACGTATGTGAGGGAGAAACAGCGTCGTGTCGGAGTGAGGAAGGGGAGCCGTGGGATGGTATTGATCAAACTGTTGTGTTTCAGGGAGATGTCTCCTTTCTTTATGCGTGTGAAAAACAATGTCGTTACGACCAGCACGCAGACTGCGGTGTCTGACATCGGTAAATGCGTCCTGACAGAACTGCAGTGTCCTGCCTGCAAGCAGTACATGGTGCCTCCGATCACCTTCTGTCTGGGTGGCTACAACATCTGCAACATCTGCAGACCGACAGTCTCAATTTGCCCAACCTGTAAACAGTTTTTCTTGAAAACCAGAAATGTCTCTCTGGAGAACCTGTCGCTGCAGATGAAGTTTCCTTGTCGATACAGTAAGGACGGGTGCAAGGACACATTCCCTTATAATGCGTTCCGCGAACACGAAGCCATATGCGGCTACAGTCCACAGAAGTGTCCAGTGGACAGAATGATATGCACTTGGACCGGAATTTCCAAAGACGTCGAAGAACACCTTCAGACAGCGCACAAGGACCTCTGTGAGGATTACAACGCTCAGCACTTGCTTCTTCTGCCAAGTACCAATGCTTCTAGTTACAGCTACTACAAGTTTTTATTTGCGTACAACGAAATTTTCTATTATCGCTTGTTAATTCAGCATGGAATAATGTATGTGGGTCTCCATTATATTGGTCTGGCTGAAAATGATTCGAAATACCAGTACAAGGTTATTGTCATGGATAAAGAAGAAAGGGAGGGTGTTGTGGTGACTCGCCTGGTCAGAAGGTTTACTGAAACTGAAGATCGAAGTTTCTTCCCAAAAAACTGTTTGAAACTGCACTGTGACCACATCGAGCATTTTGCAAATGAAAAGGGTAAGTTGCCTCTTTTGATGAAGATATTGAGGGTCGATGACTGACTGAATGAAGTAAGCAGGGTTAGGTCTTTTTCGTGGCATGTAAAGTACATCTGAAACACACACACACACACACACATATATATATATGGATTTCCACCTTGAAATTCATAATTCGTGAAGTGAGTTCATTAACGCGAAGAACCCTCAAAAACTGTAACCAATGAAGTGATTGTAAATATGTAATTAATTTTTGGACTCTCTATATTTTGTCAGAGTTTAGGGGCATTATTTATGCGTTAATACAGCTAATGGGTAGTGGAGATTTGATGTTGCTGAGGATACAAGTCTTGTGTAATTTTATGCTGTGTAGGCTGAGTGGTTCGTGATGATTCGAAGAACTCTCGTTTCAAAATATCCAATTGTCTATCAGTAAGGATGACATCACTGTGTTTCTTTGAAACATTGCAAACAACAAAGTGTCATGGCAGACTTATCTCTCCTAGCCCCACACATCCTGAGATATGATTAGTAGAAATATGGCTATGTGAATCTTCCTAAAGATTGATGAAGTAGAGTGGGACTTGCACAGTGGTAGCAGTACCTGAGGGAGAAGATAACATGTCATACCATTGGTACACAAATTTCCCAAATATACAGGAACACCTTTAAAATCCCTGACGCCATAATTGTGACAAGCAGCAAGTTTCGTACTGAAGCCCCCAAAATATTAGCACCAAATTACAAAATTTAGTGACTCTGCGCCCGGAATTTGTGTACTCCTGCTTTAGAGAATAAAATATTGTGCTGAGATGCTGGATTTATTTCTGCCCTGTCACCAAAGGCACTTGTTAAGGGAAGGTTTGGATGTATAACCAGACATGACGTGTCAGTCTCAAAACAGCAAGCTGAAAGTGAGTAGGTGCAAAGAATGTTTGCCACTGTGATACATGAGATTGTAGTTAGGGTGAGTGGATGTATGTCATAGCAAATAGTGACAACACTGTGATATGGTCTTCTTTATTGTTAAATGCAGTGGGGTATGCAAGAACGAACGTAACTGGTTCTCGAAAATTGTTCATTACAGCTTCTGTTCATTCTAGCATACATTGAAATATATGTGTTTAGGTGTAATCCGTTCCAGACCCACAGGCTACAGCAAAGTTTCCACCCAACACAACCATTTGAATGTCTAAAATATATGATACAAAATAAAAGAAATATAATTGTAAAATTAATATAAAATATTTGTAAAATTGTTGTTACTGCTAAACGTGTAAATAAGCAGATAACTGAACTAAACTGGTAATTGAACAATATAAACGAAAACAGAGGTAACGAATGGCGATGTAACCAAAGCAGAAATTTCCAACACATCTTGCTCACGCGCGTGCTATGTCGACCGATAATATTCCTCCGCGTTCGTTGTAACATCCAAATGTTATTGATAAAATCTGTTCGTTGTAAAATTCGTTCGTTGTAGCATTGTTCATTGTAGGATACACCGCTGTATATGCACAGTAATGGCATAAATATAGTCTGTTGCCACTCACAAACAAGCAAAAAGTTAAAAAAGATGCATTCCAACAAGCGGCACATTACAATTATCAGGTATTTATAATTCCCCAGTCTGATGTTATCTGTGCTGCAGCCACTTTTATCGGGCTTCTTGATTCAGTTCTTGGCCTCACAATTTTTTTAAGTTCCTTTCCTTATGTGTTTTGTATATTATAATTAGATCCGTTCTGTGGCTTCACATGACATTGTATTTTCCATATGTTTACCTAATACTTCTGTACATATGGTTGGAACTGTACGTATTTAGTGTTTTCAAAGTATGTAATTCACTTGTTGACTTTCGTGCGGTACAGTTTCATGCTGATTTTTCTGTTACACTAAACAGTTTCAGTTCAGAATGTTGCT
>Ga0123357_10008540_pt1 | contig 12812 bp, 7 predicted proteins | sample TergutEmb28metaG_FD_89873 | JGI IMG/M metagenome (GOLD analysis project Ga0123357, IMG submission 89873) | Embiratermes neotenicus P4 segment gut microbial communities from Petit-Saut dam, French Guiana - Emb289 P4 | ecosystem: Host-associated > Arthropoda: Insects > Digestive system > Gut ... | reverse complement strand
ATTAAAATTACAACTCTATAAAAGCAGTAGATTACAATGTTCACTTGATCGTTGTGGTATGATAAAATGTATAAAATGTTAATACAACATGGAAGTTGCTGTTTGGTGACTGTATATACAGTCCGGACAGTTCTATGTTAGTGTTTCTTGTATGCTGGGGTGAACATCCTACCAGTAATGAGAACGTAATTTTAATAACCGTAATAATTTTGCAACTTTAGCAAACACAAGTTTAAGACTCCCTGAAGATGCTGCAGATGCATTGAAATCTGTAAGAGTAATTACGATTTATAAAATATTATTAATATATATGTTGTGCGTTTGTTGGTCTGGATAGTAAATATTTTGCATTTTTATCGCCTCTTCTTTTAAGTTTGTAACAAAGTTGAAACGATTGAGTCGTCCGAAGTCCGTGTGAGTTAAAAAGACCTCATTTTGTCACAAACACGCGGGTTTGTCTAATTGAGTTATATATTTGGAACCCAGCTTTCTGTAATCATTTCAATGGTGCATGCAAAATTTTATTTTTTTCCCTGGAGCCCGATATCGTAGTGACAGAGCTAGAGGGTGGTATAAAATTTCATATGTCTATGAGGAGTGGATAAATTTTGTGCTGTTGGTACTGATCGTCAATTCAAAACAATCATTCCAACCCACATGGGCATCTAACTTTGTCTAATTTTTATTGGTTTTGTTTTTCACACTGTGGAAAAAAACAAGGAAAATAAAAACAAAGTCAAATATTTTTTGCTAGGCCCATCACACACTAGTGACATAGAAAATACAATTTATATTACTTTGAATGCTATGCCATTTCCCTCCTTAACTGTACTGTTCCCCTAACATCCCTCTTTTTGTAATTCTGCCCCAGGACCTTTATCGGGGAATCCTTTTAAATTTGTCTACAACAGTACTGATTATTTCCAGTTATGATCATCATCATCTTCATCATAGTCATTACCATCATCACTATCATAATGCCGTCTTCATACTAGCTGCAACTGCAATGACATTGTCATTGATCAGAATTTCTTAAGTGGTTGCTTGTCTGCTGTCTTAAGTCTAATTACATATAATTTGACAGCTACTCTTTTCGCCAAATAATTATTTAAAATTTTCGAAATTTTCAAAGTATCTCAACAACTTTATGCTACTGCATATAGTTTCTGGCATGCCTCTTTCTTTTGCACTCTACTCGTGCTTAGTAAAGGTACATTGAAAAAGACCTTGACATCAAAGTTTTTGTTAGCAGTTAATGTTGATAAAAGGATTCCACGTGTTATTTTCTTACAGGCCGTGCTGTAAATCCATTAGTTAATATTACGTGTGTCGGCGTGCTGTTCGCTTTTATTTCTGTTGATTCATGTTGTCGGTGTTATCTGCCTAGCAATTGAATGGCTGTGCCCTGAAACACTGTTAGAATATTCTCGGGAGCAGGGACCCTTCTACTTACAAACCGTAACACATGCTATGCGATCCACCCAACGCCCTGTCTAATGGATACCGATCGCTCTTTCCTCAGGAGGATATCTGCCATGTTTAGAGTGAACTCTGATCTTTAAGTAGTCCGACCGTCAGGTACACGTGGAGAATTCATTATTGCGCCGGTTTAGTTCTTCAAAAAAGAATATTTATTATTAATGAGCCTAATTCAGAACTGTTCAGAAGCTTCTCTCTAAAGTCTGTGTCCCTTCTCCGTGGTTATTTAGTTTTGATATATTCCAGAATATAAAGTCTTGAAGCTTTCGCAGCGACAGAATTCAATGAAATTTTCTCGAGTAGACAGATGTGTCAAGATGTGAATTTTTTCCGACATTTCGGGAACCAACTCCTTCTCCATCCTTAGATGTGCTGTCGTCAGTTTTGATGCTACCAAATCATCAGCCCACCTTGGAGATGGGGATGGATGTGATTCCCGAAACTTCGGAAAACTTCACATCTTGACGCTGCTGTCTGCCCGAGAAAATTTCATTGTATTCAAGAATAGCTCTTCAATTTAACATAACCGAAATTAACGTTGTCTTTCTGAGGTTATTTCCCAGGATATCTCTCCATTTGCTTCGAGGTCAAGAAAGTGGTTGTACTGTAATCCATCTCGGAACTCTCCTGTCTGTCCATCAGTTGCTTATACTGTCATCCCCCATGACTGTCCACAGTACTGTTTAAAAAAAAATTGTTGCAATATCTTTCGTGACTTTCCCTCGTCCTGCTAAGAATTTATACAGTAAGTTTTCGTGACTGTCTACACTTCTTCCAACAGTAGATTATACTGTCATTTTCCGTGAGTGTTCCCAGTCTGTCCAACATTTGGTTGTAATTTCCGTGACTGTCCCCACTCCTGAAAACTACTGGTTATTCAGTCACCCTCAGTGACTCCTCCTATTCCTTCCAACAATTTCTATACACTCATCCTTTATCCTTTGTGTCTCTCCCTAATTCTTCCAGCAGTCGTTATGTTAAAACCGGCCACGACAGACTCTTCCTACATCTCGCACAATAAACGATTACTATCACAGTAGTACATGTTGTGTAAAAATAAAAATTGTTTATTTGTTAGTAAATAATTCCCGTGCCTTCAGAGTACGACTGTAAATTTACACTTTGGTCTATGCTCGTGACAGTTTATCCACACTCTGCATCTAACTGCTGTTTGTTACAAACATTTCATCACTGTAAGTCACTGAGAAGTTTCTTATCTTAAATTTCAACAGTTCTGTTCCTGTGACACTAATCAGTTTTTATCTATTCTGAGGGACATTTTCGCTTCTTACATTTAGGCAGTTTTAAGAATTTATACCTTGCCTTACACAATATACCTTTCGACACAGCAATATTTCATTTTCAAACTTAGAAGCTGCTCCTAAGGTGATACGGAAAGGAAAACTTCAAAGTAGTTCTTCTGGAAACACGTGCCTTCCAGAATATAGTTGTTGACACAAGACGTGGTCTCCTGCCGTCCTTACTTTATCAAGTTTTTCGAAAGTGATTTAGAGTCTGTTGAAAATGCAGCATATGGGAATATAGAGTGAGAATACGGAGCTAGGCAATGCTTGGAAATCTGCCTTGACTTCATATCCTTCTTCTACTTTCGTTTTTGTATTAGATGTTATCGGGATTTTTATATTCTCGTTGTGGACTACGTTACGGAATAAGAATTTTCTATTTTCTGTAGAGTCTTGCAGTGAGACGTGTTCGTACTCGATATGAAGATGATTAAAGTTTTGACCATATCCATCGGATCGGAGCTGAATAACATTTCTTTAATATTTCAAGAAAATGAAAACTTTATTATATAATAGGTCGCCTAAAGTAAATATGCGGTAACATAATACTAGTCAAATTTTTGCATTGAAATATTTTCTTTCATATAAGTTACAGATTTAAAAGCATTTGTGAGATGCTGATAATGCATTATAGCTGCTTCTCGGCAAGAAGAGCTGGTGGCATTCAACACAGAAGTGAATTTTATTCTTTTGAACTTGTGTGTGCGTTCAGAGCGTCTGTGTGCATGAAATCATTGCTTGTCACTGTAGTCCTATATATGACAGATACCAAACGGTCCACATGGCATCACTGACACCCCACAGCACCGGGACGTCGACTAAGACATTTACAAGATGCCGTATTCTCCGAGCTAGTCAAAAAATGTCCATCCTTGTATGGATTTTGAAATTTAGCCGTTATTACAAGAGCTTGCATTAGCTCCTGTTCTGTGCTAGATGCATCCATTGTACAAACTCGGACACACCTTAGGTTAGTAGTTATAATATTATCCTACTTACACCTTGGTTTTTAGGATACCAAGGTGCAAACAGGAGGTCCAGTAGGGGTTTGTCAACTATAATTTCATGCCAGTAAATTTAAAAAGCAGCCAAACACAATTACAGTATAATAAAAATCAGTGGTTTATTCTTGTCCTGCTATGCGTTTCGGATGTGCAAGACTATTATCGGTCTTCGTATAGAAATTATAAAATATTTAAGAGGAAGTAGTTAAATTGTATTACATATTTTAAACTCATTATGAGATTTCACCCTTTAATTGCCATCTTTACAGATTTTATCTCTCGGTGACTGTTCTAATTTGTTTTTATTCAGGTTATTTTGATTTTATTTTGTTTATTGTTTAGTTTTATGAAATCGAAGTTAACATTTCAGGATTACGTACCAGTAATTTTCCATACAGTAATTTTAAATTGTTCCTCTGTGTAATTAGTTTTATTCTTTGGGTTTCGTTTACTCGTACCTTAATCTTATATCATGCCATTTTCTCTTCTCCAGTTGCCCTATACCTTTCTATCTCGTGCTAGTAACATATTATAGAGTACAGAAAGATAAAACCTGTTACATAGATATATTGTCATGACAGATACGTAAGGTGCGATCTTGATTCGACTTTGAAGTATGTAATACTACTGGGTTACTTTCTTATACATTATATATACATAGTCTGCTGTTGTCATATTAGAGCCGAAACATGTAGCGTATTGAAAACAGTAAATTGTGGTCTTATTTGAAGCTGTATTCAAATGTTGACATTTAAATCACAATGAATTTTCACACTTTAAAATTGCAGATTATTGTTTCTAGGTTGATGTTCAGAGGTGAGATACTTTACGAATAGCCAAGACTTAGAAATAAGTCGTCTTCGTCTATTTGAGCGTTTTGAAATCCATTAAATTTCGCGCAGCACCCTAAGAAGGAAACTTTTTTTTGTCATTTTTCGAATTACAAAAAATATTTGTAGCGGAAAATCTATAGCAGTTTATCATTAGTTTAAGGTCACTGCTTAGCAGTTATATAATGTACGCTAGCCTGTCTTACTGTTCCAGAGTCGCTATTATTTAAGCATATTCTGGAGAATGGTAGCAACAAACGGCAAAAGAAAGCATGCTTCATTTGATTCTTAGCACTACCTCTAGCTAGCAGCACCGAGGTATTTGTAAAGAGCAACGTATAAAAATGTGTGAGTTTGTTGTCTGCGTGTCAAGGGACATGTTGATTTTAGACTGCGGCCCAAGGAGCACGATGTGTAAGAGTCGAAACTTTTTCTGTGCAAATCTGAGCTAACGAAAGAAAGTCAAATTTGTTCTCTGAATTTTCAGAGAGAATGCAGCTTACTGTGATGTAATGTGTTAAGAATCTGATCGGATGGGGACTTATTGTCTGAGTAATAGGGGAAAAATAAAATTTGTAAAGCACTCATTAAATATAAGTTTTTGGAAGCTACGAAAAATAACACTCACTCTCGATTTCATTGATCTCATTCAAGCTCAAAAACCGCGAGTTTCCCGCGGGATCTTCTTATTGGAACCAATGGTCATTTTGTTAGAACCAAGGTGGATAAACCTCCTAAAGTGTGAGTCAGGATAGCCAGTATTGTGACCGACATACAAACAGCGTAACTTCCCAGTATTGTTACTGTTAATCTCTCGAGATGTATATGCTGTAAACTGATACTGAGAAATTCTTCTTAGTTGGCTTTCTTTAATCCCTCGTCTTCCGGATTTGTAGCAGGTTTTTAACGATGTACAAATCGAGAATCTCTAAATAACGTGCCTGTGTTCAGCGCATGCTAATCCGTTATTACAAAAAATCATTCACTTTATATGCACGGTGTAACGATGATAACAGAAAAAAGAAGCTTCGTTAAACACCATCCTTTCCGTATGTTGCTGGATTTTCGTTACAATTAACTGTTATTTCTTTTCACTATTTTCAGGTATTCGTCGGCGAAATGTCATTTCCAAATCTGATGAGAATAATTGAAGGGATGTGATACGTTTTAATTCCCAGCACTCGCACTCTGCCGTTGCTGGTCTGAATTAATATATATGGAATAGTGGTCTATCAGGCCCTTCAGCCAGGATAAAAACACGTCACAGAATTTAGTGGAATGTAGGTCAGGTGCCTGGGTTGAATTTAAAAGTTTTAAAAAGATGAAAATATTTTTTTTCCAAAATTATATCTAAATCTACATTTTTTAATAAGTGAAGATATATTTTTCATTTACATAAGAAGCGACGTCATATCTCAGGATTTTGCCAAATGCATTTTTAACGCCAAAACCATATTCTGTTTTAGTGCAGTCCATGTAAGATTTTGTCTAAAGACCAACACTGACTTAGATTTGGTTTTGAATACTTCGGTCTTCCCTTGTTAATATCATTCCATGGTTGCCCGTACTCATATTTATCTAGATACACAGTCGTGACAACTGACAGCGTCTCTGAAAACCACAAGGAAATCAATATAGACAGTGAAGTTTAGTTTATACATCATTTATGCAGCTTCGTATGAAGGAGAATTAAATTGCAAATATTAGTATTGGGCGCAAAATATATTTTACATTCTAATATGGAAGTAAATCATACAGAACATAAATAGTAAATTGATAGCTAGGAAGCATAAGCAAGTTGGTGCAAGCGGCGAGACTGTTGACTTCTGTTCCGGAAATGTGTGTTTCGAATATTGTGTGGACACCTACTGACTTGGCTGAGGTTCTTTCTCAGACCCTGCAGGCAAATTCTGCGCTACCTTGATTTATAACCCGAGGATTGTTTCCGTAGCGTTTACAGTTAATTGTTAATTTATCTTCAAAATATTAATCACTGATTTTTACTAAGTGCCACATGCATGCGCCGTATTGTATTGTATTGCAATCTGTGACCTCTATGGCTGTACTACATTTCCCCACATTATCTCAGGAACTGTACGATTTTCAGGGTAAAAAATTTATTGAATATTAAATAATTGTTTTATTTTCTCTACAGCTTTTGTACAAGACACTTCTAAATCTAAGAACAACTCGGGGATGTATTATAAATGAACATAGGTGTTCATGTAAAGTACCCATCATTCTTGTCATATTTTAATAAAAGTTAAATATTCTCGACAAACATTCGATATATCAAGTACGAAATTTCATGAAAAACCGTCTACTTGGTGCAGGGGTTTTCCTTGCGGGCGGGCGGGCAAACGGATGGACAGGCGGACAGATAGACAGACAGATATGCCTAAGTTAATAGTTGGACCTAAGAATTGGGAAATTTGACGTCCTCGCTATGATGTTTCTGGATATTAAATAAATGCAGGTTCAAGCAGACCCCTTTAACCCGAAGATAAAAGTGTTATGATTCTTTTACATGCTGGAAATCGACTCGGCGTAACATCACAGAAGACTTATATCTTCTACAAAAAGTTTTTTTTTTCTGGGAAATATATTATAAAATACAGCAAAGAAACTAAAATATATCCAATGTCGATTGGAGAGTTACGTTCGTCACTGCAGTCGACAATTTTCATACGGCCTTTTGTGTCAATATCAGGAGTAAATTAAAATGTATTTTTTTTTAATTTTCATGCAAGGTATACGCGTTGTGTTATTTTAATACATCAGGTTATCCTGTTTTTTTGTGCAATTTTTCACTACTGCTTTAAATTTAAGACATAATAAATAGCACATAGTTTTGCCAATCAATCGGGCTGACGAAATAGACTTGCACGTAAGATAGACGGTGAAAACTGGGCAATAGGACCTTGACACAATAAACCGAAAGTAGCCAAACCCTTTATTGAAAAGGGCTGGAATAACTGTTAATTAAAGTGAACTTACCAGGCCGTCATCACGTAATATGGTTTGGAAAGGGCGCGGCTTACATCCTTCGTGCCCGCAGCAGGTAATGAGCGAAGTCTGGAAAGGACTAAGTTTATAGTGTTGCTCAGAAATGGGGTGGACTGAGTCCTAGATATCAGTGCTGCGATCTGTGAGTCGCAGCTTATCTGAGTTAAGTTGAATTCTATAACGAGCGTTTTAACGATGCACAAGATTCAGGCACACACTTCTTACTTTCTGTCCCTGTAGACTTCGTCGCCGCCTACTGTCAGTCTCAGAGAGGAAAAAATAACAGAACGGAGCTTCAAGTGATGACAGTTACGGATCTGTATTTCAGGCAATGGAGAATAAAATGGTGTCTGACGTAGGTATACTTCAAGTGTTAGAACAAAACCTTCCTTTCAGCTCTTTCTTCCACTAGAGTAGAAACAGTATTTGTCGTTTCCTCAGCGTCTAGAAGCTTATGATTGCATTTTAAGTGAAGATAAAAAGCAAATACTTTGATATGGGTGTTCCTTTCTTTCAGAATCACATGCAATCCAGCAGTGAAAACGCTGAGTACTCTTTTAGTTGAAGAAGGAACTAAAGTTAGATTATCTTTAAAGCTGTGTGTTTTTCTTATAAAACTGAAGTTTTTCCTAGTTCTCTTGTATTGCTAGTAAATGTTACATTTATGCCAGTGACTGAGTTTTATTTCGGTCGGTTTTCATATTCAAGAGTAATATCATACCGTGTTTTACTAACAAATATTAAAATTTTATTTAGAAGATTTTAGTAAATTTATGTGTGCCAACTGAAAACGTGATTGCGCGTATTGTGTGCATGTTAACATGTTGGTGCACAAAGGAACGCGTCATTTCTAATGGCATTTGTGAGTGAATGAAAAGAGCTGCTGGTTGTTGGCTATAATTTACACCTGTTTTGTTATTTTGTAGTAAAGTGCTTTCCCTATTTTCCCATGTGGTGAGAGAAATACATTAATTCTTACAAAAATTTTGGTTTGTAGCTATCACCGCTATGCGGGTTTGGACAGTGGTGCTCTGAAAATTGACACGGTGCAGTTTAGTCCGCCATTACCATAGTTTTGGAGGGTCGTACGGGCCAAATCTTCAGGCTAAAATATCTTCAAATTCCGCGTGATTGTAACTGATTATACAATTTAGGTCCTTTCTATATAAGCCATCACTGCGACGAAATTTCGTTGATTTCTTTTGTGTACAAAATAAACTTTGCAGAAGAGTTTGCTCTTGTGTCTTACTATGACGATTTGTAACTGCTATTTTACAGATCACAACTTTCGTTCTTGTTTCCTTGTGAACATTTCTTCAAATGTGATTCTTAACTGATGTTGGTTTTTGGAGACCCTCAGCTTTCCTAAACTTCTACAGTCGGCAATCAAAACAACCCATTTGTTTTCGAACGTGGTAAGAATACGTAACCACATGCACGTAAAATTGCATTTCTGACATCTACATATAAATGAGTAATTTTAACAAAACATTCAAACAATCTTTTCCTTTGTTTCGCTGGGGGAATATAGAGAGAAGCACGTGCTTAGGTTGAAGGTGTCTGAATTGAGGTAAGTATTAGGTTTTACAAAGATGAAGAGACAAGAGATTGCAAATTAAATCAAGGACATATTTTTGACTTGTAATATTCACCGTACATTATTGAGGTGGTAAAGCTAAGGGTCTGAGACGAGGAGTACAGGCAACAGGTTTCGGAGAAATGAAAAATGTATACAGGACTTTAGAAAGGAAATGTACAACTTAGAACATCTAGGGCACTATTGAAATATGTACAGCGAAGAACTGTGTGAAATTGTGGAATGGACTGAGCTGGCTTGCAATGAAGCTAATTTGTGGGTCGTTATTAACACATATCAAATATCTTTGAATATATCAGCGACTGTTAACGATTTCAAGAAGGTGTATGCTGTGTGGAAATTGTAGGTTAATTTTTATAATGAATTTATTTTAGTACCATCAATGTAAGCGAATACTAATTTCTCTCAAATCGTAAAACATTAAATTTTGCAAAAATTGTGGTCATTATTTTGCATTAAGTATATAAAATGAACAATAGGCCAATAATATGATATGGTGAAATCAATCGGAATATGTTGCCTCAAGGGAGGGGCTATCGCACACAGTCATTTTGTTTTGCATGCAGATTGTAATTAGGCAGTTTTAAGCCAGGAAATTTAAGTTAAATTCCTGTTGATTCTGTAACCAGCAGTCTGTCTGTCCGCCCTGGTGTTGAGATTCACATACTTATGACTCGCGATCACGTCTTAAGTAGTCAAGTCTGACTTTGTCCTCGTGGTCTCTGCTGGTCTGTCTTGGAAGCTGTTTAAATGCCCGTTCATGAATGTACACATGTTCAGGAGCCTATACCAGTTAAGTGATACATGTGTAGGCCTATTGTGTTCATAAAACCTCTGTCAGTTCAGGCTTTGTAAAGCAGGTCATGTCAAATATCATAGAGTTTGTACCACTTACAGGAGCAGACTTAGTCAATTGAAATATCTCAAGGTTTATGGCCTTCAAATTAAAGCCTCTGGATAGTTTCTTTTCTGTTTCGAACGCTGACGTGTATCTAAGGATTGATATTAATATCATACCTGAATGAAATCAATGCCTTTACGTTAAGAATTATCTTGATATCCACAATCGTAGGATCAATTGGAGTGTTAAATCAAACCTCAATACCAAAGACCCTAACCTACTCATCAATCAACCATACTGGATGAATATTAATTGCACTGACCACAAGTGAAAACTTATGGCTAGTATATTTCACAATTTACTCAACACTAGTACTAACTGTAGTATCAGCTATCAGGCTATATGGAGCAAGTCCGTATCCATTATAAAGAACAGTCTGTAAAGATGTGTAGGGAAAAATATACCAGTATGTAAATATATAGACATACATACAACCTATGCCCGGAAATTTCCGATTCTGACGGTATAAAAATGAGTATGGTGTACTTAAATTCTGGTGCTAAGGATGGCCTTCGAAATAGCTTCCTCACGCATCTGTACGTCGCTTCCTGTGTTTTTGGAGGTCTTTGAAGTAGTCCTGGAAATAACTTTCTGGAATGCTGCAGACCTGTTTTGTCACGGCCGAAAGAAAGCCCCGAATTTCAGCATAACAAAGGCTTTTGAATGCTCGTTTCAGTAGTGGGAATACGAAAAGTCACGAGGTGACATATCGGAAGAATATGGCGCATGCGGCAGTAGAGTGATTTGATGTACTGGCAAAAGTTCTTTGACGAATGATGCCTTATGCGGCCGCGCATTGTCGTGTAGGGGGAACCACTTCCCTGTTGCCCACACCTCAGGGCGACGACGTGGAATGCTTAAGCGGAAATGTTGCAGTAGTCCTTTGTAGACATCTTGGTTTACAGTTTCAAACGGAACTGGCCAGATATTCCTGGTTTTTCTGCCGTAAATTCAGTCTCGGAACTTTCAGGACATAGGTTGTATATGTTGCGAGGATCTAAGGAACACATAATGTACTGTGTAAAGGACTCAGAGTTGTGACTGTTACAGAAGATGGTATACATACTTAACTCCGGAATTTAATGTTAATAAAAGCCAAGTTCCAAGTGGCGTGTTTCAGTTTTTGAAGTGTTTCTTCTAGTAAATTAACTAACTGAATGAAGAACGGATTTTCTTGAGAAGCTAATATGTCCTCAGCTTGTCAAGAAATTATCCGCATTTTTAGAAGCCAGTTGTTGATTACCACTCTCACAACAGCCCCCACTGTCCCCATTCTGAACCACACCATTCCAGTCCACGCTTGCTTTGTAATTTTTGAAGATCTATTTCAATATTTTCCTCACACCTACGCCGAGGTAATTCAAGTGCTCCCTTCCCTTCAGTTTCTCGTACCAAAACCTCTGTATGTCCCTCTTCTCTCTCCTATACGTGCTACCTGCCCTGACCATTTTATTCTTCTTGATTTGTTCTCCCGAAAACTATTTGGTGAGGAACAGTGACCATAAAGCTCCTCGCTGTGCAGGCTTGTATAATCCTCTGCTACAGGTCCAAAACATCTTCCTCAGATCCATATTCTCGATTATCCCCAGACTATGTTACTCTCTCAATCTAAGAGACCAAGTTTCACACCCATACAAAACAACATAAAAATTAAATACATATATATTTTAATTTTAGTGAATATTTAACATAAAACTTAGGATTGTCTCAAAACAAATTGTTGAATTGGGGTTCAAATTTAAATTCTTCTCTGGCATATCATTTTCTTATAACATTATTTTCCCACTTAAAGCTCACCCAAAGCAGCCAAACTACAACTCACACGAGCAATGTGGATATGAAGCACCTTCCAAAAAAAAAAGCCATAAATCTCTTTCCCCGAAATTGTTCCGAACAGATTCAAGAATATAATTTCTGGCCTGAGGTCTGGCGCCGTCATGCTGATAGCAGGCAGTGTTCATGGCAAGAACAAATTTGTTCGCAAATGGGACAGATCCATTACGTAGTGCGTTAAAGTAAAGAACAGTACTTACGAATCCGTCAAGAAAAACAAGGCTAGTTGGTTTGATAACACAGACAAGGTTCTTTCTTTTTGTGGCTGCAAAGGGTAGGCATCTGCGACTGACAATTCATGTAGTTGAAAATGATATTGACTTTCGTAATGTTTGATCAAATTACCATGCAATTCAAAACCATGACACATTTAGAAAGACTGATATTTTCCCTACCATATTATTTGGTAAAACTTATATGGGTCCAGTTCCATGAAGTACTGTTCCTGTCAAAAAGATTATTCGATATTGAACCTAGGATAGATTAAGTTATTTAAACGCAAATAATTTTTTTTCCCTGTAGTGATGCGGCCCAACGCGGGCCATGACCTCATTGTTGAGGTTTCCAGATCACACACTACGACGCATAACATCGGTAGGACTTCTCCGGATGAGTGAACAGCTCGTCGTAGAGACCTCTACCTGCCAACACACAACCCTAACAACAGAAATACATCTATGTCCCCGGCGGGATTCAAACCCGGAATTTCAGCTAGCGAGCGGCCGCAGACTTACCTCATGGTTCATAATAAGGAGGAATTTAAAACTGGGTCACACATGTGTAACTGAAATATTAAATAATATATTTTCAGAATTTAAGCTGTTGTACCTTCTTAGGAAAAGAAATATAGTCATAATT